>ENA-ORBV01011734-ORBV01011734.1-microbial-mat-metagenome-genome-assembly--contig:-NODE-11734-length-13679-cov-33.984855_pt1 | contig 13679 bp, 10 predicted proteins | sample MGYA00237777_ERZ505514 | MGnify/ENA primary metagenome ERZ505514 (study PRJEB26160, sample SAMN06269048) | microbial mat metagenome | isolation source: Oligotrophic lake microbial mat | place...
CCGCGCATTAGCACGGTTGAGAACGTGATAAACCATCCCGCCGACCACCGATCGCGCACGTCGAGGCATGGTGAAAGATTAGGTGATGGCGAGAGAACAAACAATGAATCCCGTCCCCTTTTCTTTTCTGGTCCCAAGCGGTATCCCACAACGCAGCCATCTTGATGCTGCCAAATTGAACCCGAACGAACTTGGTACCTGCAATGCAATATGTGGCTAGATTACCGATCATCCACAAAACCGCGCAGGCATAGTTGGCTGGCTCAACACTTTATGCTTTCGGTTGTGGTGTTAGGCGGCGGCCTTAGCTTTGTGATCTGGTGTTTATGTGATCTTCTGGTCGTTTTTTACGCGCCCGACAATGCGCGAGGTTTTGACTGGATCATGCTTGTTTTGCCCATTCCGCCATTCATAATAGGATTTTTTCTTCGGCACGCGTGCATCGACTCTCCTATTTCAAGAGTAATTATCGCGGCGTTTTTCGCGTTTATTTTTGCTTTGTTATTGATCTTTTTTATTGGCGTGAATTTTCATCTCATGATTGGAGGATCTTTGTAAAGCTTGGCAGAACAAGCAATGATGCGCGTCAATTCAATACGCCACCTTGAACGTCGGCGAATCCTCCGCCCTTGTCTTGCGTTTGTCGTACAGCCGCGTCGTCGAAACATTCGCATGCCCCAACCACTCCTGAACCTTGGCGATGTCCGACCCGTTATCGAGTGCATTGGTCGCTGCCGTCGCCCGCAGTGAGTGCACACAAAACTCCTGCACCGAGCGCGAAAAAGGGGGCGCGGAAAAGGGGACGCGCGGAAAAGGGGACGGGATTCATTTTGAATCGCCTTCCGATTTCTTTTTAGGCCGGCCACGCGGGCGTAGCGTGCTTTGCAGGCCCAGGGTTGCAGCGGTCGTCGCGACCCATTGTTCTTCGCCGAAGGGCTGGCCTCGAATAATGCTCCGGCGCAACGCTGCTTCTTCTGCCGACGATTGCGGCTGGTCGATCCACTCGTTCCAATCCGCCCTTCGCTCCGCTGGCCAATCGGCATCGGGCAGCAGCAGCCGGTGCATGCCCGCGTCGCCAGTATCCGACCGTACGGCGGCGCTGCCCCACGGCCAATCGGTCGATCGGCGCACCAGTCTGGCCCGCAGCGGGTTCCGCTCAACGTAACGCATCACGGTGAGTAGATATTCGTTGCTCTGCACCGGAAAACTCTTAAACCGACCCTGATAGACATGCCCCGTGCCGCTGGTATGGTAGTGCGCGTGGTACCGCTGGGTGTGAGCATGCGTCAGCCAGCCGACAAACAACCGAAGCTGGGCCTCCGCCTCCGGCCAGAGCACGAAATGCCAGTGATTGGGCATGACGCACCACCCGAGCAAGCGCACCGGACATCGCCCATGCGCCTCGATTAGCGTGCGATGAAACGCAGCATAGTCGGCGTCTTTATGAAACAATTCCGCCCGCGCATTAGCACGGTTGAGAACGTGATAAACCATCCCGCCGACCACCGATCGCGCACGTCGAGGCATGGTGAAAGGTTAGGTGATGGCGAGAGAACAAACAATGAATCCCGTCCCCTTTTCTTTCCCGTCGAGAACGACCTGCGCACGAACACGACGCGTGGCGGCATTATCCCGCCGGCGGCGATGAATGTGCCGACGGTGGCGGGCCGGGTTTACGTCGAGCAGGATGCCAACTGGAACGTGACGAGCATTACCGACACGTCCGGCACGGTGCTGGAGCGGTATGTTTACGATCCGTACGGCACGAGCACTCGGCTGACGGCGGCGTGGGGAACTGCGGGGACGGACACGTATGTGATGGCCTGGCGACACCAGGGCGGTCGGCAGGATGCGGCGAGCGGGCTGGTGAATTTCCGGCATCGCGATCTGGATACGCTGCTAGGGCGGTGGGTGCAGGTGGATCCGGAGCGTTATGTGGATGGAGCAAACTTCTACTTGTATGGCAAAGCCAGATCAACTTCCCTCGTGGACCCAATGGGCTTCGGCGCTGTCGCCCCGGCAGGCGCACCGACACTACCGGCCGATGGCGATGGGTGGGGACCGCCGCTGCCGCCATTTTTTAACCCTCTTCCAAAACCCAATCCTTTCAACCCTGCAGGTATTCCGTTGCCACCTCCGAAGCCGCCTCGGCCCGATGGACCAACAATCGGTCCCTGGGATGGCGGCCCTAAATACGACCCGAATCCGAATCTTGACCCCGCACATGATTTCGTGGAACAGAAGGTTTACGAGCGGGCTTTTAAGATGTGTGTTACGGCTACCGTTTCGATCCCGTCGAAAGTAGCAGCCGCTTTCACCTGGATCTTCTTTCACCCATCACCATGTGCGAATAGCGACACTATTACTGGGCCTTACGCTCCAAAAATACCGCCAGCGACGCAAGCTACGAACTAAAAGACGGGCAATTGAATGAAAAAAAAAAGATAAACGGATGGTGGGCAGCGTGGACGTTCGCATTCATTTGGGGCGCTGCTTCACGAAATCAACTAGTTGGAATCGTGCCAACTTGCATCGTTGCGGTTGCTCATTTGTCCTATACCTTGCTTAAACGTTCGAGGCGTGTGCGGAACCAAGCTCGCGGTTTTGAGATCTTGCCGGCCAGACGCGTTGTTGAAGATGCAAAAGAGGAAGCTAGAGCTGATCGCCCTCGCTCGTAGTGTCGCCGCAGTGGCGGAAGCAGGCTTTGATATCTTGGGTGGTGACGGCGGCGAGGGCCTGGCCGAACGCGTGGTGCAGCGTGTCGAGATCGCGGTGGCGGATTGGACGTCGCCGATGATCAAGAGTGACCTTCCCCACGAACGGTGAGCACGACCGTAGTTGTCAATACGCCACCTTGAACGTCGGCGAATCCTCCGCCCGTGTCTTGCGCTTGTCGTACAGCCGCGTCGCCGAAACATTGGCATGCCCCAACCACTCCTGAACCTTTGCGATGTCCGACCCATTGTCGAGCGCGTTCGTCGCCGCGGTAGCCCGCAGTGAATGCACACAAAACTCCGCCACCGGGATGTTGGCGGCGATCGCGTAGTGTTTGATTACATCGTAAACGCTGCGATACGCGAGCGCCTTCTCGGTCACGGCGCCCGCAGCGACCTTCGTCGGCCGAAACAACGCTCCCTCCAAATCCAACGCATGACCCGCCGCGGCCGTGTAGGCGTCGATGCGATCCAGCGCCGCCGGATGCACCGGCACATACCGTATCTTCGATCCCTTCCCATGCACGCGAAAATGCTTCACGCCACGCCGCTCCTGAACGTCTTTGACTTTGAGCTTGACCAGTTCTTCCGCGCGCAGCCCGTGATACAAAAACGTCGCCAGCAGCGCCCCGTCGCGTTTACCTTTGAGCGTATCGGACGAAGGGCAGGCGAGAAGCGCCCGGGCCTGGGCATCGCCGATCGCCGGCGTCTTGCCTTCGTTGGCATCGGCGGCCGGCCGCTCGACGCCGTTGACCGGGTTGAGGTAGTTGGCGTTGTACTCGCACAGGTATCCGAACAGCGCCGACAACGCCGACAGTTTTCGCCGGATGGTGGAAGGGGAGAGCTGGCGGCGTTCCAGGTCCTTTCGCCAGGCGATGACGTGCGGGCGCGTCACCGCCCGGATGCCGACGACGTCGATGCCGGTGAAATTCAAAAAGTCATGCACGTCGAGCTTGTACGCCCGGCGGGTGTGCTTGTTGCGGATGTTGGCGAACCACTCGGCTTCGGCGGGGATGTCGGCCAGCGCCCAGAACTGCTGTTCGGTCAGGCGGGTCGGTCGGACGATCTCGCCACTTGTTGCTTTCCCAACCCGTTCATCCCGTTCGTCGGGTCGGCCAGGTGAGTTCGATGGGCCGGAAAGAGCCCGGTGGGGGTGAGGGGACATGGCTTCATGATACCGCAGATAAAATATGTTGAACTAAACCGCTTCGCGGTGGGGAAGAGGCGGTTGCTCACGACATCGAGCACCGCATCATGTGGTGGCGACGCGATTGCGCAGAAGGCGTATCACCGAGGTGCGGCTGATGCCGAACTCGGCCGCAATCTTGCGTTTGCTGATGCCTCGTCGTCGCATCGAACGCATCTGGCCGACCATCATCGCGGCGGTTTTTGGCCGGCCGTGCGGTTTGCCATCTCTCCGTGCCTGGGCGATACCCGCGCGAACTCGTTCACGCAGGATATCACGCTCGAACTCTACGAACACCGCCAGAGCATGCCCGCTAACGCCCGTCCGCTCGGCGTAGTGAGGTCGAGGGCCTCACTGAGCGACACGAAGCCGACATCGACCGACGACAGCTCCTGTAAGGTTGTCACAAGATCGACGACCGAACGCCCCCAGCGGTCCAGGCGCCAAACGATGATTACGTCGATCTGACGACGTTTGGCTGCGTCGATCAGTTCCCGGCGTTTGGGACGCTCTTTCGCACCGGAGGCAACTTCATCGACCTGGAGCGCGACCACCCAGCCGCGCTGCCCTGCGTACTCCTGCATCGCTCGCAATTGCATGGGGAGGGTCTGCTGGTCCAGTGTGGAAACCCGGGCATAAAGGCCGGCGCGAAGCCTGGAACCCCTCTGTCCAAAAACCTCGTTCTGCCGGGGTTGTCGATTGCGGGCAGTTTTCGTGCTTTTAATCATGTCCGTCAAGTACGCTCAAAAACAGTAGTTTATTCACATGGCATACTTTTGCGAGTCGTGGTCACCCGCTGACGCGGAAGCGTGCTTTGACAGTGGGCAGACCGCGAGCGTCTGAAGGAGCCGGCATGACGGCACTTCGTCAGCGGATGATCGAAGACATGCAGTTGAGGAACTTCTCGCCGCACACCCAACGCGCCTACATCAACGCGGTGGTGATGTTTTCAAAGCACACCGGACGATCACCGGAGCATTTGACGGTTGACGAAGTCCGAACCTACCTGCTTCATCTTGTGCAGAAGGAACGAGCCAGTTGGCCCCGCTACAACGTGGCCCGGTGTGCCTTGCAGTTCTTGTATCGAGTCACGCTCGGGCGTGACGAGAAGTACGGCAGCCTGCCATGTGCAAGAGTGCCTCAGCGGCTTCCGACCGTGCTGTCGGCGGAAGAACTGAAGCGGCTGTTCGATGCGACGCGGAATCTGCGGCACAGGACCATGCTGATGACCACCTACGGCGCAGGCCTGCGCGTATCCGAGTTGGTATCGCTTCGCATCGGCGACATCGACAGCGCGCGAATGCTGGTGCACGTTCGTCAAGGCAAGGGACAACGCGAGCGGATCGTGAAGCTGTCGGCGCATCTGCTCGAGACGCTCCGGACGTATTGGAAAAAGTATAGGCCCAAAGACCTGCTCTTCCCGAGCCTGAAGAAACCCGGCGAGCCACTCTCGACAACTGGCCTCGTCGACCTCGTCAAGGCGGTGGCCACGCGAGCAGGAATTCGCAAGCGCGTCAGTCCGCACACGCTGCGGCACAGCTAACCGACCCGATCGTGCGGCGGTACTGGCTCGTCGAATTCGTCGCGATGGAAAAACGGTTGCGCCTTGAAGCCATTAGTCCGATCTTGAACAAAGTCGGCAGCCTGCTTTTATCCGGCCCGCTGCGGAACGTGCTCGGTCAAGTGAGCAATCGTCTGGACATCCCATTCATCATGGATCGCAACAAGATTCTCGTGGCCGACATCTCCAAAGGTCGGCTGGGCGAAGCGCGAGGGAAGTAGTCACCTGTATCATAAAGGACGTTATGTATCGTGATAATAGTAAATACAACCAACCCGACAACCCGTTCTCTCTCCCCACCCGTTCGGAGTTTTCCAGCATGGCGCAGTTTGGCCTTCCGTCGATCATCGTCCGCGCCGGCGACGACGCGGTACGGCGGTTCGCGGAGTTCTTCGCCGCGACGATTCGCAACCGCAACACGCGGGAAGCATACGCGCAGGCAATCGGGCAGTTCTTCGGCTGGTGCGAGGCGAGGGGAATGGAACTGCCAACGATTCAGCCTATCGCCATCGGTGCGTACATCGAACACTTAACCCGCATTCGTTCGGCACCGACCGTCAAGCAGCACTTGGCGGCGATCCGCATGCTGTTCGATTGGCTGGTGACCGGCCACATCGTCGCGGTGAACCCAGCGTGGTCGGTGAAAGGCCCGCGGCACGTCGTCAAGAAAGGGAAGACCCCGGTCCTCATCGCCGCCAAAGCGCGGCAACTGCTCGATTCGATCGAAACCAACACGCTCATTGGTCTACGCGATCGGGCTTTGATTGGCGTGATGTGCTTCAGCTTCGCGCGCGTCTCCGCGGTCGTGAACATGAACGTGGACGATTATTACCAGCAGGGAAAACGAAGCTGGTTCCGGCTGCACGAAAAGAACGGCAAGTTTCATGAAGTGCCGGTGCATCACACGGCAGAAGAATACTTGGATCAGTACCTGGCAGCGACAGGCTTTGCGGACGACAAGAAGTCGCCGCTGTTTCGATCCATGACCGGCAAGTCCGCCAGACTCTCCGCCGATCGAATGAGCCGGATCGATGTACTCCGCATGGTCAAGCGCCGCGCCGTGCCCGCCGGCATCGGTGCCGAACGGATTTGCTGCCACACGTTCCGCGCGACGGGCATCACCGCGTATCTCGAAAACGGCGGCACGCTCGAACACGCCCAGGCGATCGCCGCGCACGAGTCGCCACGAACGACCAAGCTGTACGACCGAACGGACGACGCGATCACTCTGGATGAAATTGAGCGAATAGCGATCTGAGGCAAAACGGACAACCGGCGACTCAATCGAAAGGAACAAGCCAGAACCGTCAAATGGACGCCGCAAATAGCTATTTTGAGTAGGACGCGGATACCCGAGAAAATCCGCCTTGTGGCGACCGCAGTCGCTGCCGCGTCTCCTTGTGGAGTGGTGGAGGTACAACCGTGCGAACCCATGCAATCCGCAAAAGTCGATCGCAACGCCGATGTCCGAGCGATACATGAACTCCGGACGCGGAGCAACGCCTTCCGCCCACGCCGCCCGACCGTTGCATTCACCGTAATCCATGCAATCGGGGCAATGCATTAATTCGACAAAAATTACCGGATTTATCTGGACAGCTGAGATCTTCGTGCGATGCTGAGCGGACTCGTCTGGGGCGGGCGCAAGGGAAGAAGTTGCGCGGCGAGAACGATTGGAAAATCTCTCGATTAACATTTCTTCGTTTGCCGCTTGCGGCGACCGTCTGGAGGCTTCGATGTTTGGCCCACTCTCTCGTCAATCGAGTCGCAAGGTTCTCGCGAGCCGACGTTCCACTTTGGAAGCATGTGTCATCGACGCGTTAGAACGGCGGCTATGCCTTTCCGCAGTCGATGAAGTTCCGGAAGGATACGTTGCACTTGACACCGTGGTTTTTGGGTCTCAGGTGATTTCACCAAACACCGTGCCAGTCTTTCCCTTTCCGACGACACCTGATGCTTACTTTCAAGCGGGCGTTACCTATTACCTGCAAGCGAGTGGTCAATTAAATGCGGGCTTCAACGCTTTATTCGATGCCGAGTTTACCTACAGCTACACTGGAGGTGGAAGTTGGGCAAACGTTGTTGATCAATATAGCAACCCGGATGTGGATTTCGGTTTAAAGTTTAGCCAAACATCGTCAACACCGCGCTGGTCAGATCAACCAAGCCCTCCAGTTTCAGAGCTCACCTACTTTACAAGCTACACGCCAGCTTCAAACGGCACGGTGACCCTTGAAATGGTCTGGCAGCCTGGTGGTCACACCGGCGGCGAAATTCAACTCACGGTCTTTGGTCCAAACGAGCCCGCCATCCGTGCGGTCAACGGGAGGGGTAACACCTTGCCCCCAAAGCCTTATGCAATGAATTATCACGGGGGTGCAGAGCCGGCGGCAGGGTTGGGGCGTGCAAATGTGGAATATGCTTCTGGCGTCGTCGCGATTGATGGTCCGGACCTGACTTCATCAGCGCTCGACGTGGATTGGGGCGTATCGCGCAGTTGGATGAATACGCCTAGCGGCATGGCAAGCAAAAGCAACCTCGGAAGGGGCTGGATGATTTCTCAACTTCCATTCGTTCAAAAACCTACCGGCACAAGCACGCTTGGCGTTGTTTCCCAAGATTTGCAGTTTCATTGGTTTGATCAAAGTGGAAGCACATATACTGCCCGATTTTTTGATCGCTCGATCCTCACCGCTGCAAGCAGTGAGTTTACATTCACGGCTGTTGATGGCACGCGCATCACTTTCGACGACTTCACTTCAACCGGCGCACGAAAAGGGCAGTTCAAGAAGCTTACATCCGCGTCAGGGTATACGATCGAAGTCCCTGCTATCGACGGGTATGACAGCAACGGTCGGATACTCAAAGTGCAACGAAGCGACGGAAGCGCGACGATCGAGCAATACGTATACACCTACGCAACCAACCAGGTCGCGTCGATCACGCTTTCGCGAAGTGTAAATGGCGGAACAGATTGGACCCCTGTTCGCAGTGTGGAGTACAGCTACTACGGTTCTGGAACAAACAGCGGGAATGGCTTGCAGGGAGATTTGAAGTCGGCCGTGATAAAGGATAGCGTCGGTGCCGTAATCGATAACTACTATTATCGATACTACATCAATCGCGCGGGAGGCGAAGGCTATGCGCGTGGTTTGAGGATTGTGTTGAATCCTCGTTCTTATGCGCGCGTTCGGGCGGCTTTTGCCGATGCCGTGGACACGCTCACTGATGCTCAGATCGCTCCATTCGCCGACTATTTCCTCAAATACGATATCGGGCAACGGGTGAAATCGATCACGCTGCAGGCGTCCGGCGAAGGCAACGGTGGTCTGGTGACCTACGGCTACACATATGTTCGCCGCCAATCTGCTTCAAGTCACAACGCTTGGTCGAGCAAAACAACCGAAACACTTGCCGGCGGCGGAACGCTGGTTGCGTACAGCAACGGATATGGCCAGCCACTCCTCGAGAAATTTACCGAGAACAGTGGATCGCGCAGTTGGTTGACCGGGTTTCAATATGATTCAGAGGGGCGACAGATCCTAATGGTGGCACCGTCTGGCATGTCAACCAGCAGCGGCAGCGGTTTTTTGCAGGTTATTGATGACGGCTCATCAGATTATTTCGCCAACACCACCGGCCTAAACCATGTGCAGACGTTTTTCACCACCGGGACGGGTCAGAGCTTTTTGAAACAGGAGTTTGTGCGGCAAGGGTATTCGGCGTCCGCCAATGGGACGCTGGTAAAGGAGTATGCTTATACCTCGCACACCGATACCGTGGGGAGCGTGACCTACCCAATCAGCTCTGTCGCGGTCGATTCCGACGGCAATGGAACGGTCGACCAGACGACTTCCTACAGCTTTGACGAATGGTACACCGGCACGAATCAGCCCAAGAAAGTCACCACTACCTATCCGGCCGTATCGGCGGGCAACAACGGACGTGCCGCTGCGGATACCGAGGAAGTCATTTATGACTCCTTTGGCAACGTGGCATGGCTGAAGGACGGCGACGGTTATTTGCAGCATTTTGAGTGGAATGTCGCGACAGGTGGAATGACCAAGCACGTGACGGACGCCGCAGCGGCGACGGGAAGCCCAACACGCGGCAGCGGCCTGCCGACCGCGCTGGCGCTGACGAGCGATTTTGAAGTGCTGTTGGCCGATCCGTTTGGCAGGCCCACGAAGATTGAAGACGCCAAGGACAATTTAACTTACGTCGTTTACAACGATGCCCAGCATGAAATCCGGAGTTATCCGGGGTTTGCTGCGAGCACAGGCACCACAACCGGACCGATTTTTATTCAACGTGAATATCGCCCAACCGCCTATGTAAGTTCCTCAGGGTCCCGACCGGTATTTTATGAAGAGTTTTTCACTTCGGCCGCGCCCGTCGTAGCGAACAGCCGGCCTCAAGGCTCGGAAACGATTTCCTCTAGCAATGTGATTCGCCTCGCCCGATGGATCACGGGTAATGCCGGTGAACTCGCCGAGGCTGATGCGTACTTCAATGTCGGCAGCTACAACGCTTCACAGGCGAAGTTCGGGAGCGCCAGCAACGACAGCGCCAGCGGAAATTACCACGCGACAACGTACTCGTACAACGCGCTCGGCTGGAACAGTGCCGTCACGTTACCGACTGGAACTACTTACGCATCGCTGTTCGATGATCTCGGCCGCGTTATCGGTCAACAGGTGGGTTCGCCGTACGGGGATCCCGCCACGGTACGTGAGTTCGAGTATGACGATCCATCTGACACAATCAGCGGCGGTGGGATCGGCGACGGCAATGTAACAAAAGTCGTTGAGATTCCCGGCGGAAGCGTCGATAGTCGCGCGACCCGCCTGGTCTACGATTGGCGCAACCGCTTGCAGGCCACCAAGTCGGGAGCCACGTCCTCACCCAGCACCGAAAGCGCGAGCGCGCAACGCCAAGCGCAATATCTGTCCTACGACAACCTCGACCGCATCACGGCGATTGAGCAATTCGATGCCGACACGGCTTCACTCAACGTCGGCACAGCGCTTGCCGGCATCTCCAATCCGATCACGTTTACCAGCGGCGCGGTGAATGACCGGCGCCGCGGCAAGGATACCTACGCCTACGACGAGCAAGGCCGACTGTTCCGCAGCAACCATTTCAGCGTGGCGTACACGGATACCGCTTCCACGCTGGGCGGTAGCCTGCAGACCGACCTATGGTTCGACAAACGCGGCAACGTGATGAAACAGCGCGTTCCCAATGGCCCGGTTGCCAAATTCGCGTTCGATGGAGCCAATCGGTTGTCGGGGCGCTATGTGACCGACGCCAGCGATGATGCGCTCCCCGGGGCCAGTGGAACGTGGGATGCAGCCGATGACGTGAGCGGCGACAAGGTCCTCGAACAGAACGAATTCACTTTCGATGCCAACGGAAACCTCACGCTGCAAACCACGCGCCAGCGGGGCCATCTCACCACGGGCACCGGAGCATTGGGCACGGCGACCACGGGCGTTACGGCGCGCGTTTCGCAAAATGCCTTTTACTATGACGCCGCGGACCGCCTGGTCGACACCGTCGATGTCGGCGCCAATCCCGGTAGCATCACCCTTTCATCGGTGCCAACGCGCTCCGATGCGGCGCTGCGAAACACCTACACCTATGATGGCTTGGGATTCGTTGAAACCATCACCGACCCGCGCGGCATTGTCACACGGCAAAGTCACGATGCCCTCGGTCGCCTTTCCAAGTCGGTCGAAGCGGCCACGTCATCCCCCTACACGCCCACCAGTTCGACTAACCGAACGACCGAGTACACGCACGATGGCAGCGACCATGTGCTGACGATGAAGGCTGTGCTTCCGGGTTCGACGTTTCAAGAAACGAAGTATATCTACTTGGCAACAACTAATTTCGGCACAGTGAGCAGCAATGACCTCCTGACAGAAATTCGCTATCCTGACAAGTCGTCCGGCAGCGCCAGCTCATCCGAGAAGGAGGTTTACGGCTATAACGGTCTGGGCGAACTGATTGGCATGACCGACCGCAATGGCAATACCCACGACTATACCTACGACGCGCTGGGCCGGTTGACGAACGATTATGCGTCGTCGGTCGGGTATGGAGTCAAAGCGAGTGTGCGCGAGTTTGGGTTTACGTATGACTCCGCCGGGCGTTTGTTCCAAGCCAAGAGTTACGCATCGCGCGTCAGTGGCGTGCCAGCCAGCGGCGTTGTGGTCAACGAAGTCCGAAAACTTTACAACGGCCTGGGACAACTCACGACCGAGTATCAGGAGCATCAAGGCGCGGTCGTAACCGCGACGAGCAAGAAGGTGCAGTATACCTACTCGGAGATGGCGAGCGGCACCAACCACAGCCGACTGATAAGCACTCAATATCCCCAGTTTCTTGCTGACATCGCTTCCCGCAAGGTGCACTCGGAATATAGCAGCGGGCTGGACAATAACGTCAGCCGCGTCAGCTACCTGTCTGAAACCAATGCAAGCGGAACACATCTGGAAGAATACAGCTATCTCGGCTTGAACACTGTCGTTAAGCGAAGTCGTCCAGAGCCAGGCACTGCGCTGAGTTACATTGGTTCCACGACCGGCGGCGACGCTGGCGACCTCTACACCGGTCTTGATCGATTTGGGCGAATTGTCGATCAGCGCTGGTACACGACCAGCAGCGGCACAGACTTCGATCGATTCAAATACGGATACGATCGAAACAGCAACGTCGTCTACAAAGAGGTTGCCGTGAGCGGCGGCGGAGCGTTTTCCGAACTTTATTCGGCGGACAGCGTTGACGGTAACAGCGCTTACGACGCACTGGATCGGTTGACAAATTTCCAACGCGGCACATTAAGCGACTCCAACGGCAGCACCGGATTGCCTTTTGACACGGTGAGTCCAGAAGTGAAATATCAATCGTGGAATCTGGACGCCCTCGGCAACTGGGACACGCTCACCGGAACGGCCGGCACCGAAAGTCGAACTCACAACGCGCAAAATCAGATCACCAGTTCTCCTGTCACCCACGACGCCAATGGCAACACCAAGACCACCACGTCAACCAGCAATAGCTATGTTTATGACGCGTGGAACCGGATGGTCGAGTTCGAGATCCCGGCAGGCAAATCCCAGTACCCGTTCGACGCGCTGGGCCGGCGCACGCAGGAAGAGGCTTACGAAGACGAAGCAGAGCAGGTTATCATCTGGGGCCGCCACCTGTATTACTCCGACCGGTGGCAGGTGTTGGCCAGCGACTATTCATTGATTGAAGCAGAAGCTCGCGCCGGCACATTCGAGACATTTGTCTGGTCGCCGTACTACGTGGATGAACTGGTGGAACGCGATCGCACGCAGTTTGATCAGCAAGACCTTGATCCCGATCCGGAAGTGGAAGACTGGGACGGCACATTCGGCACCGACCGGCTGTATGTGCATCAGGATGCCAATTACAACGTCACGAGCATCAGCAATGTCAGCGGTGGCGTGGCGCGGCGGTTCGTCTATGACCCCTACGGCAAAAAGACGGCTGATCTAAACGCTGCGTGGGCGACAATTACGAACACCAGCTACTGGTATGTGTATCACCAGGGCGGGCGGTTCAATCACGTCAACCAGTTATATCAATTCCGCAACCGCGATTACTCGGCGGACTTAGGCCGGTGGATGCAACAGGACCCGGCGGGGTATGTGGATGGGGGGAGTTTGTATCAGGTGGTGGTGAGCAGCCCGGTGTCGTGGGTTGATCCTCTAGGATTGAAGACGATTTTCCCGACTGATGCTAACGGGAATCCGTTGCCTGCCCCAACTCCGAAGCCAACACATTCAAGCACAAACTCGATGTCACCTGGCGGATCAATTCTACAGGTGATCGAAGGAGTTATTACAACGAACGCACCAATCGATTCAGCGCCGGTCCCCGGCAGCTTTGCGGACTGGGCGAAAGATACTGCTGAGGAAATCGGCAGTAAATTTCCTGACGACCGACAGAATGTTACGGAAGCTGCTCGGCATATGGCATGGCAAGCAATTCTTACATACCACCACGGCTCAACGGAGGCTAAACGGCACGGGGATCTTCACGAGAAATATTCACCTCCGAATACTGAAGCTGACTCGGCGCGAGACCAAGCAAACAATATTGTTGGTCGTGTAATCGGTTCACAGGTCGCTCTTGAAACCGGCCGAGCGAAAAAATCGACACTCGAACGCGTGTCACCCGATGA
>ENA-ORBV01011735-ORBV01011735.1-microbial-mat-metagenome-genome-assembly--contig:-NODE-11735-length-13679-cov-5.732245_pt1 | contig 13679 bp, 11 predicted proteins | sample MGYA00237777_ERZ505514 | MGnify/ENA primary metagenome ERZ505514 (study PRJEB26160, sample SAMN06269048) | microbial mat metagenome | isolation source: Oligotrophic lake microbial mat | place...
GGGCATCCGTGTGTGGTGGTGCCGTACAAGTTCGATGTGCCGCGACAGCAGGGCGGGGGGGGCGGGGGGGGCGGGGCCGCTGCGGCCGCCAGTGCGCCGCCACCACTCGATCTCAAGGAGCAACCGATTTGCGCCGTGATCGTGGGCAACCTTTTCAACGACGACAAGATTCTGTCGGCGGCGCATCAGTTTCAGGTGCACACGGATGTGCATGTGAGGCATCCGGTGCTGTAGGGCGCTCGCCGAGCGCTGGCCATCGCCCCACGTGTCGCGCGGTGGAGGGATTGAACGACGTGGTGAAGAATCACGCTCCGCAATCGATTACGGGAGCCACGACTGTGAAGGGAGTCCGCCTAGGGCGTAGCGGAACCGACGAGTTGGCGCCACCATATCGAGTACCGCATCAGGTACCATATCGAGTACCGCATCAGGTACCATATCGAGTACCGCATCAGGTACCATATCGAGTACCGCGAATGGTACCATATCGAGTACCGCGAATGGTACCATATCGAGTACCGCGAATGGGTATGATACGGCGCGCGCCCGTCCCTTCTCCCCCGCTCCACCTTCCCCATGAGCTTTCCCCGCTCCGCCGGAATTCTTCTCCATCCCACCTCTCTCCCAGGCCCCAGCGGAATCGGCGAGATCGGCCCCGACGCGCACCGCTTTCTCGACTTCCTTGCCGATGCGGGAATGAAGATCTGGCAGATGCTCCCCCTGGGGCCCACCGGTTACGGCGACTCACCCTACCAGTGTTTTTCCGCCTTTGCCGGCAATCCGCTCCTAGTACACTTGCCCGGCTCAAAGGGTGTCTTCCCCGTGTACACGGTCGACTTCGCTCACGTTATTCCGCACAAGCAGGAAATGCTGCAGCAGGCCATGGCGAAATTCGTCCCCGACGATCGATATCGGGCCTTCGTCGAACGACACGCCGAGTGGTTGGCGGATTACGCCCTGTTCATGGCGCTCAAGAAGGCCCATGGCGGCGTTTCGTGGACGGAATGGGACGTCGGGGCGGCTGGGCGCGATCCGGTCGCGCTGGAAGGCTGGAGGACCCGTCTCTCGGCGTCCATCGAGCGCTTTCAGAAGGAGCAGTACTTCTTCTTCACACAGTTCCACGCGCTCAAGAAGGCCTGCACCGACCGCGGCATCCATCTCATGGGCGACCTCCCCATCTACGTCGCTCACGACTCGGCCGACGTCTGGTCCAATCGCTCCCTGTTCAAACTCGACGAAGCGGGACACCCGATCGTGCAGGCCGGAGTCCCACCCGACTACTTCAGCGCAACGGGCCAACTCTGGGGGAATCCCATCTACGACTGGGATGCACTGCGCGCGCAGGGGTACGACTGGTGGATTCGCCGGATGCGGGCCGCCTTCGAGCTCTTCGACCTGGTGCGTATCGACCACTTCCGCGGCTTCGAAGCATACTGGGAAGTACCGGGCACGGACACGACCGCCGTCAATGGCACGTGGGTGAAGGGACCGGGTGAGGAGCTCTTCACCGCCATCACCGCCGCGTTAGGCCCCCTGCCCATCGTGGCGGAAAACCTCGGGCTCATCACGCCGGAGGTCGAAGCGCTTCGCGAGCGACTGGGGTTTCCCGGTATGAGCATTCTGCAGTTTGCGTTTGGCGGAGACGGGCAGGCCAATGAGTTTCAGCCCCACAATTTTCCGCGCGACCGGGTGGTGTACACGGGAACGCACGACAACGATACAACGCTTGGGTGGTGGAACTCGACCGGCGAAGGGGACTCCACGCGCGACGCGGCCGACGTGGCGAGCGAGAAGGACTACGCCAAACGATATCTCGCCTCCGATGGCAGCGAGATGAACTGGACGCTGATGCGTGCCGCGCTCGCCTCGGTGGCCAGCACGGTGCTCTTTCCGCTGCAGGACGTGCTAGGGCTGGGAAGCGAGACACGCATGAATCTTCCCGGGCGGCAGGCCGGCAACTGGGGCTTCCGTTTCTCGTGGGACCAGCTGACCCCCGACATCACCCGCCGCCTCCGCGCGCTGGTGGATCTCTACCAACGTTAGGCAGCGAGGCGATATGGCAGCTCCGGCAACGCGTTTCTCGACCATCTGGAACATGAGCTTCGGCTTTCTGGGGATCCAGTTCGGCTGGGCCCTCCAGATGGCCAACATGAGTGCGATTTATGAATACCTGGGGGCGAGCGCCGACCAGATCCCCATGCTCTGGCTGGCCGCGCCACTCACGGGACTCATTGTCCAGCCCATCATCGGCCACCTGAGCGACAATACCTGGTCGCCACGCTTCGGGCGGCGCCGGCCGTTTTTCCTGATCGGAGCCGTGCTCAGTTCATTGGCGCTCATCGCCATGCCCAACTCCAGCACGCTGTGGATGGCGGCCGGTCTGCTCTGGATTCTCGACGCCTCGATCAACATATCGATGGAGCCCTTCCGGGCCTTCGTTGCGGATCTGCTGCCACCGTCCGAGCGGACGCGGGGCTTCGCGATGCAGAGTCTCTTCATCGGGCTGGGTGCGGTCATCGCCTCGGCGCTGCCCTGGATGATGAGCAACTGGTTTGGCGTGGCGCCGAGCGCCCCGGGCACGATTCCGCTCACCGTCAAGATGTCGTTCTACGTAGGTTCGGCCGCCTTCTTCGGCGCGGTGCTCTACACGGTCCTCACCACCAAGGAGAAGCCTCCGGAGGACCTGGCCGAGTTCACACGACAGAAAGCAGCCAGTGCCGGCATCGGGGCCGGGGCGCGAGAGATCTTCGCTGCGGCCAAGGCGATGCCCGAGACCATGCGGCAACTCGCCCTGGTGCAGATCTCGACCTGGCTCGGTCTCTTCTGCATGTGGCTCTACTTTCCGGTGGCGGTGGCGCGAAACGTCTTCGGCGCCCCCGATTCGAGCTCTCCGCTCTATGCACAGGGAGTGGAATGGGCCGGTGTCTGCTTCGGCGCCTACTCGGCTGTCACCTTCGCCTTTTCCTTCTTCCTCCCAGCGCTGGCCCGGAAGCGGGGACGCAAGGGAACGCACGCGATCTGCCTTGTGGCCGGTGCGGCGGGCCTGCTCTCGGTGTCGGTGATCACCAACCCCACCCTGCTGCTGCTGTCCATGGTTGGTGTCGGCATCGCCTGGGCGAGTACGCTCTCCATGCCCTACTCCATGCTGGCCGGCGCTCTCCCGCCGGGTAAGACGGGGGTCTACATGGGTATCTTCAATTTTTTCATCGTCATTCCCGAAATCGTGGCCGCGTTAGGCTTCGGATGGGTGATGTCGCACTGGCTCGGCAACAACCGGATGGCGGCCGTGGTGGCCGGCGGCTTCTTTCTGGCGTTGGCCGCCCTCCTCGTGCTGCGAGTGAACGATCGCGGAGAAGTGGCCGAATGATCGTGACATGGGTACGCGTCCTCTCCGCCAGCTGCATGCTGGCGGGGGTCGCCACCGGCCAGGCACCGAGTGTCGAGAAGGTCGAACCTCCCAATTGGTGGTCCGGCTCGTCGGTCAATCCGGTGCGAGTACTGATTCGCGGCCGCAACCTCACCGGTGCGCGCCTGGAGTGCCGGCGTCTTACCTGCACCGGGCTGCGGGTGAACTCGTCGGGCACCTACGCCTTCGCCAACGTCACCATTCCCCGCACCACCAGGCCGGGGAGCTATCCTCTTACCCTGCGCACCGCAGCGGGAACGGCCGAGGCGCCGTTCCAGGTGACAACGCCGCTCAAGCCCGCCGGACGCTTCCAGGGCTTCGGGCCTAACGACGCCCTCTACCTCCTGATGCCCGATCGCTTCGCCAATGGCGATCCCTCCAACGACGACCCGGCAATCTCGCGCGGCCTGCTGGACCGAGCCAAGGGACGCTATTACCACGGCGGAGACCTGGCCGGCGTCCGCCAGCGGCTGCCGTACCTCAAGTCGCTGGGGATCACGGCCGTCTGGCTCAACCCCATATACGACAACAACAATCAGCTCAACCGCAAGGAAGTCTACGACGGCCAGCCCATCACCGACTATCACGGGTATGGCGCCACCGACTTCTATGCCGTCGATGAACATCTGGGTGACATAGAAAGCTTCAAACAGTTAGTTGATGACGCCCATGCGATGGGCATCAAGATCATTCTCGACATGGTGGCCAACCACACGGGGCCGTATCACCCCTGGGTCAACGACTCGCCCACGCCCACCTGGTTTCACGGGACGGCGGAGAAGCATCAGGCCAACGTCTGGCAGACGTGGACACTGGCCGACCCGTACGCCACCGCAGCCGTGCGCGAGTCGACGCTCGACGGCTGGTTCATCGATATTCTCCCCGACTTGAACCAGGACGACCCGGAGGTCGCCCGCTACATCATCCAGAACACGCTCTGGTGGGTGGGCATGAGCGGGATGGACGGCATTCGACAGGATACCTGGCCATACGTGCCGCGTCGCTTCTGGCGTGACTGGATGACTGCTATCCGCCGAGAGTTCCCGTCGCTGCGTGTCGTTGGAGAAGTGCTGGATGGAGACCCGGCGATGATCGCCTTCTTCGAAGGGGGACGGGCACAGTTCGACGGTCTCGACGACAAGGTCGACATGCTCTTCGACTTCCCCCTGTTTTATCCGTTGCGACGCGCCTTCGGCGAGGGTGGCCCGGTGCGCGATGTGGCGCAGATGCTTTCGCACGATCGTCTCTATCGTGATCCCTCGAATCTGGTCACCCTGCTCGGCCTGCACGACGTATCGCGCTTCATGAGCGACAAGGGCGCCACGACGGCCGGGTTGAAGCTGGCGTACACCGTCCTTCTCACCACGCGCGGCACGCCCCTTATCTACTACGGCGACGAGATTGCACTACCGGGGGGCAACGATCCTGACAACCGGCGTGATTTCCCCGGCGGATGGACTGGTGATACTCGCAATGCGTTCGAAGCCGCCGGGCGCACCGCCGACGAACAGTCGGTATTCTCACACGTACAAGCGCTGCTCAAGGTGCGCGGTGCGCGCAGCGAACTGCGCGGGCCCCGTACGGAGACCCTTCAGGTGGGAGAGCAGACCTGGGTGTATCGGCGGGGCAAAACGGTGGTCGCCATCAACAACGGCGCAGTTCCGGTTGAGCTGCAGCTTCCGGTGTCCAGCTTACCTAACGACGCATTGAGCATCTGCCAGCCTGCGCAACAGAAGGATGGCGGAGTCCGCATTGTCATTCCGCCGCGCAGCGGCTGCATCTTCTAGCCCCGACCCTCACCATAGGTCCGACGCGTGAACCCAATGTATTTGCCCGAAGTCGAGCACGCGCACGCCGAAGGAGCGTACGCCGAGCGCATTGCCGGCATGCAGGCCGCCGGCGTGCCCGTGCCACAGATCATGCACCTCTTTGCCTTCAAGCCCGATCGCACCGACTTCCTTGCCAAGTTCACACAGGGCGTCATGCGAGGCCCGTCGCCGCTTTCGGCAGGCCTCCGCGAACTCATTGCCGCCTTCACGTCCAGGCGCAACGACTGTCCCTTCTGAATAGGCTCCCACGCCGCGGTCGCGGCCACGTTGTTGGGAGATCGCGCGCTCGTTGATGCCGTGCTTGAAGATTATGCCACCGCACCCATCGACGACCGTGAGAAAGCGCTCTTCAGCTTCATCGAGAAGATGAATCGACAGTCTAACACGTTGCAGCAGGGCGACGTGACCGCGCTCACGAATGCGGGGTGGAGCGAGGAGGCGATCTACGATGCCATCACGGTCTGCTCGCTCTTCAACTTCTACAATACATGGATCGACGCCACGGGTGTGAGTGACATGCCGGCGGCTGCGTACACCATGTCGGGAGAGCGGATGGCCGCTCACGGATACGGCTGATTGCCGCTTGTTAGTACCGCAAGGTGCCAGGCTGGAAGCTGCGCCAGCTATGCCAGAATTCCTGGCTGGCCACCAGCGGAGTGAGTCGTCCCGTCGGGCCATGGCCGCTCAAATCGTAGGCGCTAACCTCCGACACCAGCGAATCGCCGCGGAGCGCGAAGCGAGTCCCGGCATCGGGGCGCTGGAAGGCGAAGAAGCTCTCGTTGTCAGACGCAAGCACCAGCACGATGGGGACGCCTCCCACCTCATCGTTCACGCTTCGCTCCCTGCGCAGGCGATTCCAGTCGTACGCCTTGGACTTGTCATTCAGACTGATGCCCACCACCCACGACTTGTCGCGCCAGGAAAGCGTGTCGGTGCCGGTCAATTGCTTGCGACTCGTGCCCCGCTCGTAGGTGTAGTCCTTCGCGTAGTCGTCGGTAAACGCCGAGTCGCCCTGCATAACGAGGGTCGTCGGATGAAGGGAGAGCCAGCGCTTGAGCGTCACCTGCACACTGGGAATCTCGGGCAGCGTGGTGCCCTTGCGGCTGCCGGCGATGGCTTCGCCGTTGGCCTGGCGCCACCAGCTTCCCGTCGTTTCATCCTCGAACATGGCGTTGAACTGGTCCATGCCCACCAGCCGGAATCGCTCCACCTGGCCTTCCACCACCGGTGTGAACACTCGGCCCGTGCGACAGACGGTGCAATAACTGACCAGCACCTCCTGTCCGCCTACGGTGTCGCGCACCTGATGGTGATAGCCGATGAACTGCAGGGGATAGGCCCGCGCATCACCATTGATTTCGATCCCGACCACGAGGCGATCGGAGGCCACTCTGTTCTTGGCGGCCGGCGCCATGTCGAGCTTCGTGGGCTCACGGAACATCTGGTCGGCCGACAGGCGAAAGTTGAAGAGGTAGGTGACGACGCCGGCGAGCGCGAGCGCCGCCGGAATCAGCCACTTCCGCCTACCGGCGGCTTGCCAGGTCGGCAGGGCGCTTACACCGATCAGCACCCCACACAACACGCGAATAGGCCAGCGCCACTGATACAGCGCGTACGCCACGTCGAGGCTACGCATCCGCTGGCTGCCCGGCATCGGCATGATGAAATAGACATTGGCAATCTCGAAGACGATCAGTCCCAACACACCGACGGCGAAGAACTGCTTCATGGTACTCGCACTCCCGCGTGGGTTGCCTCTTCGTCGCCCTCTCACTCCGGTTTACGGCTGCCGCAGTGGCGGCACCGTGCGCGCCGCCGTCTGCGCCGCCAGCCGCAACGCGACCCCGTTGGTCCATCCAAAGCCGTCCTGCGTCGGATATTCCCCGCCACCCGCCGGACGATTCAGATCGACAACATCGTACTTCTCGGTCATCTTACGCGTCGCCTGATACACCCGCCGATTGACCGCAAGCCAGCGGTCGCGCGCCTGGTCGGCCAAGTCGGCCCGGCCATAACGACGTACCCCTTCCATGCCCATCCATTGCAGCGGCGGCCAACCGTTAGGCGCGTCCCACTGCTGCCCCGACGCGATCCGCGTGGTCACGAAGCCACCGGGACGCAGGAAATCGCGCTCCAGCACGGCGGCCACGGCGCGCCCCTGCTCAGGGGTGGCCAGACCAAAATAGAGCGGCGCTGCGGCGGCCATGGTCGGCCGATCGGTCACCCGTTCGCCACTACGCCACCGCACGTCGAAAAAGAATCCGGCGCCGGTATCATACGCGTGCGTCAGCAGCGTGCGACGGCGCGCATCTGCGGACGCGAGGAAGCGGGCCCCCACTGCGGCGTCGTCCGCCTGGGGTGTCATGCCAGACAACTTCTCCGCGTCCCGTCCCGCGTTAGGCGCCCCCTTCCTCCGAAAGGCGCGCAACGCCGCAATCGTGCGCTCCTGGTGGTACATCAGGCTGTTCAGGTCCACCGGCGCCAGGTCGGTTGTCTCCAGTGTCAGGAGGCTCGACGGATCGCGCATCCATCGGCTCGAGAAATCCCACCCGCTCTCGGCGGCCGCCCGCACATTCCGGTAGAAGTTCTCCCGCCGCGCCTGGGGTAGCTTCTGCGCCAGCTCGTAGTCTTCGCGGTACGACTCCGGCCTTGGCTCGGGAAGATCGTCCCAATACCGGTTCAACAGCCCGCCATCGCCGAGCCTAACGACTCGTCGATGGGCCGCTCCCAGGGCCAGACGATCGGCGCCTTCCATCCAGAACGCATGCTCCCGTTCCATCGCCGGCAGGTAGCGCATGGCCTGCGACGAGTCCGTTGCCTGCGCGTAGAGCCCGACCATGGCCGCGAAGAATGGCGGCTGGCTCCGGCCCAGATAGTAGCTCCGATTCCCATTCGGAATATGCCCGACCGTGTTGATGAGTTGGGCAAAATTGTCCAGCATGTTTCGCACGATGTCGGTGCGCCCGGACTCCACCAGGCCGAGCATGGTGAAGTACGAATCCCAGTAATACACCTCGCGAAATCGTCCGCCAGGGACAACGTACGGATGCGGAAGTGGAATGAGCGACGACCGCGGGTCGGGGACGTCGGCCGCACGCGTGAGGGTGGGCCACAGCGCTCGCACGTGCTCCTCCATTGTCTGCGAGCTGTCCGGTGGGGCATCGACGCCGACCGCCTTCGGTGGCTCGAAGTTCTGCTGGACAAACGTCGCCAGCGAAAACCCGACGGCTGACCGCGCGAGCGCATAGCGCTCGGCGATCTCCTGCGGCGGGCGCATGGGGCGCGAGTCGACGAAGGTCTTCGAGTCGGGAAAGACACTCGCCATCTGCACGTCGTGAAAGAGCGGGCCCAAGTGGCGTGCGGCGTCGTAGACCGAGTCCCGCGCAACCCGGGGTCCCTCTGTCGCCCCGGCGCCTCGGGCCGCACCGCGGCAGGAGCTCGTGAGGAACACCAAGCCCGCGTATAAAAGCGCACGTGAAAGCGTAGGTGTCAGCGCACTTGCAAGCGCACCTGAGAGCGCACGTGAGAGCGCACCTGAGAGCGCACGTGAGAGCGCACGTGAGAGCGCACGTGAGAGCGCAGGAGACAGCGCCGTTGACTCCGCGTGCACCGATACATCTTGAGAGCTCCGATTCCTCATGGGATGGCCTCCCCGCTCGTTAGGTCGGGCATCTGTTTCGCCGCATTCTTACGCCCCTCTCTCCCGACATTGCTCTTCACAAACAGTACCGCCACCGCTGCGCACATCAACAAGACCCCCGCCAGCCGGATCACGTTCTCCGGGTTCCCGCCCAGCAGCGACTGGTAGTACAATGGCAGCGTGAAAATCTGGATCATCATCGGAATCACGATGAACATGTTGAAGATGCCCATGTAGACGCCCACTCGCTCCTCCGGAATGCTGCCCGCGAGCATGACGTACGGATTGCCCATGATGCTCGCCCACGCGAGTCCGACGCCGATCATCGGAATGAAGAGCAGGGTCCGGTCGGTGATGCTTGGAATGGCGAGCATCGAAAAGCCAGCCAGCGTGAGGCAGATGGCATGCACCACCTTGGGACCGAAGCGGCGCGTGAACGGCACCATCGCGAACGCCGCCACGAAGGCAACGAAGTTGTAGAATCCGCCAATTTTCCCGTTGACCAGACTCGCCTCGCGGAATCCCGCCGTCGACGCGTCGTGCGTGTTGAACAGAGTGACGGCCAGTGACAACACGATGTATTGCCAGTAGCAGAACATGGCGTACCACTGGAAGAGCTTCATCACCGCCAGCTGCTTCATCGTGACCGGCATCTCGCGGATTGCTTCGGCCACCTCGCGGAGGGCAGCCCCGAATCCGCGAGGGAGCGCCTCGATGCGAGCGCGCTCCTCGGCGCTCAGCGGCAGCTCGGGGGTAGTTCTCACGGTCAGCAGAATCGATGAGATCGAGAACACCGCGCCAATGAGAAATGCCCAAACGGTGATCAGGGGAATGCCGCGATCGTTGGTCGCGTCGCCACTCATGCCCAGCACCACGAGAATGGACGGGGTCAGGTAGGACAGGGTCTGCCCCAGGCCGGTGAATGCGCTCTGTGTCAGGAAGCCAAGGGAATGCTGGCTGGCGTCCAGCCGATCGCTCACGAAGGCGCGGTACGGCTCCATGGTGATATTGTTGGCTGCGTCGAGGATCCAGAGCAGTCCCGCCGCCATCCAAAGGGCTCGGCTGAACGGCATGAGCAGGAGCGCGAAGCTGCACAGTACCGCCCCGATCAGGAAATAGGGCGTGCGCCGCCCGCGAGGGCTCAGCGTTCGGTCACTCATTGCCCCGATAATGGGCTGCACTAGGAGGCCCGTCATGGGGCCGGCAAGCCAGAGCAGCGGAAGACTCGCTTCATCGGCGCCCAGATACTTGTAGATTGGGCTCATGTTGCTTTGCTGTAGCCCAAAGCTGTACTGGATACCGAAAAACCCTACATTCATGTTGACGATCTGCCAGAACGAGAGCCTCGGTTTCATCCCTGACCGTGTCGCTGGCCCTGCGTCTGTCCTCGTTGCTGCTACCGCCACCAGAATATCCTCCAATCGGTCCGTGATGCCCTGCAGGCTTGTCGACGTACGCTCCGTTGCGGCACGCTCCGTTGCGGCACGCTCAGTTGCGGCACGCTCAGTTGCTGCACGCTCAGTTACTGCACGCGCGGCCGCCGTCGGCTCGGCCGCTCGTCTCGCATGCGGCGCGAGGCGCCCATGACGCGTCCGCCTGCCCTCGACGATGAAGCCGTCGCCTTGTTGCGATCACTGAGCGGGCCGCACGGCATTCGGGCGTCGTTGTCGTTGAACGCGAATTACCAGGCTATCTTCGCACGTGATGCGGTGATGGCCGGAGTCGCCGGCCTGCTGCTCGGCGATCCGGTGGTCTCGGCCGGACTGGTCCGCACGCTGGAGTCCCTGCGCAGCCTGCAGGGCGCCGAGGGACAGATTGCCTCCAACTACGAACTGCTCCCCGACACATCGGCCAAGGTGAGCTTCGGTACCCTCGCCCCCCGCATCGATTCGGCCACCTGGTATCTGGTGGGCATCGGCTTGGCGGCCCGGGCCAAGGTGCTCGACGCGGAGCACTTTCGCGAATCCGCTGCGGCGGTGGTGCGCCTGCTTGACGGCATCGAGTACAACGGACGGCACCTGATGTACATCCCCGCAGGGGGCAACTGGGCCGATGAGTACATATACGACGGATACATCCTCTACGATCAGGTGCTGCGCGCCTGGGGGCTTCGCCTGCTGGGCGCCGAGTACGGAATCGCCGCCTGGCGGGAGAAGTCCGAGGCCATCGGGAAAACAATCGAGCAGCAATACTGGCCCGACAGCGAGGGGATGCGGGAACACCCGATCGCGTCGTATTCTCCCCTTGGAGTCCGCGACATCTTCGATCTGGCCGCCTCGTCCCTGCTCGGTGTCTCCGGCATCGCGCCGCACATCGCTAACAAGACGCTCGGCTGGATACGCACGCGCTATCTCGACCGCTCGGAACTGCCGCCCGCCTTCTCCCCGGTGATCGACGAATCGCACCCCGATTGGCCGGCCCTTCGGCGGTACCATCTGCATGAGTTTCGCAACCTTCCGCACGAGTACCACAACGGCGGAATCTGGCCCATCTGGCTGGGATGGCTCGCCCTCGCGCTGGCCCAAGGGGGTCACGACGTCGCCCTGGGCAAACTGCGTGATGCGGTCACGGCTCGCATCGTCAGGCCGGGAGGCTTCCGCTTCGAGGAGTTTCTCCACGGGATTTCAGGTGCACCCGGCGGAACCACCGACATGGCATACTCGGCCACCGGCCTCGTACTTCTCAAACTCGCCGGAACGCCCGAGCACCGGCACCTGATGGCCTCATGACGAATCGCGATCGCTTCGATGTCAAGCCGTCGTACTTTGCGCTGGCCCGAACCCTGACTGCGTCGATTGGTGAACGCGAGCAATCGCAGCGCACACTCAGCCTGGTGGTGGGCATCGCCGGAGAATCGGGTAGCGGCAAGTCCATCACCGCGACCTGCCTGGCGCGGGAACTCGAAGGCGCCGGACGGCGCGCGCGGGTGATCCATCAGGACGACTACTTTCGCCTCCCGCCTCGCTCCAACCATGAGCATCGACTGCTCGATCTGGCCCACGTCGGACCGCACGAGGTCAACCTGGAACTGCTCCAAACGCACATTGCCGACTTCAGAGCAAAGCGCGACAACATCTCGGTGCCACTGGTCGATTATCCGGGCAATCGCTTCGTGACGCAGCGTTGCGACTTCGGCCAAGTCGACGTGCTGCTTGTCGAAGGAACGTACGTGCTGCAACTCCCCGATCTCGACCTCCGCATTTTTCTCGAGGCCACGCACCACGACACAAGCGAACGGCGGCGCGATCGCAAGCGCGACATCGACGCGCCCATCATCGACCAGATTCTCGACATCGAGCACGCCATCATCACCAGGCAGTCCGCGCAGGCGGACATCCTGATCGACCGTGACTTCGCGATCGTCCGCTCGTCGTAGCGCACCGCCAACACCTCTGGACGGTGGCGGCACGCCGACGCTTGTGGCTCGCCTACGGCTCAAGCCTTTCTACGCCCGGCGCGCACGGCCATTCCCCACATGAATGCGCCGAACACGAGCATCGCGACTCCCCACCAGAGATTGATGTTCACCGACGTCGCGCGCGCATACATCGCCGTGTTACCGGCGGTCAACACACCATAACCGGTGAGTATCAGGCCAAGTACCAGAAAAAGCCCGCCGATTGGGTACCGCAGATCCAGCCCTCCTGCTTCGCTCATGTAGCGCTCCCGGTGGATGGTCAGGCGAAGATGAAATTGAGTAGCACCGTCATGGCCAGAACGCCGATCGCCAGAGTCGCCGGGCGATCGATCCATCGTAATGTGTTGTCAGTTGGACGCGGGGTAAGGGAATACACCAGTCCGCGCAGCTCTTCCTCCGGACGCGGCCGCGTAACGACGCTCACGAGCACGGTGACGGCGAGGCACGTCGTAAAGGAGGCGATGGCCGTCCAGAACGTCTGCGCCAATTCACTGGGATACGTGTGCAGCAATCCGAAGAATCCCCCCTTCACTCCCGGCACCGATCCACTGGCCAGCGTGAAACCGTGGTGCAGCGCGGCGGCGGCCATGCCCGAGACCAGGCCGGTGAACGCGCCATGGCCCGTACTGCGCCGCCAGAACATCCCCATCGCAAACGTGGCAAAGAGCGGCGCGTTCACGAAGGCAAAGATGAGCTGCAGAAAGTCCATGATATTGTTGAACGCCCCCGCCACGTACGCCGCAGCGACCGAGAGGGCGATGCCACCTACGGTGGCAGCGCGACCCATCCACAAGTAGTGGGCGTCCGACGCTCCGCGCCGCATGTGCGTCTGATAGATGTCGTAGGTCCAGACCGTATTGAAGGCGGTGACGTTACCGGCCATTCCCGACATGAACGAGGCAATGAGCGCGGTGAGACCCAGGCCCAGCATGCCGCTGGGGAAGAGCTTGACCAGCATCATGGGCGTCGCCAAGTCGTAGTCCAGCACGATACGCCCCGCAGAATCCAGCAACGGCCCACCGCCAGCCGCAAGCTTGGCCGGAATGATTCCCTGCCCGTCGCCAGCACCCGCGCTGAGCACGAGGGCAATCATTCCCGGAAGAATGACGAGAAAGGGGAAAAGCATCTTGGGCACTGCCGCGATTAGCGGCGTGCGCCGAGCGGCCGTCATGGAATCGGCGGCCATGGCGCGCTGCACCACCAGGAAGTCCGTACACCAATAGCCAAAGGAGAGCACGAATCCCAATCCCATTACCAGCCCGAACCACTCGACACCGATCGGATTCGTCGTCGCGCTGCCCATTCCCTGCCAGGCGTGTGAGTACGCTCCGGCTGGCAGCCCCTTCGCGACTGCGGCCTCGGCGAGCTTTGCCGTCAGCCCATCCC
>ENA-ORBV01011736-ORBV01011736.1-microbial-mat-metagenome-genome-assembly--contig:-NODE-11736-length-13679-cov-5.075577_pt1 | contig 13679 bp, 10 predicted proteins | sample MGYA00237777_ERZ505514 | MGnify/ENA primary metagenome ERZ505514 (study PRJEB26160, sample SAMN06269048) | microbial mat metagenome | isolation source: Oligotrophic lake microbial mat | place...
CCCACCCGCTTCGCCATCGTCTCCTCCTCGTCCCCGCTGCGAGACGGACTTCCACGATTCGTACCGGCGACCCGGCGATGCGAACCCGCGCGCTTCACGCGACCATCGTTCCCGTTTCTGGGATTCCGCCGCCCGCACTTCGCAGCGCCGCGAAGCGGCCGGTGGCGACAGGGTAGCGCAGCCGATCGGGAGGCAATGGGCATCTCCCTTGCTGCGCTTTGGCACGACGGCGAGTTCCCCGGCTGGACGCCGGGGAGTTGTAGGCCCCGGCCGTGCCGGGGGTGGCCACGGCTCGGATTCGGGGGCGTCCCCGACAGGTGGAGGATGACCATGCTGCAATCGAGTCCCGACGCTCCAGCCGGCCAGCACTCGGAGCCCCAGGTGCTCGGCGATGTGCGCCGCGCCTATCTCGACGGCCTCGTCGCGCGCGCCCGCCTCGCCGCCGCGGCGGCGACGCAGCTGTCGCAGGCCGACTGCGACCGCATCACCCGCGCCATGGTCATCCGCGGCCTCGAGGCCAGCCAGGAGCTGGCGGTGCAGGCGGTGCAGGAGACCAAGATCGGCCTGGTCGAGGACAAGGTGGTCAAGAACATGATCGCCACCGAGTTCGTCTGGCACGCCATCAAGGACGTGCAATCGGTCGGCGTCATCGCCGAGGATCGCGAGCGCAATCTCAAGCAGGTCGCTGAGCCGATCGGCGTCGTGCTCGGCGTCACGCCGGTGACCAACCCCACCGCGACGGTGCTTTTCAAGTCGCTGATGATCGCCAAGACGCGCAATGCGATCATCTTCTGCCCGCACCCGTATGCGCGCCAGTGCTCGACTCGCGCCGCGCAGATCATGGACGAGGCCGGGCGCGCCGGCGGCGCGCCGGACGGCTTCATCACCTGGGTGGACGGCATCGAGCAGGAGGACACGGCCTACCTCATGCGCCATCCCGGCGTATCGCTCATCGATGCCACCGGCGGGCCGGGCATGGTGCGGGCGGCCTACAGCTCCGGCAAGCCGGCGCTCGGCGTCGGCGCTGGGAACGTCCCGTGCTACGTGCATCTGAGCGCCGACCTGCGCATGGCGGTGATCGACATCCTCACCTCCAAGACCTTCGACAACGGCACCGCCTGCGCCTCCGAGCAGACGGTGATCGTCGATCGCCCGGTCTACGCCGAGATGCTGCGGCTGTTCGCGGAGATGGGCGCCCATGTCTGCACGCCGGAGGAGGTCGAGCTGCTCGGCCGCACGGTCGTCGACCCAGTGCGCGGCCGCATGCAGCCGATGGCGGTGGGGCAGAGCGCCGTGCGCATCGCGCAGGAGATCGGCCTGACGGTGCCGGCGCACACCAAGCTGCTGCTGGCGCCCATCGCCGGCGTCGGCCCGGCGCACCCGCTGTCCTGCGAGAAGCTCTTCCCGGTCCTCGCCATCGTCGCGGTGGACGGCGAGGACGAGGCCCTCAACGCCGCCCTCGACGTCCTCTATTTCGGCGGCGTCGGCCACACCGCCTCGATTTTCAGCACCGACGAGGCGCTCATCGCCCGCTACGCGGCGGCGATCAACGCCGGCCGCATCATCGTCAACTCGCCGTCGTCGGTCGGGGCGCTCGGCGGCGTCTACAACGACCTCACCCCGACCCTGTCCTTCGGCTGCGGCACCGGTGGCGGCAACAGCACCATCGAGAACGTCACCGTCAAGCACTACCTCAACATCAAGTCGGTGGCGGCGCGGACGCCGGCGCACCAGTGGTTCCGGGCGCCCAACCAGATCTACTTCAACCAGCACGCGCTCGAGAACCTGCGCGACCTGCGGGCGCGCAACGTGCTGATCGTCACCAGCAAGGATCTCGACGAGCTCGGCCTGGTCGACGCCGTCCGCGCCCATCTGCCGGCCGGCGTGCCGTGCCACGTCTTCGACCGCGTCGAGGCCGAGCCCACCTATCGCGTCGTCGCCGACGGCGTCGCCGCCATCCGCTACCAGAAGCCCGACCACATCATCGCCGTCGGCGGCGGCTCGGTGCTCGACGCCGCCAAGGCCATGCGGCTGTTCTTCCAGCACCCCGAGCTCGACTTCCGTAGCCTGGCAACGACCTTCCTCGACCCGCGCAAGCGCGTCATCGAGTACCCGCACCAGCACCGCGAGCCGTTGGTGTTGGTGGCCGTGCCGACCACCAGCGGCACCGGCTCGGAGGTGACGCCGTTCGCGGTCATCACCGATGACGAGCGCGGCCGCAAGGTCCCGCTCTACGATCACTCGCTGACGCCGGACATCGCCATCCTCGACCCGGAGTTGGTGCGCGGCCTGCCGCCGTCGGTGACCGCCGATCTCCTGATGCAGATCCGGGATCGTTACTACGAGCTCGATGATTCGGCGTCCGTGGCGCGTGTGTTGACGCGCGTGGACTCCATTGCGCGTGCGACGCGTGACCCGGCGATCCTCTCCGACGTGGCCTATGGCAAAGCACACGCACAAACACGGTTTGGACGTGTGGCAACGGCGGACAGTTTGGCCCACGAGGGTCGCCGCTGGTTCGCGCAGGTGCGCGATCCGTCTGCATCGCAGACGGCGTCGGCGCTGACCGTGGAAGCGGACATCGCGTCGGGACTACACTATCCCGACTCCGCCGTCGCCCTGTTGCGCCAGGCGGCGCGCGCACTGGAAACCGCCGGGCAAGCGAGCACCATGCAGTACATCACTACACTCGCATCGCTGGCGGTCGTCGAGCACGAGCGTGCGGACTATCGCAGCGCGTCGATCAGCTATGGGCGGCTGTTGCCGCTGTACGCGAGGGCGGGACAGGACAGCACCATCAGCGCCATCATTGCCCAGCACAACGAAGCATTCGCGCTCCAGTTGCTCGGCGAGGTTGCCACCGGCGACAGCCTGCTGCAGGACGACATCCGACGTTTAGGCGGCGTGGATCCGTCCGGCGAACTCCCGCGGCCGTTGGTGATCACCAGTGCGAACAGTGCGATTCTCATGCACCGATTCGACGAGGGGATTGCCATGTGGCGACGGCTGCTGCCGAATGCGTCGCCAGTGGTCGCGCAGCGCGTGTGGACGGGGATTGCCCGCAGCATGGCGCTCGCGGGACGCTCGCGTGAGGCGGTCGCCGCGATGAAGGAATTCCAGCGCGCTGGTACGAAGCTGCCGAACCCCAACACACGCGACAGTCTGGTTCTGGAAGGTTTGCTCAAACTCACGTCCGGGAACCCGATCGGCGCGCTTGCCGACTTCGACACGCTCGAGGCGAGACGCCTGCCGATGCGTAAGAGCACCGATCTGGATACCGTGCTGGTGCGCCTCTGGCGTGCCGAAGCAGCGGTGGCCGCGCGAAACGGCGTGCGTGGGCTGACGCTCGCGCGCGAGGCGCTGTTCACCGCCGCGCGCGACTCCGTCTCGCGTCGTCGCAGCGGATACTACGGTCGCGCCATCCTGCTCGAGTCCGACGCGCTCGAATTGACCGGCGACCGGACCGCAGCGCGGCGACGCCCCGAGCTGGCCATGGAGCCGCTCCGCACCGGCTTCGGCGCGAACCATCCACTCGTGCGCGTTGCACAAGCGCGGCTGACGAAGCTCCAACAGCCCTGACGACGCGAGACCAAGCCGATTGCCATGTCGGCTTTGGGCAGCGAATCCCGATTCCATGTGCAGGGCACCTACGCATGCATACACAATCGGAGACATCATGGCACGACTCGAGCTGACCGCGATCGGAGTCGGAATGGCATTCGCGATGTATATGGTGCTGATCGTGGTGATCGCGCACCGGTTCACGAAGCCACGGCGCGTGACGCCATCGTTGCCGTCGCCGGTGTTCGGCGCTCCGCAGTTGCAAACCGTCGGCTTTCCGGCGCGTGATGACGCGTTGCGACTCACCGCGTCGTACGTGGCGACGCCGAACGCCACGGGCGCGATCATTCTGGTACATGGTCGCAATGCGTGTCGCGGTGCGGAGTTGCGGGGTGATACTTCCGAACTTGTGGCGCATTTCGTCCGTCTCGGATTCAGCGTCCTTCTGGTCGACTTGCGCGGTCACGGCGGCAGCGCGACTGCGCGTCTGACGTTTGGTCGGCGCGAGCGACGCGACATACTCGGCGCGGTCGACTTCCTGCTCGCGCACGGTCACGCGCCGCGCCGGATTGGTGTGCTCGGTGCCTCAATGGGTGGTGTGAGCGCGATAGGCGCGGCGGCTCAAGAACCGGCGATCGGCGCCATCGTGACCGACAGCGCCTTCTGCACGCTGCACGATGTGCTCAGAATGCAGTTTGTGCGCCTGACGCGATTGCCGGGCTGGTGCCTGTCCGGCGCCACGATGGTGGCCAGCGTGCTCACCGGCGAGCGGCTGCGTCACCACACCGCAGCGCATGACATGACGCGGCTCCGCGGCCGCCCGACGCTTGTCATCCATGCGCAGCATGATCCGTTCGTACCCGTCTCGCACGCGCATGCACTGGCGCACGCCGGAGACGCGGAACTTTGGATCACCAGCGGCAACCGACATCTGTCATCGTATACCGACGGGCGCGCCGAGTACGCGCGTGTCGTGGGTGGATTCTTCCACACCCATCTGTCGCCGATCGCCGCGCAGGTCAGCATGGACTGCGATCCGATCGGCGTACGGCGTTCGGCGCGGCAGAGTGATCGTGGCGAGTATCGGCCTCGTCGACAGCGAGATCGCGTGGGCCGATCTCATGACCGCCGAAGGGATGGTGCGCATCCTGCTGAAGCCGTAGCAGGATGAATGGGCGCGCGTGTTCACACTGCCCAAACATCTCGACGAAAACGTCGCGCGTCTGCTCCTCGCCAAGCTTGGTGTGTGGCTGACGACGCTGAACACGGAGCAGGCGGCGTAGCCTGGCGAGAACCAGAACGGTCCGTTCAAGCCGGAGCACTACCGCTACTAAAGCGTGGCCGTGGGGCGGTGCGGTGGCCGGTACCGCGAACTGACTATCACGGATAGGAACGGATCACAAAATGGGAAACGACACGGATACTGCAAACAACATTCATTCTGTTGTCGTAGTATCCGTGTTGTTTCGTTGTCAATCTGTTGCTATCCGTGATAGTCAGTTCTGTTGTTGTGCCCCGCACACCGCGTTCTCACTCAGCACGCGCGCGTTATGTCGGCACACTCACATCAGGCGATCGTGATCGCAGGAACTACGCCGACTTGCGCCGACGTGCCACGACTCCCATCAGCGCCAACCCTCCAGCCACCAGCAGCACGGTCGCCGGTTCCGGAATCACGGCCACGTCCTGCCCGTTGATCACGCGATTATACGCAGCGTCGGCGATGAGCGCGCCGACGATCTCCGTCGGGTGCTTCGCATCCACGAACGCCGCCGTGTTGCACGCCTGCGGATTGACTTGCAGCAGCAGGAAACAAGGCGTGGTGGTGTTGGTGATGCCGTACAGCTGTCCGCCGCCCGCCGCGTCGATCTGGATGTTGGTGAGCAGGTTGTCGAGATTGAGGCCATACGCCGACACGCCAGGCAGGAAACCGAGCTGCTGGATTCCGATCCCCAGCAACTGGTTGAAGACGTTCGTGAGCGAACTGGCGATCGCTGCCTCCATGGGCTTGCCCGCATACTCGGGTGCCGCGCCGAGATTGGGGAGCAGCGGTACGAGGAAGTTGCGTGCGCCCGCTTGATGCAGCCCCAACGCGATCTGCGAAAGATTCGCCGCCGCTGTCTGCACCGCGGCGAGTCGATCGGCCGGTGACGCCAACGACACGGCGTCGGTCAGGTCGTTTCCGCCACCCCAGAGCACATACAGTCCTGTCGGATCGGCGACGCCCTGGTCCTGACCGTACTGCAGAGCCTGCGACTGCATGCCGGTGAGCGAGCCCAACGCACCGAGAGGACCCGTCCTAGCGCCACCCACCGCATAATTGTTGCCGGCTTTCAACCAGGCCGGACCGGCGGCGGCAGGCATTCCCAGTCTCAATGCGAAGTTCTCCGACCAGACCGGACCGTTGGAGAAGCGTCCCTGCAAGTATGGGGGAGGCGTTGGATTGGGGAGATTGTTGAGCGCAGATAGACCGGACGCGTTGCCGACATCGGTGAAGCTGTCTCCAAAGAACCAGAGACTCCCGAACTGCGCGTGCGCGCGCGACGGCGTGAATGCGACCACCGCGAGTGCGGCAGCGACCAGACTGCAACGTCGCAGCATGGATGACGTGGGGCGAAGCATTTGCAGCGACCTCATTGGGGAGGGAAGGGAATCGCCGGAAACCGGCGCAGGGATATGCTATTGCGCCAAACCTGAAAGCGCACGCCACCCCGTTGGTTCAATTCCCGCCGATGCGAGGTCTGCTGTAGACGGCCGGAACCGGATGTCCGAATTGCCACTGTGAGTTCTTGCGCTCTTCCACCGACAGGGCGCCGATGTTCTTGAGCATGGGCATCAAGTCGCGCTGCTGCGAACTGATGAGCGGTGTCATGACATCCACCTGCTCCCAGAACACCGCCCAGTACTGCTTGTCGGCGGCGTTGGCTTGGTCGAGCGCGGCCTTGCCCGCTACGCCACCGGACAGCGTCGCGAGATACTCCGCCAGCGGGCGATAGACCGCGCGCACACGCTCACCGAACATCGAATCGGCCGCGACGAACTGGCGGATCTGTTCGTTGGACAGGAAGAGCGAATCGCTTTCCGCGAGCACCAGTCGGTGAACACTCGACGACTTGCTCATGTAGAACGACATCAGCGAATCAACGCTGCGACGCTCCCATCCGCCCTTGACTTTCACCGGCTCGAGCGCGCGTCGCAGCTGCTGCACGTCGTACGGCGTGGAGAAGTTGATGGAGAAGTCGACCGTGACGCGGAACGGCTCGCGCGACAGTGTACGGAACGCGCGCGTGTCGCCGAAGCGCGGATTCACGTCGTAACGGAAACGCTGCGCCGCCGCATCGAAGCCGCGCGGCACCAGCAGCACCGGATCGGGTGCTGAGCGCGTGCCCCAGCCACGCAGGTTCTCCGCACCATGCAGCAGCTGGTCGATGCCGCCAAGGGGGTTCTGGAAGGCGATGTTGGCGACGATGTTGCGCCCCTGCACCTTGATCGGAATGCGCGGCTGCCATTGGATATTCATCGACTGCGTCCAGGCTCCACGGCAGCTGTTGCGCGACGCAACCGCACCAAGCTGACGCGCCAGACATGCGCGCACGTTTCCCGGCGACACATCGAGCAACGCGCGCATCTGCGCGGAGAGTGCAGCATCGGGGGTGCCGCCAAGTGCAGGCACGAATGCACGATCGTTGGCGCGGCCGTCGCCGTTGATGTCACCCTGCACGAGCGGCGTGAACGGTAATCCCGACTGCAGTCGTGAAAAGAGCGTGATGTTGCCGACCTTCGGAATGCCGATGCCGCCCTGCAGCACCACGGCGTGCCGCGCCTCGTTGCTTCCCACCGCCCATTCGCGCGCACGCGGATCGCTGAACGTGGCGCCATCGAAGCCGCGGAACTGCTGCTGCAGTCGCTGCAACGTGTACGAGGCCGACGTGTAGATCTGCACGCGTGATCGGCGGCGCTTGAACACGTCGGGCGCAACGGTCGCCGTGAGCTGACCGCCGTAGCCGCGCAGATCGCTGGTGCGCATGGCCACGCGACCGCGGCACGTCGAATGACGGGTCGATGAGCGTGACGGACGGCGCACGTTCGGCGAGTGCGCCGGTACCGTCCACACAACTGGTGGGAAGCGCGGAGCTGTTGTTCGACAGCGCATCCCAGTCGGGTATCGGCACCGCGGCACCCACGCACGAGAGCGCGAGCGTGCTGCCGGCGAGCCCCGATCCGGCAATCGCGTCAGCGAGCATGGACGGCTTGTACAGATCACGAAACTCGCCGATGCCACCGCGCACGAAACCCATCGTGTTTCGATAGAACACACCCAGCGAACTCATGTTCACGCCATTTCCGTTGTCCTTGGCACGACTGTACGTGTACGAGAAGCCGAGTCGCGGCGAGACGTGAATGCGCGACGGCGCGAGTCCACTGCGTACACCGAGCGCAGCGTCGATCGCACTGTTGACGGGCGGCACCCCGCCGAACGTATTCGCTTCGACACGCGCACCATAGAGCATGCTGAACCAGCGCGACTTGTTCCACTGATGCGCGATCGCCAACGCGCCGTTGTACGTCTCCGCTGCCCGCGACGGCTGCGCGATGGTGCGCGAGTAGGAGGCGGGAAGATTGGCGGCGAAATCGGCCAGCGAGTTGAACGCGTACTGTCCGGCGAAGTTCGGCAGGCCGTCCTGTTGCAATCCATCCGCGCGTCCCCACAATTGCGACTTGAAGCGATGCTTCGAACCGCGCGCATTCCACGATGTTTCGTTCGACGCTTCAAGAATCCAGCGTTCGTCGTCGGTGGCAAGCCACGGATTACCGCCCAGCGTGATGGACGCGACGTCGTTGGTGGCAGCGTCGCTGGCCGAGCGCACCAGCACCGATGCGCCCGGAAGCGCCAGATACGGGGACGTCCGCTGCGTGACGCGACTTGCCGCGAGACGATTCTGCGTCAGCACGTAGTGTCCCTTCCCGACGAACGCGCTGTGCATGAACTGCGCGCCCATGGTGCGCTCCTCATTCCGTCCACCGGACGCCGGTGCCGTGAGTGGACCAAAACCCAGTGCGCCTTCGTTGCTGCTGGTGGCGTACGTGGTGAGCGTGAGTGTACGCAACGAGTCGCGCACGCCGTCAAATCGTCCGAGATAGGTGAACGCATCACGCTGACGTGCAGTGGGCACGCCATTGCCGCCAATGGGTAGACGCGCGGCGGCGGCGAGCTGCAGCAGTCGCGAAATGGAGTCCGGAGCAACACCGGCGCGTTGCCATGCCTCGTTGGCACCGCCGAGCAGCGTTGCAGGGTCGCTCGCACTGCGCGACAGATCGACCGCAACGTTGTATGTCAGAGTGCGCCGAATGAGCTCACCGTCGGCGCCAATGCTGCCGCGATAGCTGCGATTGAGCAGACCGAGCGAACGTCCAACGGCGTCGGTGGCCTGCAACTGCGGCGCATCGAGCGTGAAGTACGCGTTGCGCTGCTGATAGTCGCGGCTGCCGGCGGCGAGACGTACGTCGATGTTTGCGCCAGCGAAGCCGCCACGCGTCGGGTCGAACGTCGCACCCGTGACGCGCGTGTCGGTACGCGCAGCGCGAGGCAGTGATCCACCAGGCAGCGCCATGCCGTTGAGCGTGGTGAGATTCGAGGAACTCGGCGCACCCAGCATCGACGGACCAGTGCCGGTCATGGTGATACCCGGCATTGTGCCGGCGATTGCATTGATGTCGCCCGCAGCACCAGGTGTCACCTGGCCAGCAACGCCGTTCGCCCAACCTTCACTCGCACCCGGCTCGGTCTGCGAAGGGCTGACTCTGGCGCTGGCACGCACCGGCGGGGTCGCGGTCACCTTCACCGTCGCGAGTGTGGCGAGGTCGCGACGGAGGATGAAATCGGCCACCAGCTCGCGCTCAGTACCCTGCCGTTGCACTCGCTTGGGCGAGGGAAGGACGGGCAAGGACACAGGCAATCAAGAAACACATGACGATGCGCATGACGAGTAGGACATCACGTGGGTGGAAAGAGTTGCACGACGGGATGCTCCAGCGAGGTTAGCTTTCGCGTATGCGCTTGTGTGTCCCTTCGTGTCTGCGGCGGTGGCTGTCAGTGTCGATATGCGCACTGGCGGCACTCGGCATGACATTCCCGGCGGCGATCGTCCGGGCGCAGGTCACAATGCCCGGTTCGCCGAACATCGAGTCGACGCGCATCCGGTACGGCACGCTCGAGTACGTGCTCTCCATTGTGCGCGACGGGGAAGAGCAGATCATCGGCACGCTGGTCGATGAGATCCTGCCGATACGTGGCGACGATCCCGTGATCAAGCGCGTGCAGACGACGAAGCGCACGGGTGGCCTCTTTGTTGACAGCACGGTCACCGATGCGCAAACACTCGCGCCGCGCTGGCACTACGGCGTGGACACGCGGCGCACGGTGCTGCTCGAGTTTGATGGTGTCCGCGTGTACGGTCGACTGACGCCAGGCAATGGCGCCGCGCGCACGATCGAGACCACGGTTGCCGAGCCATTCTTCGATGCGTCGAACTGGGATCTGGCGGTACGCGCGCTACCGCTCGAGGAAGGCGAGTCCGCGATCGTGCAGGTGTACGATGTGGATCGACAGCTGCAGCGCTACAACGTGCGCGTTGCCGATCGCGAGCTGCGCGGGACGGGTGCGATCGTGCATGTGGTCGTACAACTTGGCCGCGACAACGAAGCGCATGTCTGGTTTGACGACTCCACGCGCACGTTGCTTCGTGTCGAAACGCCGATCGAACCGGGCGTGCTGCTGCGTCAGGTGCTTAAGCCGTAGCGGTAGCAGCGGCGCCACCGCCAATCACGTGCGGTCATGGGCGGACGATGACGGCGATGACGATAATGAAAAGCAGGATCGTCGGCACCTCGTTGATCCAGCGACACGCCTTCTCGCTCAACACGTACTCGCCCGCCGCAAACTTCTTGCGCACCCACGACGCGAAACCGTGATAGCCGAGCAGCAGCATAATGCCGCCGAGCTTGAGGTGCATCCACGGCTGCTGCAGCAACGTCGGCTGCTGTACGAGCATGGCTATGCCCAGTCCGACGGCGAGGAACATTGCGGGGAGCATGATGGCGCGCATCAGTCGGCGCTCCATGATTTCGAGCATCGCCGTGATGTCGCAATTGGCCCGGTTCTGCACGTGGTAGACGTACAGACGAAAGATGTAGAACAAGCCGGCGTACCATGCGACGACCGCGATGACGTGCCAGGCTTTCAGCCAGAGATATCCGTTTGCGCTCATCGCGGTATGGTGTCGTCGTGACGGCGAGAGCGCCAGAGCGGATCCGCCCTGGTTCGCGAGTCCGTTGCGCGGATGGCTACGGTCTCGCCATTGTCGCCGCCGCTCGTACGCGCACACGCGCCGCTTCCAGCTCACGATCGATCGCGACCGGCCCAACCGCAATCTCCACGATGCGATCGATCGCCCCGATGTAGTAGTCGCGCCATGTGTCGAGAATGAGCCGCTCCTTGGTTCTGTCTCCATCACCGCGAAGGGAAGCCGCCGACAGTGCGCCTTGTGTTGCGAGTTCGCGTTCGGCGACGACTGTCAACTCCTCGAGTGCCGCGCGCACGACTGCCGGCGAACCATCGGCCAGCAGCAACCCGATGGTCAGTGCGCAGTTGCCGACGTTGCCGAGTGTGGAGGCACTGACCATGCCGATGCGATCGAGATCGGTGTGGTAGTACTGATCGGTGAAGTGCCAGAGCAGCACGGCGGGGATCTTCGCCGTCAGAAATGGTGTGTGATCGCTGCCGCCTTCGAAGGGGTTGGCCTTGACCACCCACCCGGTCGCGGCGGCGCGATCGAGACAACGTTGGCGCACGAAGTCGTTGAACCAGTACGGACGGATATCGGCGACCGTGAGCGCGCGACCGCCCCACTCGGTGTGCTGATCATCACCACGCACCCACACCGCCGACGGATCGGGCATCTTCTCGATGAGAAACGTGCCACCGGTTTTCGCCGTGTTCTCACCCACCATGTCGAGCGACATCCCCCACTTCACGCCGGCACGACGCACCGAGTCTTCGGCAAGGAAGCGTCCGGTCGAACGAATCTCGTCACCCCAGAGAAAGGTGACCGTGCGTGACGGATTGATGCGCCCTGCCGTCAGGAGCACGGCGGCCGTGCGTGCGACCTCGGCGAGCGCACCGACACCGGACGCATTGTCGTTCGCGCCCGGCTCCTGCACATGCGCCGAGTACACGAAGCGTTCGTCGGGCTTGGTGGCACCGCGCACTTCGGCGACGATCGTTCGCTCAGGGCGCGTTTCGAAACGCGCGCGTACAATCGCACGAAGCTGGATCGGCCCCGTCGCCATTGCTGCGCGCAGTGAATCACGCGCTGCAGAGGAGAGGAAGATGAGCCAACCCTGTGCGACAGTGTCGCGCGTGACGCCGGTGAACTGAATGGCGGTGACGTTCTTCGATTGCTGATTGTAGGCGGGTAACTTCTGCGTGGCGACCACCCCAATCGCGCCGCGCTGCATCGCTTTGGCAAAGAGCTGGCGCGCATTGCCTTCCACGAAGGCAATCTTCCCTCTCACATCGTTCTTCTCAAAATCCGCATCGGTTCCTGCACCTACATCCACCACCACCGCAGTGACACCATCGGCCGCCGTCGCGAACGAGTTGATGGCCAGCATGTTGTGATTGGTGGCCCACGACAGCAGCGGCTTGCTGCGACCGACAATCGTGAGCGACGCATCGTCCGGCGTCCACGCCGGATCCTTCATCGGGCGCGACTCGACGCGATACACGAGCCGATCCGTCGCGCTCGCCCGCTCCTGCGGCACATAGCCCGCCGCCGCCAGCAACGACGCAACAGTATCGATCGACGCATCGAAGCCGCGGTTGCCCGGCAGTCGAAAGAACTGCTCGACGAAGGCGACGGTCTTCAATGCGCGATCGCCGCTGAGCTCCCGGGCGACATCACGCGTGACCGCCGCGAATGGTGTGGGGATGGCGGCGCGCCGGGCAGGCGCCTGCGCGACGAGCGCGTCGGCGTTCGCACCAGGTGATGCGAAGAACGCGACCATCGCAAGCAACTTTTCCGTGCATCGCCATGCGTTCATCGACTGCACAACCCACCTCCAGAGAAAAGAAACCGCAGGCCACGGATCACGGACCTTCTGATCGCGCACTCACCACCACAAAGCGCGTCCAATTGGCCGGCACATCCTCCACGTCACGCGCAATGATCTCGAGTCCATACCGCGTCGCCGCGGCCTCGGCCGCCACTGCGCCCTCCGTGCGATCTCCACGTGCTCCCACGTCACGCGCCGCACCCGCCGTGTCTTCATGCGCGGTCGGTTCAAGCCATCCGTGGCGCGCGAAGAAGATACGACACTGTGCCAGTGCCACCGGGTGACTGCGCACCGTGCGCAATCCGGCCAACGATGCTCCCGGTGGTGCCAGCAGACAGAGATGAATCGGGACACGCACCTCGCTCCGCTGTGCGATCGAATCACCGGCCCTGGCGATCGCGTCGCGACCCGCACGCACTACGCCGGCAATCGCGTTCTCGATGGGTATCACCGCGAACTCGGCGTCATACGAGAGCACGCACGCGATCGCCTGGGGAAAGGTCCGACAGGGGACGGAAATCGCTCCCGTCGGCCAGTGCTGTCGAATAGCGAGTTCGCTGAACGCTCCAAGCTCTCCCTGGAACGCGACACGCGGCGTATCCGAACGCGCGGGAGAATCAGGAGGGCCATGCGCCGATTCGTGCATGCGGGCAAAGATATTGACAGAACGCGAACGATGCTCTAGGCTGCTTTCGACATGCGCAACTTCCTCGCCGCCAGCCGCTATTATTTTACGCCGTCCCGCATGGGCCACGGCGCAAGGGCTGCGCGCGACTGACGCGCTGACAAACCCGACCGACCGCGAGGCCCGTGCAATGCACGGGCCTCGGTCGTTTCGAGGCCCGGCACCACGACCTCCGCGGATTCATCACCCCCGAGGAGATCGATGATCATCGTGACCACCGCCCATCTGTCCGCCGACGCACTCGACCGCATCATCGAACACGTCGAAAGCGCCGGACTCCGCGCCCACGTCAGTCGCGGCGAACACCGCACCGTGATCG
>ENA-ORBV01011737-ORBV01011737.1-microbial-mat-metagenome-genome-assembly--contig:-NODE-11737-length-13678-cov-11.327917_pt1 | contig 13678 bp, 10 predicted proteins | sample MGYA00237777_ERZ505514 | MGnify/ENA primary metagenome ERZ505514 (study PRJEB26160, sample SAMN06269048) | microbial mat metagenome | isolation source: Oligotrophic lake microbial mat | place...
GTGTCCGTCGCTGCCCTTGGGGGCAATGGTTCTGTAAAGATCTTTTCATTGCTCTTCTTTACCAACATCCTCATGTCTCTACCATATTCAACACCTACAAAGTCAGCAATGGCTTCTGTAGTGCGTAGATACATATCAGCCTGGTCTTTAGTATTGAACTTGTAGATCAAATTACCCAATTCAATTTCTTTGCCTAACACTTGCCCTCCATTGGACTTCTTCTTGTCAATGGATGATCCTGATGAGCTGCCCAACTTAGCAGCCTTATCAACAGTGGAACTGGTGGTAGACTTCATCTTGTTCTAGTTGTCTTTAAGCTCTGAACACTCCTTCAATTTGAGTGTACAGTTCTATGGCTGTGTATTCAGTCACATTGACCTGGAATTACCACCGGTCCAACTGAGCTTACACGTCTTGTAGTAGTGTGCAGTGTAGTCCTGCTGATCGACAGCATCAATCGACGCACTGCTCTTGTAGAACCTCCTTTGGTGGTTATCGATCGTCTTCTAATGGTCGATCCACTTATCTTCTGTACCAATGCAGTCGTGCTGTTCGAATATCTCGATCGACGCACTGCTTGTTCACTTAGCGAACTTCCCTTGTCGATGCCTCAACACGATGTTCCAGTGAACTATGGTCTAAATGCCGGTCTTCCTTCTTAATTGTCTCACTTGTTCTCTGCACCTCACGGCTTGTTCTTTGATGTCTCGAGGAGTTATCGATCGCCTCTCCAACGGTCGATCCTCCAATGCACTCGCTTCAAGTCTGTACAGATGCTTTGTTCAACGGCCTGTTGCTTAACAACGTCGATGAAATTCAAACGATTCAACCGCTAGCATTTAACACGGTGACACCTGTCGCCGTGTGCTTATTTTAGTAAATGTTGGATTAAAACACAAAGAACCACCCACTACCAGCAAAAGACCATGCAGTAGAAAAGTAGTTTACTAAAATAAGTGACCATTAGACTCTGCTCTTGGTGGATCAAATGGATCAAACTGACACAATATGGTACCCAACTGACACCAGACTTGACACCAGTCCCATTTGCCGCATTAGGTGCACATTTGCTCATACAAATGGACATGTCTTCCAACAATCTCTCACCAACACTGCTGCTGCAAAAAAGAAATGTGACTCATTGTTGCAATGCTAAAGTGTGTCAAATTACTAGTAATCAGTGACATGTTTTGAGTTACATTGACATGCAACTTGGGAAAGATCTTCCTTCTTACTCATTTTGACTTGGTCAGGCACCAAAGGACCAATGGAAGCAAGGGCTTCAGTTCTTAGTGGTGCCAACTGAAAGTCTGTCAATGGTTCAGTTGTGGTGATATTCATTGTTGGATGAAAAATGATATAAACAATTGAAAAAACTGCTCTTGCAAATAACAAATTATCAGTTGATATCAAAATGCACTACACTAAAAGCTACATGCTTTTTGAGTGTTTGCAAATGAAAATCATAAACTTCAGAATGATCTAAAAGTGAACACAAAATAGAAAGAGATTCGACCAAAGACCTTTGGCCTAACATTGCATGTAAAGAATTGTTATGATAGCATTGCATGAATGTGGTCTTCTCAATGTTTTACTATGCTGTGTTATTGTGTAGTTTTGAAAGGAACCGATTCACATTCTGTCTGGTGCACATTCTGACCCACACCAGATTCCGACAGCCGTCACATTGGACAGGGGCTAATCACACATCATCTGTGCATCACATAGCCTTTGATCCCATTGCAAATTCTGTGGAAATAACTAGCATCTGTAGGATTTGGGATTCCCAGTTCAAGCATGTGAGTCCTGTGATTGAGTCCAGCGTGTGATTCACGAGCGAGTGAATTTTAGGACAATTTTGCGCATTGCAACATCCTCCACAGATCGTTGATCACGATCTTATGAGATAACATTGAGAGCTTTACAGATGGCTTATTCATCATGCTTTGAGTAACACCCTTGTTGAAATTTCATGCGATTCAAACTGCTAACATTTAACACTCACATTCCTTGGTCATTTCTGAATTTAACTGTCGTCGCGATCGCTTTTGTTGGCAATGGTTAAACAGCAAAGAACTTTATGTTAAAGAAGCAATTTACTAATGAGAGTGGGAAAAATGGTGCTCTGCCCTGAATTTCACTCAACTGTACAGGATGTGGGATCAAACTGACACCTTATGGTACCCAACTGACACCAGTCCAATTTACAACATAAGGTGCGCACTTGCTCATACAAATATCCAGATTCTCCAACATTCAATTGGGCAACAACAAGATCTGAGATCAAATCTTTTTCAAAACAGTTATGGAGGCTGCTGTTGAGTTGTCCACACTAAATTGAGATGATGGCACCTCTGTCTGTGCAGCGCGCTTCGGCACACTGGTATATCCTTGCAACCCTATTTCTCTTATTACCAAGATGTGCCGTCAGCATACTGCCATATGGTTTACCAACCTCTTGTTCTGACACGCCATCAGCAGAACCAGCAAGCCTGTCTTCTCGATCTGAAATAAATCTGGATGCACGCAACACATTGGAAAAAATCTGTCAAGAGAGCGCAGGCGATGATCCTTTTTATGAAACAGACATTGTGATTTTGGGTGGTGGTCTTGCAGGATTGGCTTTATCGATTGGCATTGCGACTCATCTGCCACGCTATCGGGTTTTACTGATTGAAAAACGCCTCGATTACAACCGAGCTGGAGCGACGTTGGGAGTGGCCGCCAATGGAGTCAAGGCCCTGAATGAGCTGGCCAATGAAGCCACATTTGCCCAACAACATATTCTATGCCATGGCCGCGATATGATGCCAATAGAAAGAATCCCGGTTCATGTTCTTCCCTGGTGGGTGGTCCGTGATGCCTTGCTGGAACGAGCTCAAAAGATATCGCTTTCATCGTTGACTGACAACGATGAGCGCCAGTTGCAACTTTGGAATGGTTTGGATCTGAATTCCCTCAAAGAAACCGATGACTTTGTAGAACTGGGATTTTCCAATACCGAGTGTAAGATTCGTTCCAAAATGTTGGTGGCAACTGACGGAGTCCGATCTACCGTAAGAACTTTGTTGGGATTACCGCCTGCAGAAGAAACGGGCTTTCGTATATGGAGAGGACACGTTAATGTCCATGATGTACAAGACAAAAAAGCTAAGGCTTCTCTCGAATCCCTCTTGGACCAAGGGTATGCTCCTTTTATACACCGTGATGGCTTGTCTTACGCTGTAGTGTTCAATCATCATGAAAGCATTCCGGGATTGTTGCTCTGGCAGCTTGGGACTCCTCTGCAAGATGATAAAGATGTAACAAACTTCTTGACCGACAATGATCTTCCCAAAGAAAAACAGGAAATCCTAGAGGCTTTACTTCAACAGACTCCCGACATATTATACACCAAACTTTCGACAATCAATATGGATTCGATTTCGGATGACACTTGTTCTCTTGGCGACGACGATTCCGTCGCCGTGCAAGGGTGGGGTGGGACTAGCCGTGTTACATTGATAGGCGACGCTGCCCATGCCTGTCGACCAACAGATGGACAAGGGGCCAACATGGCGTTTGAAGACGCCTGTGTCTTGGTACGAATGCTAAAGAAAAGATTTCCCGCTGATGGGTTGGACAATCTAGAAGACTTTATTCTACAGTTTGAAAACTCGCGAAGGCCAAGAGTCAAACGCATTCATAAAGACCAAGCTGAGAGAGCTCTGAAGCAGGGAAAGGATTGGACACGACATTCTCCTGAGTTCATGAAATGGGTGTACGATGGTGTGTGAAACTATGCTCGTCGTCCAACATTGCTACATCAAGGATGAATTGTACGACTGCAATCAGTTGTTTCGCCATATCACATCATCGGCGTATGTTGCCATTAATCAAAATTGGCATGATTTACATTGTCATCAACTTCGGCACTTACATATTTTCATTTTTGCAATGGGATAAAAATGGTCATGATTTCAGTTTCACATTATTTGCATGGTAGATTATGATAACTATACGACTCGTTAAAAACTAGAACTCCTCTGCGATGCTAATTGTTGCCTTTCGCTTTTAGAGACTCCCTAAGTTGCCCTCAATGGTGAGACCCTGATCCCAACAACTACCACTGTGGTCTTTGGAAGGGCTCCCATCAATATAGTTGAATTGATCCTTGAGCGTGTACTGCGTACAGGAACTGTTGCAGGTTTTGATGATGGAGAGCTCCTTTTGTGGTTCCAAATAGGCTGGCACAACGACACAAGTTGACCAGCAGTCGGTGCTTTTGCTTGTCAGATGCTTCCCGTTCGAGATGAAACGCTACTTCAATCTAACTGGTCACCCCAAACATAAAAGAAGGAATCCTTCGTCAGCGACAATAACAAACTCAACAAGACCACTTGAACGCCAAAGCGAATGGCATGAAAGGAAAGATCCAACTGTCCCATAGCATCCCCCATGACAGCACCGTGCGTAAACATGTAAATATTGGCGGGTGTTACCACAATGGTCAATAGGAGAAGAGCCAAGGCCGAAAGTGGCTGGATCAAACTCCAGGGAAGTTCCAATTCCTGGTCGTCGGCAAATAGTAGATTGGTGGTTCCCGAAAACAGCAATCCCAACCCACCCAATGCTTCTACCACACCCGTCCAAGCCACATGAAAGGCAGCCGATCCCGGAAGGTACCAAAATCCCCAGGTTCCCGGAGGTGGATAAATATCTTGAAAGGCTTGGGCCGATGTGAAATGGGCCGTTCCCGCCAAAGTGAAAAACGCACCCAACAGCAAGGGAAGCGTCGTGTCAATCACGTTGTTGCGCCATTGTTCCAAGTTTTTGGAAGAAATACCATCCAGCAGCCTCGTTCCGGCCCATGTTCCAATGGCAAGGCCTACGTAGGTGGCGACAAAGACACCGGATTGTGCCACCAGCGGCCACTCATCGATTCCTGAAGGCGATGCACGCAATTTAAAAGATGACAAAGAAGAAGCACTTGGGTGGTTTGGGTTGGACCATGGGATATTGTGGTGCACGTGTTTCTTCTTCCGAAAGCTACCAGCCGGCAATGGTGGTGTATCAAGTCGTTGTGTTGAAAATTGTAACGATGGAGCAAATGCGTGGGTCGTCGTTGGTAAACTTGCGCAACAGCTCACCACGAGCAAAAGTCGCCAGCTGATGCTTGGGTTCATATTGAATAAACAAATAATGGGCAACTATGGTTGATGGATTGATGGCTTTCGTTCTTGTTGTCGTTGGGCCAAGATGTTAACTAGATAATATAGTGTAGTACTGTAGTGCTGTAGCATAAATATCCCTCTAAGATATCGAACAATGCGCAGTGCCGTTTGGTGTGAGGTAAGAATCTAGTAGCGGAGGCATCAAACATTGCCGGGATGGCAATTACATTATGACAGCGGCTCCTCCATCCTCTTGTTATGGATGTTATTGTGATGTTGTCTTTGACTTTTCGAGCGAGATCTGAGGTCTGCATGAAAAGAGATTGTGGAGGAAATGTCAGACCTTTCTTGGTGACGCAGAGCTGCTCGAAATGGATGCACGGTCATTTCCCGCAAGTCTACCGTACTCTCTGCTACTACTACTGTAGCTAGCTAGCTAGCTAGCTAGTAGACTTACTAGTTAATAGAGTACTTCACACACCCATGTGGCAAGCCCCTCCCTATTCTTGACTGTCAACGAAGAGGCTTAGGTATTTCAAGTGCAGTTTTCTTTCAAATGCATTTAGATTTTTCAGACGTAGGAGCAGCGAAGCAAAAACTTGCCCAGGCCCAATCTTAGGTACAGCAAGGCTAGTGCATAGGATATCACGAAGTTATAAGCGACATGGGCTCCGATTGGTGCCCAAAGGTTCTTTCGCCTCACTGCCAATCGGCTTTCCACAAGTAAGGATGAAAAGAATGTTCCAATGCACTTTTGGGCATTTTTCATCCCAAAATCTGTCCAAAATGGCCCCGGGTCGCAATGAGCCAGACCAAATTGTCTTGAACATTCGAGTCTGGTCAACAGAGATAAAGTCTGCGACACAGTTTTCTGAAAGTGCAATGGGGGTATCGTGGATTTTCCAGTGGCCACAGCAACTGCAAGCTTTAAATAGTACGGCGGGTTTGGTTGACATGAGCTCGACGATACGCTTTTCTCATCTGCACCTTCATCATCTTTTCTCGTATGAATTACAGATTTCCTCTTGATCTCTGTTAGCTGGAAGATAGCCCGTAGCCACAAGGTTGCCGCGACAAGTTTGACCGCTCCCGTGAACCACTGCTGGAAACTATCGCAATCGAAACTACCAGCAAGGAAAGTTACCATTTGAACCGGCAAATTGACCAGTAACCAACTTAAAAAAATCTCTCCGAGACTCAATCGAACAGCGCCACCCAACACTACGAGGCTGCACATATTTCCCAAGTGATAAAGCGCATACCCGATACCCCTATAGAAAATCTCCTCTTCGACAGGTTTTATGACACGAAACGCAAATGGGGTTGGCATTAAATTCCTTCTGGCGATCCATTCTAAAAAAGAAGACTCCCATACATGCAGGAACACCGGTTTGTATAGTAGCTTCATCTTGCTACCTGCCAACGGAAGAAGATGGGCCGACAGCACCGACCTACGCAGAATGGTGCAAAGAAGAGCGGGGATGATCAAGCAAATCGAAACACGGCACATGTAATCAAAACCTAACATGAATTCCGATGCCACATAGGCGGGTTCAAACTGCCCCAACACGCTTCGTTGTTTGCTTTGTTCGGGGATTTCTGGGAATAGCGCTTGCGACAAGGATGCTAGTTTCTTCGAAAACTTCGTTGGAGCAGCAACATTGTTTTCTTCTTCTTCTTCTTCGAATGGATCTTGTCCATTGTTGTGGTGGGTGTTGATCAATCTTGTCGCAATGATCCTGCTGCTGCTGCTGCTGCTGCTGCTGTAGCGATGACACGGCGCAAATGGACGAATTGTAGTTGTCACAAAGCCCTCGACTTGTACATTCGTCCACGCAAAAGCGAAAAGAGCGACAACAAGCAAGCGCACTGGTCTCATCATTCAATTTCTTCTCTCTTCTTGCCGTGATCCACTCGGCAAATGAGCCTTGTGTGCTTCACAGTTTAGATGCTCTTATCCTGCAAGTAAGCGTTGATGGCTCCTACCAACTACATGCACATACTCCATGCTATCTATGCCAACACCAACAGATGAGTGTCAGTCCACGGTACCGCCGAAAATCTCAAGTTCTAACTACTACATGTACTTCGTTCTAACATTTCAGGTGTTGGCTTTTTCTTAGGTCGCACTTTTGTCCCATTTAATGTGAGACGCACAGATGCTCCATTTGGCAAGGGACCGTGATGCGACCTCCACTCATTTTTTCGTTGGGTGTAACGGCTGCATGGCGTAATAACACGATGATGGATGATGACCATGTTCGCATCCTTTGATTCATTCGATAGATGTGTCCGAGTTCTCATAGACGCCATTGATTTTTCTTGTTCGAAATTTCAGCCATCCATCCTAACTGGCCATCATCCATTACTTATCTCCTCAAAATCTCTAGTAGCTTCTCTATTTGCTAGCTAGTAGTAGTAGCTCGCAAAGCTTGTAGCAACAAGGACACTCACTGCATAATTATTCATTTTTTCCAGGAAAGCAAGAGTAACTGCTTAACTGCTTAATTAATTCTGAAAACGATCTTGTTCCATCATGAGTACAACCACCAAGACAGAGTCCAGTAGTACTCCCGTAATTGTCGCTTCCACGACGGGAGGTATCAAAGTCGACGCCGCCGTAGTGGCCAAACCCTTTCGAAGTGAAATTCAAAAAAAAGTTCAAGCCTGGAAAGCCGAGGGCGTCGATGCTCCCTTGTTGGTGGGATTGTTGGCCAATCAAGATCCGGCGGCCCAAAAATACGCCGAATGGACCGGCAAGGCGTGTCGCAACGATGGTCTGAGGTATGAATTGAGGACGGTAGAAGACCCCATTGACATGGAAGCCATGTTATTGGATGCCAATGATGATCCTCGTGTGCACGGTATTATTGTCTACTATCCCATTTTTGGGCAAGCAGAATCTTTTAGTGGTGCCAGTCAAGACGACTACTTGCGGGATACCGTCTCGTACAAGTGTGACGTCGAAGGCTTGTGCCATTTGTATCGTACCAATTTGTATAGAAACGTCCGATATTTGGATTATCCCCGGAATCAACAAAAATGTCTTCTTCCGTGTACGGCTCTGAGCGTGGTCAAAATTTTGGAACAATGTCCTGGAGTTTACAATCGAAAAAATCCCATTGGCAAGCACATGGAAGGCAAGGTGGTCAGTGTCATTAATCGAAGTGAAATTGTGGGACGGCCCTTGGCGGCCATGTTGGCCAATGATGGTGCCTCGGTGTACAGTATTGATATCAATTCGATTTATTTGTTTGAAGGGGGACGATTGCACAAGTGTCCGGAAGGAACCACTCCCGAAAGTTGTGTTAGAAAGGTACGTAATGTTCATATATGGCATGATGGGTAGATAGTGCTGCGGTATATCTGCAAGCACATCTATTGTTTTTGTTGTTGCTGATGTGGAATGTAAAAAAATGGCACAAGGTTGCTACTGGAAAAATCAAAAAGAGTTTTTTTCGTTTGCAATTCAACAATCTTTCCACAAGAAACTGACAAATGCTTCTTTTTACTTTTACAGTCCAATATTGTCGTGACGGGAGTTCCTACCAAAGATTATCGCTTGCCTTCGGAATGGGTTCAGGAAAACACGACCGTGGTCAATGTTGCCTCCTTTAAAAATGTTGATGAAGAATCCCTGCTGAAAATCAAAGGTGTCGTATATGTGCCCATGGTCGGAAAAGTAACGGTCGCCATGCTGGAACGAAATTTGGTGCGATTGTTTGAACAATTTCATGTCAAGGGACATCCCCGAATTCGAGATGGGGATGATAGAAAAGTGGCCGTTGGTGTTGGGGGTCCCTTGTGGTATGGACAGCATCCCGTGCAATGGTATACAGCCGCGGCTGTCACGGTCCTTTTGGCCATGGAACTTTTGTATCGTCATCACAGCAGTCGCTAACGACAGTATACGATACAATACGAAAAAAGAAAATACGAAAAAAATACACGACAATATCCATTTGGATCATATGATCATGACGAAAATATTTTCTGTGTCGTCAATGCGAGATGTAAACCGGGACGAGAAAATCGAATATCTGTTTCGAAGAGCCACGCTTCTATTATATGAAAAATCATAATATGTACTAACTAAATGTCACTAGGAGTTGTGGTCTGTCGTCTCTTGATGCTGGAATGGAATGGAATGGCTTGGATTTGGCTTGGGAGGCGATGCCATTGGAACACGAAAGCTTGCACCGCAACTGCATACAACCGTTACTTTTGGAGATTTTCGAAATGTGAATCTGGGGACGGGTGTGGGTCCGGATCATAGCATCCAAGGATCTTTTCAATGCTTCACTTCTCTCTACTGTAGTAGACAACAAGTTCGCTTGGCTGTATTTAGATACAGCTTTCCTCATTTGCGTTTGGCTCGACAAAAAGAATCGAGAAGACGAACAAGCCAGTGGGAACTTAGGAATCCTGACATGCATGTTCAGAATAGCCCCAAGAACGGTGAGTTATAGTAGTTGGCTCATCAAAAGTGAGACAAAAAGAATCTCGAGTTGCGCAGCCAACAGTGGGAAAGGAGGAGTCCCGCCAATTCAGATTAGCCCCAACAACGGTGAGCTATAGCAGAGGTTGGCTCATGATTACACAACAAAGTGTGACTTGATCTTGTTTCTCTTCCTACCAGTCCAGTATATCATGACTCTAGAAAGTACTTTTACTAGCAGCAAATGACAAACTATATTTTCATAAAGAACCTGAAGGCGAAAGAATCTAGGCGCAGCCGGTGGAGAGAAATGAGAAAAACTTGTTCGTCAGAGTTACCACAGCTGAACAACGGTGAGCTAGGCAGTAGCTGGCTTCAGTTTGTTCTCTTGCCAGTTTGGAGACTGAGACCATTCGTTGCCTGTTCGGCGTATCATTACAGACTGCAGTGAAACCGTCAACAGGTTGCAATTCGCTGAAGGACCTCCTGTACAACATCTCCATTAGACATTTTTGTTTAGGGTTCCGGATCGGTTTGCCTCCAGTCATTGCGACGAAGGAAGTCGAAAAGAAGTAACAATGTAGCCCAGAAGCCCAGTTCAGCTACATCTCAAATTCACTTTGAGCGATACTTTTTTCCATTACAGTCAATGCCCTGCGGACCAGGGACCATTTGCACTGTTGTTCGGTTGCTGTGTCCATTCTCATTCCACCCCCCCCATGCTTCTCTTTCCGTCTTCCGACTAAAAAGGTCGTCGTCTTCCATCCACCCGCTCATTCTACAGTTGAATCTTTATCCGAACCAGTGTTCCGGAGAGTCATTGAAAAAGAAGCTAACAACGAGAAAAGATTCAGGTAATCTTACAATAGCATTCTTCACCAGCCTGAGAAATCAACAAAGAACTTGCTTGCTGTGGAAGTCAGTGGCTACTAGCTAGCTAGGTGACTACTAGCTAGCTAGCAAGCTAGATTAGTTGCTCCGAAGTTGAACTGCAATTGTTAGGATTCTGGCCACCGGCTACTATTGGGTCGTAGCTAGTCTAGCTAACTGTAGTTGAACTGTAGCTCGCAAGATGGCCAAAGACTTCAGCCTTCAGGTACATCCCCAGTAGAAATTATCAAAGCGAACACTACCATTCCCCAGTGGGGGACCAATTGCCATGTGATGATTTAGAAAAGAAGCCTGATTTGTTCTCTGGACTTTCTCTGGTCTTGTGTAGATCCTACCGGGCGTACTGGTAGGACATTTTGAAACATAGAAAATTATCATAATGCCTGTAAAAGAGTAATCAGAGGAAGCGTTCTACCTCGAAAATATCGTAATGCCCCTTGAGGTAGCTGACTGAATTAATACGACCGCAATCTAAAGAAGCCAAAGAATGTACGAAAGAAGAGCTATAGTTTCTTCCAGTACACTTAAAATGACTCTTTTCTACGTAGTATTCCTTTAATTCGCGTTGAATCAAAGAAGGGTGATGAATAACTCGAGTCATTTCAAATGATCTAGTTTCGAAGCGATGGTAATACAGTAGGGCTATTATAGATTTATAGGGTGTAGTTTGGTTCCCGCAAGACACGATTTGGGTTAAAAACCACTCTTTCTCCAGCGCAGATTCCCACGGCCATTCAAAAGTGTGAAGTACTTGTACTGTGAGACGTAGAGAGTGTACCACTATTTCCTCAATGATATTTTTAATTAGTAGGGAATGACCAAGTCAAGACATATTGAGCAATTGTTCGCATTGTCAATTAATGGGCAATATGACCACTGACTGACTGTTTCCTTCTCACTGACTTCCTTCGGAAGATTCCAGAGACGTAAGCATCTCCTTAACTTGCATCCCTTCGTTCGCATGACTACGTACGTCGTACTTGTACCAGTACTAAGTACTGAGCTCGTCACTGTGGGTCACAGTAGGAAATGTACTACGTACACGTAGTCAATCAATGGCTGTATGTGTCACATGCCATAGCTAAATTCTACGCACTACTCCAGTAGTCGCTAGTACCGTAGCTAGCTAGTAATTTCATTTGTACCAGTTATTCCAGTAGCTTCCAGCACTTCGGGACCCGCCATAATGTACATGCCAGTAGTTCATTACACTGAAACAACCGGAACATTGCCATAAAAAACAAATTTGTCAATTGAATAGCCACGAACTAACGAACTAATTCAGCAGCAGCCAACCTTCACAGCCACCATCTAACAACAACAACAAAGTTACACAAGCCGCCATGATTCCTACCTGTAACGACGAAGCTAGCACGGACAGTGCTACTGAATCCAAACAACACGAACCAAGACAACATGCCCGAAGACGCGGCTCTGTTACCTTCAATGAGTCCATTGAAACCCGTGAATTTGAACCCGTCACGGAACTAGGCGACCCCGACATTGTGGGAAAGCTGTGGTTCCAACCTTGGGAAAAGCAAGAAAACAAACGCATGATGCGAGAGCGTGCTCGTGAATGGCGTCGCCTGGGATGGGGTGTCTTGCTGCACGACTCGTTCACCAATCCCAATCCCAAATTGACGCAATCCTGTCTTAACGCCTTTACACAACTCAGTGATCCCGATTACTGTCGTGGCATGGAACGATACTTGTCTCAAGAACATGACGAACAACGCAGTGAACGCAAACGCAGTGTCATTGATGATGTCCTCGAACAAGCACGCTATTTGGAGTCGCGACGCAATTTGTCTTATGACGAAAAGTGTGCCAAATTGGCCGAGTTTTCGGCACTCCAAAGCAAATGTGCCGAAGTCTTTGCGCGACGCATTGGAAAGGCCGATGAAGCGGTCGCCTTGCAAGGAGAAGATCCCGAACAAGCTTCCAAATTGGTGGGAAAGCTATTGAGGCGACAGCAACAGCAAGAGAGTGGCCAACGCCGCCACCACCGTCATCATGTTCAACATCTCGGAGCAGGAGGACGAGGAGGTGGTTCCATTCTCGATCAAGTCGAAGCCGAACTGGGCATGCAGGGCACCCAAGCCTCGGCACCAACAGCTCCCAAACCCTCTCGATTCCCACGATACATCCGCAGACATTCCAATGTCATGAGTACCTGCGAATCGAAACCTGTGGCGGAACCCACTGCCACCGGGTCAAGAAGAAGTTCCTTTCCCTTTGTTTCCAGTTCGCTATTGAGCCGCTAAACTGTTCACTTCGGCTTCCGGCCTCCCTTCATCCATACTGCAATTGCTAATTTTAATATACTGTAGCACTCCATGTACGCCTCCCAAACACAAATCATTAATTTTCTACTACTTGTAGCAACGCCTCCCATGAGCAGAAGATTCATAATAATTCCCTAACTAACTAGCAACCAAACCCAATCAATTCGATTACCATTAGCCAACCATAAGCTAGAGCAGTCTTTTAGATAGTTGCGGCTCTCGAGCCCACAAGCCATCAGCCCCGACTGGAGCCTCGCCTGGTACCAGCTCCCCTTAGTTGGCTCCTACCCAACCTGTTCATTCCCACCGTAGACCTGACTGACTCCGTCGGCTCACACAATAGATACCGGTGCTATTCCCCTTCTCATCTACGTGCACTTTAGTTTAGCTTAGTTGTGCGCCAGTGCTTCTTAATTCTTTTTTTTTTTCATTCCAGTGAACCGGCTCTCACATTACAGTAACAACCGTTCGGATTTCCTGCTTCCGGCTGGGCATCTAGGGACTTCTCTCTTCTCGTTCAGTTCCATTCACCGTAGTAGCCCCGCCGCTTTTATCTACTATCCGTTCTAGCTAGCTGGACCTACTGGAAGCTAGCACCTAGCTAGAAACTACGTATTAGCAACTAGCTACTAGTAGTACCGCCGGCAGTTTGCCTTCGCTGCTAAGAACTGGAACAGTAGCTATGCGCCTAGCTAGTAGTAGGTAGCTACATGCCGGTTTTCAGCTCACCCGCCAGTTTGAGATCAATGTCTGCAATAACGCATGAAGTTTTCCCGGGAGGGACACAAATGAGGCAGTTGGTGACTGTTGACAAAGTCTTCACTTGGTTGAATTCGAATGAGTCCCGCGATGTGATCGCGATCAGGGTCCAGCGTACTGCGTACAGTAGTCTACTAGCTAGTGGTATTGAC
>ENA-ORBV01011738-ORBV01011738.1-microbial-mat-metagenome-genome-assembly--contig:-NODE-11738-length-13678-cov-5.701566_pt1 | contig 13678 bp, 8 predicted proteins | sample MGYA00237777_ERZ505514 | MGnify/ENA primary metagenome ERZ505514 (study PRJEB26160, sample SAMN06269048) | microbial mat metagenome | isolation source: Oligotrophic lake microbial mat | place...
TACCCGTAGTACTCGCCAGAACAGCGGGAACCGGCATCGTCTTCGATGATGAGGAGGAGGAGCCTACAGATGACGATGAGAGTAAATTGTCGTTGCTCGTCGCATTGTCGTCGCCGTCGTCGTCGTCGCCGTCGTCGACATTGTCGTAGATGCGGTTTTGGTGGACATTCTCATTCAAAGCAGCCATGCTGTACTGGTACTACTGTATTGTTGGTAGTTAGCTAGAAGCTAATAGTAGACTATGGTGACTACTAGCTACTAGCTAGAAGAGAATGAGTGGCTTGCACTGTTTGGTGCAAAGAATGATAGTGTCAATTCAATACACATGCATGAGAGCAGGTTTCAGGCAGTCATCGACAGAAAACCCATCAATCCTTGTGGCGTTAGTAGTTGCGAACCTTGCTTGGGCCATCTAATAACCAGCAGCTGTTATTAGCTTCAAATTAATACTCGCCCTCACTCGCTCGGAGTTTAGCGGCGGGGCTGATCGCAAAGATTTTTCTTTGCGGCTTCATAATTGCGAACGAAGGAAGGAAACGCCGCGGTTGGTGGTTGTTGGAAGGTGACAGGTTCGTTTGAAAATATATGGAGCCGTTGCGCGTCATTTAAAGTGCGTGAGCGATGCCTTCCGATCGTCATGGTGAAATCCTCTCACGGTCAGACGTACCCCCCTGCCAGCCTATCTTCAACTGAGAATCCATCTGCTACTGGACCATGCGGTAGCAGTACAATTTTACTATAGAAACAGTAAGAATGGTCGGAGTTTACATTCAAAGATCGGATCTTAAATCCGACGATCTGAATTTTACGATGATAAGTACAAATTGTCGGATAGTGAATTCCGATCATTTCAAATCCTCAGAATTTTACGACGATTTGGCAGAAATAATCGTGCAGTGATTCCGACTGTCGGAAAAATAGCAGGGACATTAACTAGTGACTGTCCGACGATTCTTAATGATCTGAAAACTCTGACGTTTCTGTGATAATGATCGAAGTACCAATCCGGCGATTGTGTGAGTCCGAGCTTCTGCTAATGATCATCGGAGTGCCGGTCCGACGATCGGAACAACATCAAAGGAGAAATTCCGATCATTTTCACACTGATTTTGAAATTTTGTATAGCAAAACTGTGATACCGCATGGTCCTGACTAGCTAGCTAGTGCTGTTGCTACTACTGCTAACTGCTACTAGACTAGAATAGCTGCTAGTCTATTTGCAACCCCCACCCCAAGGCCCTCTCTCACAAACAGATCATCACATACCTATCAACAGTTCACACCCAAAGCTGTCCCATGATTCAATGTTCAGTCTCATGTTGTTTCTCTTTTTCTTCTGTACAAAAACATTCCATTCAAATGGTAACAACATCCAAAACGATCCTGAACTAGACATGACATGTGAAATTCTGCACACAATTTTCAAAAAAATGACCACTGTCTTTTCATCCAAGGCCCAATGATGGCTCATCTTGGAATCAAGATGTTCAGGTTTTTCACAATGTTTTGGTTTTTGTGCATCTTTTTCGCAACATCATTTTGATCGCACACACAGATTATGCATGCTTGCCCAAACACCCCATGTCATACCAAAATTTCAATGAGCTATCAGACCAACTCACTGCTGACAAATGTGAAGGAAACAGATCTGGGACATGCATGATCATTGAATGCTCAGTTGTTCTGCTGCATTCTTTCACAAGGCGTGTGATTCATCGTCTTGATTCCAGGATAGAACAACCAATTATGGCCTTCTAGGATGTGACACCAAAGCATGAATGATGAAATAACGTTGGTAGGAGATCTTTCCTGGTCTTTTATCAAACACAACACCCACATCAACACAATTTCACAATGTGGGTTCTTTGTTCGAGAGCTTGTGGCACACCATGTCTCTCAGTTGGGTTTGAGCAATGGTGAAAGTTGAAAGAAAGAGGTCAAGGACTCAAGTAGCATGCAGCACTATCTTGTGACATTCAAGTGATCAATCCACTCATCTGGCTACCGTATGCATTAATTTCAGTGTGGAGGAGGGAGGCTTTAGAGAAATTGACTTCTATTAATGCACGCACATTTGCGCGAAGGGGTAGCGCAGGGGGAGCCTCACTTTCTCTTCGTGCACCCACGAAGACTCAACGCACCGAGATGCAAACGACCATCCATCCATTCCATCCTTTCCTCTCCAAAAGCTCCATCCAACCTCGTCTATTTCCTTTTTTGTCGTGTTGGTGCTGCTACCCATTTTGTGCAGGTTGAAGGCAAAAGGCTAGGCCGTGTTGATAGACCTGTTCGTGAAGCAAAAGGCAAGACAATGACGACGGCACCCACCGAATCCAAGAGGCGTCGAACCAAACTCCAGACAGAGCTCGATGTGTGGCTCAATAGTGATGCGAATCTCCAAGAGTTGACTCAACTACTCCAGGAGAATAGAACCGTCCAATCTGTGAGTATTCTCTATACGTGTCACTCCAGTGCTCTAGACGAAAGGCCAGCTAGTCTTGTAGTTGGTACGGCGACAAGGACAAGGACAACGACAACATCCTCCATTCACGATCACAATCAAGATCAAGACCACGAGGACACAACAATATCATCGACAACAGATATCAGGGACGAGTCCAACACGGAGGACCAGGAATCACAACTACTTGAAGAACGAAGCACAAATCGACAAGCCCTCATGACATTGATCAAAACACTGGGATGCATCTCGTCGCTTCGAAGAGTATCCATTACGGGTCCTACCTCTCGCAATTATGCCTTTCCCATTTCGGCACTATCCTGTCTGCTACAATCTGCCATTTACTGCACCAAAGTATCCGTGGGGCGTCTGGTCGTAGCCGGTACCGAGCATGACTTTGACGAGTTGGCACACGTTTTGGAGTGTCATAGTCATTTAGAAGAAGTGTACTTGAATGGTAGCATCTTGTTTGGAGGAGACCTCCAACTGCAATCGGCTCAAACCAAGCTTTTGCAAGCCATATCGTCCATTCCATCCCTCAAAGCTGTGACGCTTAATGGAGTTGGTATCACTCGGTTTTCGCCACTGTCGTTGACAACGACCGTATTGGCGACGCAAAGTTTGTCCAGACTCTGTCAATCACGACGATTGACAAGGTTGTTGATATATGACTTTTCTTTGAACGACGACCATCTTGTTGCCATTCAACAGTACTTTGGTGATGATGATACTTATCATGATGATGATGCTGATGATGACATGCTCATGAGGGTGAATACTCCGTTCATGTCATCAACAGGCAGCACATTGGGCGCCACGACAACACCTCTCAGGGAAATACGCCTCTCGTCGTGCAGTCTCGGAATACGGGGCCTGAAAGCCCTATCCAGCATAGTCCGAGCAAGTCAAGTCTCAGGCTTGCAAGTCTTGCATTTGTGGTTGAAGCAGCTCAGTAGCAGGGCTGGAGGTATGGGACATGAGAGCAGCAACAATCACCACAACCACTACGCTAATACCTTGCACAGTTTAGCTGCTGCAGTACAGACCTCGGATTTGCGGGACTTTCGAATGCTGGCAGGATCGGATACACAACAACAAATGATAGATTCGCATCATCCAATATCCAGTCGATCGATTCAAATGGCATTTTGTGAAGCACTTCGTAACAACTATCGAATGGAATACTTTTCCATACTCTGTTGCTCTTGTCCAGAGCATCAAGCGGAAATCGCCTTTTATCTACGACTCAACAAACTGGGACGTCGACGACTCTTCGGAGGGGATCCTTTCAAGAGAGGAGATACGGAGGGACGACAAGACTATGAAATGCGAAGCATTTACACACAAAAGAAGGAATGGATCGATGTCTTGGTGGATGCTCGTCATGATTTGAGTGCTCTCTACTACTTCCTTTCTATGAATCCTTCCCTTTGCCAAATACGTAGCTAGATCTTAAAGATCTATGCCTTTCAGATGGCGTTGGAGCCTGACCGGTTTCCAACAGTAGCCAATGGTTTGCTCCGAAAAAGTGAAACTCTAGCGTGACTCGACAGTATTTCAAGACAATATCAGGGAGGGCGACTGACGACCAACCTAATAAACGTAGCGGCTTTTCAACCAGGTCTCCGTGGATCTTTGCCATCCGTCGGTGGAAGATGAGGAATATAATTATGCCAGCGACGACGGATTCACAGAGGAAGAGGCGGACATGCTGCATCCCTAGAGATGCAAATAAAAATTGGAGCTTTCGGGGACTAAAGTATCCCAAGCATGTAAAACGCATTTTATTGTTTGTTTTGGTTTACTGTTGTACGTACAGTAGCTTTGAAGAGATAGCACTAATTTGTCGATTGTTGGCATTTTGCTTCTCAATAGCCATCCGAAGTCACTGATTAATTTTCTACGCTTCCTTTTCGGCTTTCGGCGCCAGAGAGAATTCTTGGTACTCGTTTTCATCGGGGTATCCATCCAGGGCCCAGAATGAAAGTGTCGCTGGCTGCATAATGGCAGCACCACAAGATGCGACATGAAAGGGTGCCTCCGAGTGGGTGCAAATGGGTGGCTTGCGGGTCATGGCCATGAGGTCATTAATGGTCAAGGGGCGTTTCTGCAACAATTCGTCGGCCAGCTGAAGACGCTGTTCGGAACTCTTTTGGAGTCCTTCGGGTCGCTGCTGTTGTACTGCTATGGTTTCCTTCAAGAGACAGTGATTGGTATGGCCGATGGGTTTCTCTTTCAGCGGCGTCACCACTTGGCGTGTCGACATGGCTTCTACATTAAAGCCTGAGCCGGTTTTGTCAAAAATGAGAAAATTGTGAGCACCTGCCAGCTTGGCTTCCGTCACACAGCGAAGAGCCTCCTCAGCTGTTTTTTGTTGCAATGCCTTGCGGACCACAAAATTCCATGTCACGCCAATCTGTCCATCCTTGGCCACCAAATTGTTGATGCCAATGCAAAGACCGTGTTCGTTCATGCCAATTTGCCCCAAGCAGCCCGTCGTTGTAAAGACCAGAGCCTCTGGTTGATTGGGGCCCTTTTTGACATGGAGGAGAATGACAAAAGGCAATGCCGTCGCATGCATATCCCATGTTTGACCAAAAAATCCCATTCCATCGCCCGTCGTGCTGTCGGGGACGAGAAAACAAGTGCAGTCGTCAATGGGAGTCACCGATTCTTTGGTAGCAGGCGGAACAATATTGTTATAGAGAACATCGACAAAATCGGTAAATCCTCCCACCACAACGAGTTCGGCCAAGGACAGACCTGTCGCTTCCGCCATACCCCGCCATTCTTCCATCAAATCGGCAGCGTACGCCTCGTGATCTGGCAAACACTGTTCGGCAACCGCCAAGACCTCATCACGAGTCAAATCATGACCGCTCCATTTTTTCTGCTGGGCCAAAGAGATGCGTTCTTCGGCGTATCGAATAATGTCATCCTTGCAGGCCTTTCCATGAGCAAAACCCCGTTCAAAGGGTGTTCCTTCTGTCACGATGACACGGATCTTGTTGCCGTTGCTGTTGCCATTGTTGTTGTTGTTGTTCATAGTGGAGGATGAAAATTTAAGAGACTGGCAGACGTATCCACAGGGACTGTATTTGGAGAGAAACCCGAAGGAGGAAATGGATAATACTAAAGGTCTCAAGTAACGTCGTAGCAATGCTCTCCGAAGAATCATGGTATGAGCAATTGTATATATGAGCAAAGACATCATCAACAGAGAGAAGGCGCAAGCATGACTTTTGTCACGGACCAGCTAGTAGATGCCAAAAGATCGGGAACGTGCCGTGTTCTCATGAAAAATGATGATCGGTTCGCTTTTTTCCCGAAGAAATTGGCACTACAGTAGGGACAAGGCTATTGTTGAAATACATCAACACCACCTGGTCCACTCAACTAGCTACTAGCTAGCTAGCTAGCTAGAGCTAGCTAGCTACAGCTACTAGTAGCTAGTACAGTAGTACAGTAGATGTCTGCACACACAAATGCCTGTTAGCTTTGGTTGGACACGCCAAGAACCTCAACAGGCCTCCTCAGATGAAGTACCAGGTACGCGGTGAGTGGGGATTCAAAAATCCAGGCCGAAGATCACCGCTGCTTGTGCACGGAAGAGCTGTTCGTGGCATTCCTGATATGAAAAGAGCCGAGCTCGCCCTGTCCCTGAAAAGCTCGCTCTCGAAGAATAGTAGCAGAACGGAGGAGGTTGGCAGCGAAAGGACCAGCATTACAATGGGAATCAAAGGCCCAGGAAGATGATCCCAGGTTTCTAGCTCAATCCCATGACACATACCTTTCGAGTTTTCTATGACCCCCCTTACCTCTGATATTGTGCCCGCCTTCTCACCTAATAATGTGTGGGAGCTGTGTATTGAAACTGCACTGTACTGTTATGTGTCTACCATCTAGCTAATGACAAGTAAGTTAGACTAAATTTTTATGAAACAATGCAAATGATTATAGAATAAAAAAAGATTTTTCACGAAGAGAGAACAAACCCGAAGGAACCGGGCCATATATATCCATGTGGATCCGAATGATTGATGAGAATACGTATCTATGTATTTGTTGCTGCTGGTGTGGTGATGAACACGATTAGACAATTCCTTTGACGGGAACTTCTACAAACGATCCGTCCTCTTCATTATGGTCCCAGGAATCGTCTCCACCTCTTGTGGATGTATCCGTCACCATGTGCGTAATATCCAAATCGGAAACATTGGGATCACAGTCGAAATCACAATCAATCGTCGTCGTAGACACGACTTTTTGCGAAAAGAAACGTTTCAAGGCGATAAACGACACAATGAAGGCAAGACAAAGGGCAACAATACCAAATGCTGCCAGATATTGAGTCTTGTCGTGGAAGGATGGCATCAACTGCGCCGCTCCTTCCGCTCCTGGCTGCTGCTGTTCACTGGGATGACGGGTGGCTTCTTCGTTTTCTTTGCTATTATTGCCTTTGCTGCTGTTGCCTTTGGCTGTATTATCGCCAGTCGTGATTTCTTCCGTTTCGTGATCTTCATTGACGACGGTTTCCTTACATCCACATCTTTGATCCAAACTCTGATGACAACAGCTGTGCTTGATGAATTTCTCATCGACACACTTTTTGGAGAAATGAGCCTGGGATTGATAAAAAATGCCATCGACATTGACGTGTTGGTGCAACTTCCAGCACAAACTTTGGGTCATGTTGGTGGCAAATCGAAAGGCATTGGCCATGTTGGTAACTTGCCGCGTATCCCAATTGTTGAGATTGACGTTAATACTGGAACGCTTGGCAAACTCGGCAATATCCACGACTTTCGACGTATTCCACTTGTCCAGACCCAATCCTTGAAAGTGATCGGCATAGGCGGCAAAGGAATTCAAGTCATGAACATTGGTGGTGTTCCATTTGCTCAAATCACCGGCAAAGCTAGCGGCCTTGAAAAAGGTGGCTCTCATGTCCACGGCATGGGCCACATCCAAATCGGCCACATTGCCATTAAAATTCACGGCATGCGCAAACATTTCCGACATATTCTTCAAATGAGGCGTGTGCGTCCAGGTCCAATGTCCCAGGCCACGAAAACCAATGGCGCCACTAAACATTTTGGAAGCATCGACCAAGGATTTGGGACTCCAAGACCGCACAGCTCCCGAATCAAATTTCAAAGCTCCATGTGCCATGGCATGCATACTGGTGACACGAGAGACATCCCAGGTGGACAATCCATGACCCACAAAGGCTTGGGTGTTGGAAAAGGCGGCCGTCAAATCCAAGGCCTGCGAGACATTCCACGCCTTTAAATTCAAATTCAATTTGGCATTCCCAAAGAAAATGTGGGAAAAGTTTTGGCCGCTCGACGTATTCCACATGGAAATGTCTTCATTAAAATGAAGCAACGTATCGGAGCGTTGTGTCGAAAACAAGTGACTAAAATCGCGGACGTGTTGGACATCCCACTGATCCATCGGTCCGTATTGGGCAATACAGGAAGCCTTGTTCTTCATGAATTCCTTGACCGCATGGTGGATATTGTGATCCGTAATTTGGTGAAGAGAGGAGGAGGGGGCAGCAGTACTAGCCGCGGGCGCGGCAGTGCTAGTGGAGGCTGGAGCGGTCGTCGAGTGGGGTGCGGTACTACTACTGGTAGTAGTAGTAGTAGTAGTAGCAGTAGAGGCTGCTTGATGATACTGCTGCTGTTGCTGCGTATTGTTGTTCGTGGCATTTTTAGTCCTAGTCGTAGTTTGGGCTACAACCAACGTGACCGTAAGACAAAACAGAGAGTAATAGCGTAGCAACTTCATGGTTGTTGTTGTTCAAGTAAGTAACAAATTGGATATCTAACTACAAACAAAACTATGGAAGGGTATCAATGGGATCAATCCGTCAGAACACTGATCTGATCTTGTAATGCCAACTGGTACATTAATTTAGTAAATTATGTTGACCGGTTGGATACGCGGGCGGGAGCCGCCGAAAATCTCATAATGCACGCGGAAGATGCGTGGTCTAGCCCGTGGTCTACTGATCTTGGTTGTTAAAAATGAGGAGGCGCATGCGTGAACCTAATTAAAAATGGCAATGTGTAGCGCGCCGGCAACGTGAGAAGCCAATGGAACATTAAATATAAATCTTGACTCCGACACTCGTCCTTCGGAACTCTGCTGTGGGATTAAATTGAATCATACGCGATTCGACTCGCTCGATTTAAAAACTACGTCGTACCCCCTTGAATTGTGGATCCAGATCCTGAAAATTTTAAAATCGTAGAGTTTCCACGCTGCCTCATCTCGAACGATATCAAAATCAAGATTTCCTTCTGTGCCCATTGTTTCTTGGACAAAACAAAAAAGAAAAAGACTGTATTAGATTTTCTTCTGAATTGACAATGTGGCTGCAGATTCGCAATTTTACCGTGCTTTGGATACTCGTTGGTCATGCAGTTTTGTCGTCGCACGCATCGGAGAAGAACATCATCTTATTGGGCGTGACGGGTGCTGGAAAGAGTACACTTGGTAACACTTTGATTGATAGGCAAGACGACGTTTTTGAAGTCGGAAATACTCTAGACTCGTGTACGGACCATATTACGAGAAAATTAGGTCATTTGTTCGGGGGAGCAACAGATACAGGCAAGACTCAATTAGTGGCAGTGTCAGACACCGGTGGACTTGGAGACACAGAAGGTCGCGATGATGAGTTTATGGACAATGTGGCTGACCACCTCAGATCCATAGGAGGAGCTCATGCGATTGTTTATGTTCACAATGCATGCGAACGGAGAATTTCGAATCAGGCACGAAGAGCTTTGGAAACGATGGTCGCAACTCTCACAGACGAGAAAAACAGAAGCGTGCTGGAGGGTCGGCTTGCCATTGTAATGACCCAGTGTACATCAGACTCGGGTTTGAGGGCTTTGTACGACAAAGCTTTGCCGCCCTTACTATGCAAGCGAAACCAGATGTGCAATGTCCCAATATTCTGGTACGACGACCATGAAAGTGGACAAGCAAGTGGCCCCGGCAACTTGATATCCAAAATTTTAGACTTGGTGCTCGGCCGCAACTCGTGGAGAACAGACTTTGTAGACTGGGTACGGAGCTTGCCAGCATATCCGTTGGTGGTGCCTTCCGAGACAGAGCGTGAGAGGCTGAAGATAGATCACAAAAAGGAGATCGAGGGAAAGGAGATTGCACTTCGAAATATGAAAGATGAGCTGAAACAAGCAAAAGAGGTACACGCGGAGATGGCAAAAGGCCAAGAAGGACATCAGGAACTCATGAAGGAGATTCAAGCTCTCAAGACAAAGATCGATGAATTGGAACGCGCCACGCAAGGTTGTTTTTCTCCTTTGTCAAAAGTTGTTGATAAAGAGCTCGGATCCATTCCGATCAAGGACCTTACGGTCGGAAGCACGGTTGCCACCTCTGACGGCTGGGCAACTGTGACTACTTTCCTTCACTGGCACCCGAACGAGACAGTCAGCGCGATAAAAGTCATTCATGAGGGTGGTGCTCTGACTTTGACACCGAACCACATCGTATTTGCCTCGACAGGAAACGATGATGATGTACAAGAGATCCCTGCCCGAAACCTGAAAGCAGGAATGAAGCTCTTGACCCAAACGAATATTCCCGAGGGCGAGAAACGTGCCAGTCTTGTTCGTGCCGTTGAAAGCACCACGATGGACGGATACTATGCTCCGCTCACATCTTCTGGTACTATCGTTGTGGACGCCGTCGTGGCCTCTTGCTACACTGAAAATTATCGATTGCCACACTGGGTGATCAATATTCTCATGGCGCCATTCCGCTTTGTCCACCTGCCCAGCCTTCTTCCGTTGGACCATGATTCCCATCGTCTGTTGCACTTTTAGAAGGAACTTTTGACTACTGTCTTTAGAGGCACTTCCAGGTTGTCTGGTTGTGGCCTTCTCTATATCTAGTATCGCACGAAAACCGGGAAAAAGCACTTGTTCAGTATTGCTTTGAGTTGAGTGTTATATAAATATTTCAGCAGGACATAAGTAAAGTTTAGGCCAAAGTTTATAAACAAAAGCGTCTGCGCCTAGCACTAAGTGTCTGTCTATTATTGGGCCACAACTTTTGTAGGCGCGACACCAGTTGGAAGAGGACCCATAATGACTACGACCACTTTGAATCTTGTGCTCGTTCTGTAGACGTCGACAAGGACGCTATGAAACGCACGCCATGCAGAGTACTGATTTTTGAAGCATTATACATCAGAACTGTGAGTTGCAGTCTGATGGTCCTTATGTGTGCCGAGTGAACTCCAAGGTCAACAATGAGATTCCGAGCACATGAATCAATCCGTTCATAAATGACCCAGCTGATCGAGGGTAGATGACGGTGGCAACGACATCTGGAAGCCTAAAAATTTCGCAAACATTTCCAACATAGAGAAGAAACACGGCCCATCGAAGATCCATAACGACCGACCGGTAGGAACATGCAGTTTTTCATGTATTTTGTCGTTCCGTCTAGTCGTCTTCCCACCCCGCCTTGGGTTGAAGGCGTGGATCTTTATTATGGACGATCGATGGATGGGAATTGGCATGGCATCCGGACCATAATACCAAAATCACACAAGCAGGGCCATTGGCGGAAGTAAAGGATTGATGAATGCTTCCAATTTCATTGAGCATGCATTGGCCGGCTTGTACTTGTCGATGTTCAAAGTTGGAAGTCGCCGCAATTCCAGGTCCCTTTAACTGTTTGTCACCAACAAGTTGCTGGGCGGGCATCCGCCACAACCATCGAAATTCTTCCAAAGTTCCAGCCAAAGTAACTTCAAATTCAATATTGGGATGAGCATGAATTCTGAAATAATTGCCGGGTGGAAGCATCATAATTTGTAGTTTTAGGCGCCGACCATTGCTGGTTCCCGTCTCGAAATAGTCGTCCAGTTCCGTTTTGACAGTTGCTTCGGCGTGTTGAGAAAATACTTGCTCCAAAGCTTGTCGCCAACCAAGATCAAAGGCTTCCTGATGCTGTTCTGGGATAGAAACTCCCGTCGTGTGTTGACTCTCATTCACAATGGCACTCATCGATGGAAACTGAGCGGAAGGGTTTTCGACCCAGTGATCGGGTCCATTATATTTTAACGCTGCATCCTTCGGCGGGACGACGGAAAGATATTTTCCAAGGTCCGTGTCCATGGTTGTAATCAACTATCGAGGGGACTATCGTGTTTTTGTGGGCTGACGAGGACGATAATGGTGACGATACAATGAATCATAAATTATATTCTGATTCTCTCTCTCTCTCTCCTCTTTTCAACCCGTCACGTTAAGGAAGGAGAGTTACTGGTACTAGCTAGTCCCGGTATTCTGGCTACTAGCTAGCTAGCTAGTAGCTAGCTAGTAGTTAATGGCGATGACCTAACTGAAAGCTGGTGCAGGATCATGTCACGGCAGAGGCTTAATTAACAAGCAAAGGGATCCCGATTCCCGACGCGCAAGCCAACCAAAGGGTCGCATGGTTGTCGTTCCGTTCATCTCGGAGTGCTGTATACTTAGCTCTACTACGACTGGAGCTGTGAAGCCATTGATTCGATTGCAATCAATCAATGGTAGGGATGAGTCACGAGTCCACCCATCGCTGAGTCAGTGAAAACAAACCGCTCGTTTGGACAAAAAAATGAGGTAACACTATTCTAGCTACAGTAGCCGTAGTTCTTCTACTAGCTAGAGTAATCGAAATCACTAACATCTACGAGCTGTAGAGTATGAAGACTCTCCAATAACAAAAATAAACATGTCGACCGTGAGGCAACTGAAGAGGGCAGCGACAACCGCAGCTGCCTTGTCATTGCTGTCGCTACAGCCACAAGGAGTTCTTTCATTCCCCACCACGGCATTGGCATTTCACGTCACCACTACCAAAATCCGTCTCCATCACCTCACGAGTAGTGCTGGAGACGACAACGCAAGCTGTGGTTGCGATGATGCTGATGCCGGATCGACAAACACCCTCGCTGACGACAATGATGTTGGCATTGCCCCTTTCGGAGCGAATGCATTGCGAAAGGCGAGGTTAACCAATATACATGGAAATCGTGTGGAACTGGGCACCAAGATGGGGTCCTGGTACCTCAATCGTGGTCTTTCTGCGCCACCTTGGATGAGTCTACTGCTGGGAGTATGCACGTGAATGGACCGCATATTCCCAGCAACAGCAAGAACAGACATCTTTTCGTATAGCAGAGGGTGATATGATCGCAGGGCCTATGTTTATCTCAATTGGAGACTTGGATGGCCTTAAACTGTTTTTGGAGCACAATCCAACAATTTCACCAGATGCGATTCTCGTGGACGACAAAAAAGAATTCAGCCTTTACCAGCAAGCAGGCTTTCAAAGTTTTGGTCAGCAAAGCTGGGAGAAGATCAAGGAGGTTTCGTATCGCATTCCGGACCTAGGCCTTTTGGATTGGTGGAACTATCTGACTAGCATTCCGACCTTGGGCCCATTTACCCCCGATTTAAAATTCGGCCAACTTCCAGCCGGCGGCATGGTCAACGGTGGAACAATGGTTGTGCGAGGGGACGACATTCTGTATCGATGGAATGACCGCATGCCAGGCGATCACCCCGACATAGAAGAAGTCATGAAGGCAGCGCGTGCTGGTAGTAAGGACTAGTCTAGTAGGGGAAGGAAATCGAGGCTCTGTGTGGCAGGAATGAATGACGCTCGCCGATATCGAAAGAATACCAACATGTTCCGCTGAGGTCGCCGGGCTGAAAAAATGGATCCAGCCATGCTAGTCCGCCGATTCTCCTCCTCTTCGTGAAATCGTAGATCATACTCCAATCCTTCTATTTGTCATTGGATTTTCATTACTCGTGGTGTAAAAGAGCGCTGGACTTAAATGTGTGAATCACTTCATCTCCGTCGAGGAAATGACGGACGTTTTGGCAATTTCCACTGAGCACTTTGGGTCGGGAGGGACCATCAATTTCGCTTCCAGGTTGTCTGATCGGTCTTGATGTTTGGAGTGCGGGGGGGGTGATCGATGTGATGCTAAAGCAGTTTCCCCACCAATCACAATTGCCATGTGAGATTTCCTAGCTGTCAATTTTAATTCAACCGTCCCTGGAGGTTGCGGGAATTTGTGATTGTTGGTGATTTGGTTGCTAAATGGTTGAATTTATTGAAAACGCTTTAAAGTTGAAAAGGTTTAATTGAATCTAAATGACTGCATTTGAATTG
>ENA-ORBV01011740-ORBV01011740.1-microbial-mat-metagenome-genome-assembly--contig:-NODE-11740-length-13677-cov-4.893750_pt1 | contig 13677 bp, 12 predicted proteins | sample MGYA00237777_ERZ505514 | MGnify/ENA primary metagenome ERZ505514 (study PRJEB26160, sample SAMN06269048) | microbial mat metagenome | isolation source: Oligotrophic lake microbial mat | place...
TAATGATACGGCGACCACCGAGATCTACACCTCTCTATTCGTCGGCAGCGTCAGATGTGTATAAGAGACAGCTCCTTACATACCCCGATCAGTCATACCAGAAGGCAGCAATATCATTTCAGAAAGAGAGGCATTGCAACTTGCTCTGACATACAGTCTTGTGTCAGAACAGACATCATTTATCGTTGTGAGAAAGTCTCCAGCTGTGACAAGCGGGACAGGCACGGAAGATGAGAAAACGTGTGAATTGATTGGCGACTGCCCGGCTTTCTCTCTGGATGATAAGACTGCCGCAATGAATGGTGCCTCGAAGTGGTCTGTGGCAAACAGCCGTAACTGCTTATGCAACAACTGGTCCGCTGCTAGTGCTGCCTGGAAGGAAGCTGATCCGCTAATGAACTCGCTAGATGAGAGAAGCTTTGTTGCAGGGAATGGCGCCTTGAACTTATCAAGTCCTCTGGCAGGCATTCGAACTCTCACGGCCCCGGCGCATCTGCGCCTTCCGGGCCAAGAAACAATGCTCGATAATATTGTCAATATGCTCAAAAATACGGAACACGCCGAGTCTCTAGCAGAAAAGTCTGATCAACCGAACGAACAGGCCTTGGTCTTCAAGAAAAAGAGCAAGGGAATAAAAAAGCAAGCATCGGGCTTTTCGCAGGGTTGGTCGTTTGGAATCAAAGACCGAATGACCAAATGGCTAAATCCAGACGCAATCAAGGCCGACCTTGGGAAAGATATGCAAGCCTTTTATGATTCTGATCAAAAGACATGGGTTTTCCCCGGCTATTCCCCAGAGCAAGTCGATAAACAACCATCCTGTCCACCGCGAACTAAAATTGGATTGTCTCCAAGAAAGGCTGTGGTTCCTGGCAGCCCGTTGGCAGCAATGATGGCGCCGCCTCAGCGCAAAATCGGATTGCCCCCAGAGAAAACCGGGGCGACTGGCAGTCAATTGGCGCCGATGATGACGCTGCCTCCAAAACAAATGTTGCCGCCAACCTATGCGGACAAGGTATCTTCTACGCCGAAGAGCAGTGGCCCGAACCTGATCAGTTTGTGTCTTTTACAAAAAGCCAACGGTTCGTTTGTGCTGGACAAGTCCCTCGTTCAAGCCATTGGCCTTACCAAAGAAGCTCTAGAGGGACTGAGTGCAGCGGCCCGAAGTGATTCTGACGCGGTCGGTACACAACCATCTCTTTTGCCCACGGCGCTGGCTGTGGCTGCCATGAGGGTTTTATTCGCTGCCAGCAAGGATTTGTGGGAGCTACAGGAACAAAAGGCCCTCCAGTTCATGGAATCGCTGGGTCTTTCTCCAGTCGAAGTTACAAATGTGATTGGCGCGATCGAACCCTTCTTATCCGGCTTTTAATGCCCCCACCCAACAATTCAATGCCTCTGCGTCTTCAAATGGAAGGAAAGAGACAAGCGTTCCAATGGAATGACGGAGTAGATAAGCAAGAACAAATGTTCATTATAGAAAGAGAAAAAGGATCTTGTTCCTCTTCATCGTAGCCATTTTCAACCCACACCCGATATAGGGAGGCAACAGGTGAGGAAAAGATAGTAGAATCAAAGTGATTGGGTGCCAAACACATCTTGGTAATACTAATGATAATGCCCTTGTCCCATGTCTGTAGGAATAAAATGCGATCGCAACTATAATATAAGCGAAAATTCGAAATGGAAAAACCTTCCGAAAGCTGCAACGGTTGCCAATATTTTGTCGAGAAAGAACCATCATGTGTTCATTTCGCCAAATTGGTCCAACTGCTGGACAAAACAAATGATCCATTATCAATGCAGTGCCGACATCTATCCATAGCCATGTAGACAGTACTAGCTACTAGCAATGGTCAACAGAAAAAGCTCCACCACAGTAACAATAGCGTAGCATCTTTATCTTAGTAGTAAGTCAGCCATCAGGGTTTCCAATGCCTACGCATTGGGCCCAGTGCATGTTCCTGCGATGGTGCGATCTGTTCCGTCAGAAGTCGATCAAGGCGGTTCGATTGTGTGTGCGTCCAAACCGTTCGGATGTGCACTTGCTTTTGTGTCATTGCCGGTTCATCCCACAACAACTCCCGCAACTACATAGCTACTAGCTAGCTACGACGTAGTAGCTAGATAGTACTGTCTGAGGAACTAGCTACTCTGGAGTAGTATTCTAGCTAGCTAGCTATTATCTAATCTAATGGCAGAATTATGCACGCCCCACAAAGATCTATTAGTAGCAAGCTACTTTTACCGAGGACGTCAGAACGAAGTAAATTGTTAATAGTAATCATGCATCTGATTGTTTTGTTTTTGAGCGGGCTATGAGTGTCTGCTCTCGGTTTTGGTTCGAAACCGCGTGATCCGGGTACGATAGGCGCGGTTTTGATCCTTCATTCTGCATACCGAATGAGCCATGAACCATCCGTACCGAATTGGATGTCATAAATGACTCCATTTTCGTTGTGGATACTTTCCACGGCGTTATCCAGGGAACTAGAAAATCCATTCCCCAGCCAGTCACCATCTTCAAAACAGACAAAATATTCTTCCTTTGGACCGAGACTGACGGTGCGGACTTCGGGCAGGGATCTTTGCCGACCATTCAGTTTGTTGTAAAGCTCACGGGGGAGATTTGCCCAGCAAGCGCTACCGTCCTCCCACTTGCAATAATGTTCAATAAATGTACTAGCTCTACACAACACGTACCAGTGAGGTAATACGAATCATTGCCTCCCAGCGCAATAGTCTGCACACTTGTGCCCTTATTACTTTCTTCACTTAGGAATCGGCTCAGTTCGTCGGGTATGCCTGCCCATTCCATTTGTCCGTCGGCAAATTGAACAAAATAATTGTCGCCTTCATAGCCAAGAGACACAACATCGACCGTCGGAAGCCAGTTTTGCCGACCACGCAGCTTATTATCTAGAAATTTTGGAATCCCAGGCCCCCAGGCGGCACGTCCGTCATGGTGGATACCTAACCACGTCTGCCCCAACACCATAATGGGATATTCCTCGGGGCAGACACGATTGCCTTGGATAAGATCATTCATGCCATTGTTGGTTGTGCACCACCAGCTGACACTCAAAGTTGGGAGCTGTTCCGTGGGGTCCGGCGCATGCAAGTCAGCCTTTTGGTGATAGCCTTTTCCCGTGTGGGTCCGGACGTTTCCAAACAAGTCCTCGAGTTGTGCATAGCTGACATTTCGCCGAAACAACTGTGTTTTGCCGAGACGTGGATGATCCGTACAAGTACCAACAGTGCCGGTTGTATAATATACATTGATGCGTTCTTGGCCATTTCGCTCAAATCCCAAGACACGGCTTTGGGGGTTCCATTGCACCTCGGCCCATCCATACACGCTGGCATAGTGACGTACCTTACTGATATCAAAGCTCATTCTTTCAATAAATTGTCCTCAACGATTACCACTGTAGCTTAATATCTTTGTTGATAGCTAGCTAGTAGAACCTGCCGGATTAATTCATTGATTGGGTTTTATTAGCTACGACGCACTGCAGCGTAGCATATCAACAAGTACATGTTGCAACGATCTCCTTCCATTGTATGTGATAAGTGTGCGATCTTACAGAATAGTTAGATCGCACGTCTGCTCTGTGCTGCTGAATACTATTTACGATTATGTAGTGGATTGTGAGGTTGAAAATAGTGGTCTTGAAATCTGAAAATTAAAGTGAGGCGAAGGCAAGGCAAAAGTAGAACAATCGAACGCCATTAAATACTGGCTATCCAGCTAATAGCTAATATTTAATTGATATTGCATGTACAGGAAATCCTCCAATTCTCATTTTTTCGAAGTCCATGAGCTCTGTGTTGGCTGGCACGATCCCATTAGTAGGATTCGTTTCGCCTTGTACGGATGAAGGAACATTGAAAGTATATAGGATGCATATATCGGGCATTACGCATTATGCTGCCCGTAAAATCGAGGTATTGGCCAATGCCCACTGGTCACTACACATCAACCCCAGGCAGCTCTGTGCGTAGAAGCCTAATATCAGAATGCGATGGGTTGTCTGGTCCATTATCTTGTGCTGCGAGCTGGGCTCCAATGGGTTTGTTTGATAACGGTTGCTCGTGCCTGGATGCTGTGGCCTTGGCAAGCCCCTGTTGTTTGGGCGATGGGGCAAGCGGGCGTCCCAGAGGGACAAAGGCGTGGTCGGCAAGACCTAGGCGCCGGCCATAATCGTTGCCCTCGTCCCGGACAATGCCGTACTTGATCATGGTGGGGCAGGAAGGAAAGGCTGAGAAGGAACCCGGGCGCTTTGGAAGGACAGTTGTTTCACAGTTACCAAGTACGAGGGCATCCCAAATGCTCGTAGGCACTGGCAGCGGTTTCTCTTTCTTGAGGAAGGAGCTAACAGGTACAAATAAGAGAGGCAAAAGAAAGATCATGGGGAGCATCATGAACCATACATAGCCTGGCCCGATGCTGGCCCGGACTCCTTCCACTGCAACAGTTCCATTGGTGGATTCTCTCGTCATAATGTAAGCTGCAGCAATACTGTTCACGGCAACAGGATGTTTTGCGGTCAGACTGTTGTAATTGTTGAGTCCACCATTCCGAGTAGCAATGCCCGCATATGCCGCTAGCATGGCAGGGTCCACCTCATCCATGTCACGCACCAGGGTGACAGCAAAGCCCCAGAGCTCGCACCACGGGTTCTCTGCCGGGGTCGCAATAGGCGAGCTGTCATCCTGAGGGAAAATAGCATTGCATTTAAGAGTGACATCGATCAAACATCCGGATGCGCTCGAGGTTTCGCTGTCGAGATGAATGGACACGTTGTCGCTGCTGTACGGAAATGTTGCTGCAACCAATTCCCCCGAACTATCCAGGACGGGGCAAGCGCGAGACCAGGATGTCAGGGTATACCTGGTGTCGTCCAGATAGGCAGTTATGGCGGGGCCAGTGAGAACCGAGTGCACCACACGAACCTCAGCAGCAGGCTTATGGTAAGCAAAGAATGAATGGGTCTCGTTTTCATCCTGGTCGGCTCCCAAAATCAGGGTGATCCCGGACCTGACCTTTCGACCCAAGAACCAAAGTTCTCGGGACATGGCCAGGTCGGTCTCATTCAAAGTGAAATTTATCCAGTTTTGATATAATCCACCATCGCCTCGAATGCCAAAGGGTCCAATACCAGGAACTGAACCAGGACCAGGAGTATACCAGGTCCAGTCAATGACGCTCCAACTACCACTTTCAATCTCTGCTTCGACTGTGTTGTATTGGACGATGGTTTGATAGTCACACTCCCGAATGTGTCGCATCTGCTCTTGTATTTCCGAAACAGCATTTCCAGGTTGATCGACCCGCGCCACTACCATCTGTTCCTTGACCCTCTGGGTGGACATTTGGCACTGAATTTGAAGATCGTATGGAACTGGTCGCGCTGAGTTGTTGTAACTGTCCATGAACTCGGACCGGTGCACCTGGATTTCACCAGATATTGTCGTTTGGTCGCTATTCACAATGACAAGGTCGGGAGAGAAAATGGAAAACCGACTGAGTCCTCGGGCGATCGAGTCGGCCTCTTCCACCAAACGTGCAATGGGTGTGGCTGGATAAGCCGTGGTTTCGGCTCTTGTGTCTCCAAGAAGTTGATAGGTCGGTAAAGTTCCAGCTGGCTGACATCCGACAAAGACGGTATCGTTGGTGGCAACTTCCACCGAAACAAAGTCCAAAAAGAAATCTGCGGCCGTGTGCGATAGAGCCGACACAGCGAGAATGATAGCTGCCCCGCCGAGGAGACAACGCGATCCGCCGTGGCGAAATTGCATCATGGCATCCCATAAGGACTGCGGAGGAGCAATCATTGCATCCACACCAACGGGATAACCGCGCTTTACCGATTCCCAGACTAGATATGGGTACACAGCGCCAAGGGCAAAAACAAGAAGACCCCCCACCACAGTTCCAATAACATCGGATAGGACGTTAAAGGTAGTGGGAGAAATCCCTTGGAGAATCCACATTTATTGTGTGAGAAGCGCGAAGAGTGTAAGTGTTGCTGAAAGTCAGCGAAGAGAGTTTTATTTGAAGGTTTTGGAAATGGGGATTGCTGAAGTAGCGATGTTTGGTAAGTAGCCTCGCTTTTTTGTTGTCGTATTTAGTTTTGTGAGATGGCACCGAAACTGCTTTGTCAGCCCATTTGTATTGTATACTGAACGTGAGCCTCATACCAACGTCTCAACCATGCAGAAACAAGTCTGGACCGGATCAGGATGCGTGGAAGGGTGTCAAACATGGAGTACAGGAATGTCGATTGCGGCATGCAATAGCTTCATTTAATTGCCACTCGTGTGTTTCTGCATCCGTAAGAATTCGCTTTTCCATCCACTTGCGGCTGGGTTGCTGTCGATGCAAATAATTGTGAGCATTGCGCAACAACAAGTGTGCGACTTAAAATATGGCTTGGCAACATTAACCCTAACGCAGCAGGCAAATTTAGGTCGCACGTGTTTGCCTCCAAGGTCTGATGCCCCTCCGCCATGGCGCAATTCAAAAGAATACAGTATTGTAGTAGTCGTGCTACAAGATGGAGATTATTGTATAGGGCTCGCGTTTGACGAATATGCTCCTTGCAAGTCGGCTGTGGCGCGGCATGGGCCAATGGGGACATTGTTCTTGTAGAACAATCGTGACGACATCCATGTGTCAAGTCGCCACATTGTCATTTTGGAATGGATAATCGTATAATAGAAAGCGCAACGAAGCGTTCTTGCGACAAAGCATTGTTGCTTGTTGCTTGTGTTTTACTTTGTTGTCTTTTTCCCCACTGCCAAATTGGCAATGGGTTGAATCCCTCGTTCCAAATCCTTGGCCGGAAAGGCATCGATGGTTGGATCCTGGAGAAACCGAAAGGCTCGACGAAATACCGTGGGCGTCGCCGGAATGGGGGCTTCGAAATGTGCGGGCAGTATGGACGCGAAATCCCATCGATTGGCAACGCGATCGACCCAATTTTGAACGCTGGCCGGATTCTTGGCATAGATGAGTTCGCGGACTACCGGTGGTACCAACAAACGGTTGGAGAGGGCCAAAAAATTGGCGTGCCATCCTTCCGTCCACGTGACAACTCCGGGACCTTGGTCGGGATCCAATTCCTCGTGTTCGGGAAAAAAGTAGGACACCAATAGGCATGTTTTTTCCCAGCCAATGCGTCTTGCCTCGGGCGTGTCTTCAGGTTGAGGATCCGAAGTCGATCGTTTCGATATTAGTAATAATTTGTCGGGATCATTTAATCGTTCGTTGGGTGGAGTGGAGGGGACCCGAATCAGCGCATCCGTGACAATCAAGGATTTGGTCGCTTTGTGATAAAAGGCGGTTTCATAGAATGTCACTTGGTGGAATCCAATTGGAAAGGTTCCCGCCGCGAGCGTCTCATACTCAATTTCATCGATCCAAGAAGGTTGTAGTGTTTGTGGCGAATCGTTGCTCTCGCCGAGTATCCCCGTGACGTGATCCCGTCCCCAAATATATTGAGCTGGCGCATTGGCCAACGGAAAACTAAATTGTCCCGGTGAGGTCCACAATTGGGCAGACGGCCATCGCTCCAGAGCGTCCTTGGCAAAGACCTTGTGTTCCAAGGCATACGTGGACACCACCACATGAGCCACGACATTCTTTCGTCTGTTGGTGCTTTCATGATCAGTGTCACTTTTATGATCCATATCGTCAATAGCACACGATTCGACCAGTTCAAAAAATTCAGGGGTTGGCGCCAATGGATTATGGACCCACAAGGTTCCATCTTTTAGTCGTATCACCACACATCGAATCGGTACTTGCAAGGGCCCCAATTCCAAATTTTGTTCGATAACCCACACATTGTTTCCGACGGATCGTTTCACACTCAGTTTGCCATTGGCTTGTCCATAGAGAGGAGCAAACAATGTAGGAAAGCGTTGAATATAGGTTTGTCTTGCCTCGTCCAGGAGTGGTGTCAGTGTTGTCCCAACATTCTCATCGGCAACTGCAACATTATTGCTACCGCCAGCTAGGGTGGATGTGACAAAGGTTCCAGCCGCCGCCGCCTGAAGTATGGCGTCGCGTCGAGAGGTGGGAGTGGCCAAAGCATGGATGATGGTTGGGACAACTGCCGCCACCGCCACCATCACAAAGAGCCATATAGAGCGACGGGTCGAGAACATTGGTGGAATCATAATTGTTGCATTGCACTGAAAAAGTCACACCTAACTACTAGCTATTATTTCAGATAGATACACCCTGGATCCTCCGAGATGATGTAGGGGCTTGGGTTATTATAGTGGCAATAGAATAGGACTGTCCGCTCAAACATCTCCCGATACTAGTACATGTAGTTGTTATATCTCGGAGTGAGGATGATGGTGGCTGGTGTTTGCGAGGATATCGGCGCGGCTACAATTATTGTGTGGAGGTGAAAGATCGTCACAGATGCATGTAGCTGTGTTGGGGCCAGTGTGGGTCTATCAAAAAGAGGTTTGGACAGAAAAATGAGGGGGTGACACTACGGCTGTGCGGGTCATTGGAACTACTACTGTGCTACAATGGAAGCCTTGGGTGACACACTCCAAGGCAATGGGCATGGCGCGTCCCTATTGTATATAGTTGAGGTGTGTTGACGCTCATATATGTAACCGCTCAAAGGTTAGATCCTTTATATGAAAAACAACCCAGGGCATGCACACTCGCGGAAGCGTCACGGGCTGCGCTCGTTTTGGCAGAATGGGACATGCATTGGAACTTGCATCGTGCATGTGCATGTTGCGAAAAGGAAGAAACGTGTTCCTCTGGGAAAGAGACTTGCCTGTTTCGCACCATTCATTTTACTGGTTCCTACCACTTGATTTTGGATCCAAACCATTCATTTCATTCAATGTGCCCACTTGTGGGATATGCTACTAGAAGCAGAATGCATAGGTAATGTTGGAGAGCCTGGACTTTCAAAAGGAAGCGAACGTCAAACGATTGTGTTTTTTTATATAAATTGACAGCAAAATTCTAACAATTTATGGCATAGGCGAACGTGAGGCCTTTCTCTCTCTTATTTTTTTCTTCCTCGTTCCCTGACAACTCATCCATATACAAAAAATTGTTCGCAAAATAGCTCCATTCCCATAAAGGATAGGAGATCCTGCGGAAGTATTTGTGTAGGAGGTTTGAACGATAATAAACAAGTTGATGCGTTTCTATCTATCTACCTAGCACGAATATAGGAACACGAAAAGGATTATCCCATGCTTTTTGGATCGGGAAGTGGCACTGCAGCTTTCTGGAGCAAGCCGTCGTGGCGAAAATGAAATGTGTCACCCACCTCCTGTAAACACAAAAACTACGAAGTGTGGAACTCGCATAGATAGAAGAAGCAAACACAGACACGGGGTGACACAGAGACTCAAACGTAGATTTTGCAGCGTTTGATTGAAATTGTATGTATGTTTAAAATTTATATTAGTTTTTCATTCCACATCAATCTAGGTGGATGTTCGGTGATTGTTGGCAAAAGGGTGGAAGGCGTCCTAAACTCATCTTGGATGGATTCCCCAAACCGAATGTACAGGAATATACCAGCCAGGCAAGTCCACTCAATCGTACATTCTATTTGGAATATCAAGTCTTTTCCAATTTTTCTCCTATTCTTCCATACAGTACCACGCTTGTTTAGTTGAGCTCGACCGGTTCCATCAAATCTACCAAATCCAGGGTATGACCCAGTCGTCGACGACAATTGCCACTGTCGCACGCCTTGAAACAGGCATGTTTGGCCGTGACTTGATTGCCATTATTGTCCGTCCCAAAGGTAGCACATCGTTCATTTGGTTTGTGGGAAACCCATTCGCACCCCCGCACCTTGTCATTGACGGTCGCCCGAAAGAGGGTTGAATCTTCGCAGATTGGTCGCGAATGGACTTCGGGAGGATTGCCACCACCGTTGGGACCCGTCCATGTGGGAAGGACCTTTTCTTCTTCCTTTTTGCCCAACAAGGAGAAGACGATGAGCAAAATGACCACAATGCCCAAGGTTCCAATCACCAAGACGGATGTTTGTACTCCACCACTGCCCATGATTATATAGTGTATAAGTTATGGTAGTTGTTGTGTGGGGGTATGGAGCAGAACGATTGCTAATGATGGCAGTATGTAGTACGATAACAAACTACAACAAAGAAAGATGCTTTGCTGTGTTGCTACTGGCCAAAAAGTTACGCCCAACCAATTTCCAAAGGATCCAACAACATGGTGTATGTGCAGTAATAGTACTTACTGTAGTACTGTATGTAGTACAGCTGGGGAGTGAGCAGTTCACGCGAAATAAGATGACTCATGAGAATCATGTGAAATTCAGAAGACTCTTCTCATGCCTCGCACACCTGATCTGGTGTGGTCTGTACGCATGTCCATCATTCTGACCGGTGTCGTCAGGTTGGATCAGTCCCATGAAGGGTTAGCTTTCGGACAGAGGTACTCTACTAGCTAGCTAGTAGCTAGCTAGTAGTAGTTTTCGCTCATCGCTTCCTTCTGCTACTACCTAGCTGGACCATCTCTCCTACAGTACCAGGCAAACAGGTTATCTACCATGATTGTTGGCAAATGATTCGAAACTTGGTGCCTTTCAATTGCTCCGTCGAGCACTCGGCGATACGTAGTTCGTCTGAGATCCTGCAGTCAGTGAGTCAGTTCGCTGACTGCCGGCAGTCAATTCAGTTAAGTTTTTATGGCCGGCCGTAGCCGACCAACCTAAAGGACTACGAAACATCTCTACTCCTCGATCGGTCTTCACTTACTAGATACTAGCTTGAGTTAAACTAGTACAACTGAATACTAGCTCTAGTGCTGCAGTATTCAGTGGCGAACCTAGTGACGGCCAGGACCCCAGCCAGGCAAACTGAATGAGCAAATGTCTACGCAATTATTTGCCTCGTGTGCGCGACACCACTCCTAGAGTAGCTAGTCGATAGCTCTTCACGTACTGTGCTAGATGGCTCAAGCAAAGTAGATTTCCTACAACGGAGGGCGAGGTTGCCGAAGCACAGGAGCACCTACCGACACTGCAGTCCCACGCAGGCATGGAACGGACGGAGCGCCTCGGTTGGCTTGCTGACTGCGGCAGCCGGCGGCTAGCTCATCATCGTGACCATCACCTTGCCTTACCAGCTTCATGCCGGAATCATGAGCCTGCATGTGCCTGTCTGTGCCAGGTTCGGAAACGATAGCTTGCTTGTAGCCAAGCAAAATTCGCACTTTTGCTGCAGGTTTCTGTGTGGGTTCTGAAAAGATTGCTGGCGTGGCTACTACATATCTAGTTCAGTTATGTAGCATGAAAGATTGAAGTTGCTGTGGTGCCGGCAGCACCGACGTGAGTGCAGGAGAACAGTGAAAGCTGACTGGTTGGCGGCTGCAGCATTTGATGTGTGGATCATTGCATTCGGTGACCTAGCAGTTGCAGGTGTGCTACCGGTTTAAAGAATGCATGTAGTTTCTCGTTTTGCCAGTCAGTGACTTACTACTAGCTAGTCGAGGATGGCTGGGTGACGGATGGGTGATGGAGCAGACTGGGTTTTCAGACCCATACATTCTTGGTTTGAACAGTATGAACTACAAGAGTCACTAGCATGGTGGCATTGGAACTTGGAAGTCCTCAATCAAATGTGCCAGTTATTGGAGAATGCATGTACGTACAACACATGGCTGCGCGACACCTGATTAGCAAAGCCTCTCTTAGCCGAAGCATTAGTTGGTTTTCTCTTCCCCGTACTGTACGTCTCAGTACTGTAAACTACTATAGAGTAAGTTGCTTTTTACGTGTCTGAGCTGGTGGTTAGAGACATTTCGTGTTAAATACGAAGCCCGGTGCATGTCCAACTAGTTAGACGCGATCTATTGTTGTGCGTCGTAGTTATTATCATATTGTACTCTCGATGTCCAAAATTACGATTAAGAGCGAGTAAATAAGTAAAGTGACTAGAGATCGGAGGTCGTGAAACCGGCCTCACATTTTGCACTTTTTGTCGTAGGTCCCTTTTCCTTGCCTTCCTTGGCTTCCTTTGTTCATTCCTTCTGGTCAAAAGCATCACCGCAGTAGTAAAGGTTTTGTGTGTGTCAATAAGGTATCCATCTACCCATTCCCGAAAATAAAACGGGACAAGACAAGCTAAGCAGTACCGGAAGAGGATACAGCATTCTTTTAAAATTGCCTTGGATACAAAACGCCAACCACCATGAGTCCACCGCCTCGGTAACGTGCTCATACATCTCAATCACTCACCAAACAACAATAGTATGAACCTAGATAGCTTACTACCTTTACTACTAGTAGCAACAGACAACAGTATTGAATCCATGACCTGCACCATCATTGCCGACAATGCTAGAACCCATCAACGCACTTTCCCCACAACGATTGGAAAACGGCGGCGTACAGCAGCAACAGTAGTCGCGGCTGCAGCTGCTGCCGCTGAACAAGACGAAGACGTGACAGAAGCAGCACAGCCACTGCAACCTCTGCTTAGTCGATGGGATAGTGCTGCTGCCCAAGAACGTCGTTCGGATACCATGCTTCGAACTCCGCGTCGATTCATTAGCAGCGAAGATTCCCTTTGTGACGACGAGTCCTACTCGGACGAATCCTGCTCGGAAAGCAGTCTAGAGTGGGAGGAGTCAATATCCTCTTCCTCTTCTTCCTCCTTGCCGATACTTCTAGATATTCAAATGCCAGGTCATACCAACAGTTGTCCTACCCTTCCGGCGGTTCATGATTCCCCACCGCTCCCAGAAGCACGTCAATTGGTGCAAAAGTCAGCCAGTTGGCCCAGCTATCGTCGTTCGTTTCCACCTGCACTACCCCTGTGGTATTGTTGTACGGACGAAGGACAACAAGGGGGGCTTCCTTCGCTGGCATACCCTCAAGGTAGCGAATGTCATTTGCCGCAAAAGGAGGACACTGCCAAGATTGACAATAATATGGACCACGGATCTACTGTATCAGCACATGCTTTGATCCGCGCAGCCTACAACAAGGAGCACAATCATCACAAATACTACCATACTGGGATACAACGTCAAAAGCCCCAACGTTCCTTGTCCTTACAGGCAGAATTGCTACGAACCATGACGGGGAAATCATCCCCTCCTGCACACGAAAATGCTCGTCACGTGTTGCAATCGGTCTTTGATACTCTGGAGAAAATGAATGCCGCAAGTAACGACATGGAGGAGGAGGACGATGACTTTGATACTGTAAAGGGATAACAACAATTACAAATTACCCCAGGGAAATGCTAGCTAGCCTACTACTTGTAGAGTTCAAAAATGTAGACAGCCACGCCTATTTCCTTGATTGTGTGTGAGATCCTTTGTAGCTTGACGAACATCAGTGCAAGTTGCAATCGAGTCTTTGGGCAGACAAGAATGATTAACTGCAGAGACGCTTGTCTCTGCATGTCCACCTATCGCATAGGCATATACAAATCATTCTACAAAAAAGTAGGTTAAGGTACTTCGATATTGTGTGGACGGCGTAGTTTGACAGAGCACTGTTCCTGTCCATCTCACTAGTACCTCTTCTGCAATATGTGTATGGATAATATGTTACCGCCAACTCCTGTCTCTTATACACATCTCCGAGCCCACGAGACTAAGGCGAATCTCGTATGCCGTCTTCTGCTTGAAAA
>ENA-ORBV01011742-ORBV01011742.1-microbial-mat-metagenome-genome-assembly--contig:-NODE-11742-length-13676-cov-5.060446_pt1 | contig 13676 bp, 13 predicted proteins | sample MGYA00237777_ERZ505514 | MGnify/ENA primary metagenome ERZ505514 (study PRJEB26160, sample SAMN06269048) | microbial mat metagenome | isolation source: Oligotrophic lake microbial mat | place...
TCGGGCTTCCCGGCGTCGTAGACGTGGGCGATGTTGGGGTGATTGAGCGCCGCCAGCGTTTCGGCTTCGCGCGTGAACCGGGCCAGCCGATCGGCATCGCCGGCAAACGCCTCAGTCAGAATTTTCAGGGCGACGTCGCGGTTGAGCTTGGTGTCGCGGGCGCGATAGACCTCGCCCATCCCACCGGCCCCGATGGCCGCGAGGATCTCGTACGTGCCCAGTCGGGTACCGGCGGTCAGTGGCATGGCGGGTCATTGTGACACCGGCGACGCCCCTTGGGCCAGCCTCGGGACTCCGGGACCCCGGGACCTCTGGACCCCGATTCAGCGGTCCGTCCAGACCGCAGCCCGCTTCTCCAGAAACGCCGTGACCCCTTCCGCCGCGTCGTGGGTCTGAGCCAACGACTCCACGTACAGTCGCGTGGTCACAGGCAACCCCGCGCGTGCGGCCGCGAGCACATCAGCGCGAGCCGCCACGACCGCGTGCCGCAACGCCTCGGCCGACCACCGGCCCACTGACGCCTGATACCACTCGTCAACCGCGTCACTCACGTGACCATCGAGTGCCACTCGTTCGATAAGTCCATCCGCCTGCCACTCGACCGCTGACCGCGACAACCCGGACAACAACGCCGCTGTCGCACGCGCGCCGCCGACGCGGCGCGGCAACAGGACACTCGCAATCGGCGCAAACGCCCCAATCGCAATCTCGGGCAGGCCACATGTCGCCGACGCCTCAGCCACGATCACGTCACACGCCAGCGCCACCTCGAATCCCCCACCCAGGCACCGCCCTCGCACCACCGCCATCGTCGGCATGGGCAGCGTGAGCAGGTCCAGAATGAGCGCATTCATGTCAGGCAACACCTGTTCGATCACACCCGGCGCATGTTCGGGAATATTGGCGCCGAAGCAGAAGTCGTTCCCGGCGCCTTCGATGGTGAGCAGCTTGATGTGCTGCGCGCGCGACGATGCCGCCAACCCGGCCAGCACCCGTCGCCACTCCGACACCAGCGCGGCCGTGAGGATGTTGCCCTTGGGATGGGCAAACGTCAGCGCGATTCGCGCGCCTCCGTCGTGTTCCAGAAGTGTGACGGCCATCAGTCGGAGCCTACAGCACCTTCCGCGGCGCGGCCGCGTCGGCAATCAGCGCCCGCAACGCCGACGGATCAGTCACCGGCGCCTGACACGTGAAGTCCTGACAGACGTACGCCGTTGCCTGACCATTCACCATCGTCATGGCGCCCAACCACGGGAGCCGTGACGCCAGCGCCTCCTGTGTCTCACCTGGTTCGATCGTCAACTGCACACCACACGGCAGATAGACTCGCGCCACTTCGGCCTCGAGCGCCGCACGCTCGGCGCCTGGATACCCGACGATGACCACCTGGGAGGTGCGGCCGTGCCACGTCGCCACCGTGGACAACATCAGCGGCATGACGCGCGCCACTCGGCCTAGTGAAGGACCGAACCGTTCGAGTGACCGCTGGGCTCGATCGGCATACGCGGAATCACCGGTCAGGTGCGCCAACTGCAACAGGTTGCGCACGGTGACCGACGCGGCCGCAGGCTCGGCGCCGTCGTAGTCTTCCTTGAGTCGCAGCAGGACCGTCTCATCGAGCCCGGTCGTGCTGAACCACCCACCGTCGGACTCATCCCAGAAGAGCGCGATTTGTCGCTCGGTGAGTGCCACGGCCCAGTCAAGCCAGCGCACATCAGCCGTGGCCTGAAACAGTTCCAACAGCCCCCACACCAGACACGCGTAGTCCTCACAAAACGCGTCCACCGCGGCTTCGCCATCACGATACCGGCGCAGCAGGCGCCGCTCATCGGGACGCCACAACGTACGCTGCACACTCTCCGCGGCGCGCACGGCCGCCTGCGTCCACTCGTCACGACGGGGACTCTCAGCGAGCACCCGGCCCGCGCGCGCGAAGCCGGCGATCATCAGGCCATTCCACGCCGTGATCACCTTGTCATCCAGATGCGGCCTGGGGCGTGTGGCCCGCTCCTCAAACATGCGCTGCCGCATCACCGCCAGCACCCGCAACACATCGTCTGTGGACCGACCCGTGCGTGCCGCAATCTCCTCGACCGACTGCGCCACGTACGGAATGTTCTGACCGCGGAACTCGTTGTGCGGATCGGACGGCGCGTTGCCGCCGTCTTCAATCCCGAGACGACGACGGACGATGGGCGCGTCCGGGCCAAACATCCTGTCAATCTCAGCGGCGGTGAAGACGTAGAAGGCGCCCTCACGTTTTTCGGTGCCACCAGGAATCAGAGAGTCGGCGTCTTCTGCCGACACAAACGCCCCGTCGGGCGCCGTGAGATCGCTGAGCACGTAGTCGAGGGTGTCTTCGGCCACGGAACTGTAGAATGGTTCACCACTCGCCTGCCCCGCGGCCAGGTAGGCCAACACCAGCTGCGCCTGGTCGTAGAGCATTTTTTCGAAGTGCGGCACGCGCCACTCGGCATCGACCGAGTAACGATGAAACCCGCCCCCGAGCTGATCGTGAATCCCGCCAAGGGCCATGGACCGCAGCGTATCGATGACGATTTGACGGGCCTCGTGTCGATGGGTGAGCGCCCAGGCGTCGAGCAGGAAGATCAGTTCGGACGGCCGCGGAAACTTCGGGGCACCGCCAAATCCGCCGTTGCGACGATCGTAGGCGGCGATGAACTGGTCAACCCCCTGGGTGATCGCCTCCACACCGGCCACCGGTGCGCGGTCAGCGCTGTCCGACGTGGTCGAGTCACGGAGCTGAGTCAGAATCTCGGCTGCGTTTTTCTTGACCTTCTCCGGCGTCTGTGTCCACAACGACGCGAGCTGCTGGAGCATCTCGGAGAAACCGGGGCGTCCCCACCGCGAGGTTGGCGGAAAGTACGTGCCGCCGTAAAACGGCTTCAGGTCCGGTGTGAGAAACACGCTCATCGGCCAGCCACCGGCGCCGGTGGTCGCCTGCACAAACGTCATGTATACGCGATCGATGTCGGGGCGTTCCTCGCGATCCACCTTCACGGAGATGAAGTCGCGATTGAGCAATGCGGCAATCGACGGGTCTTCAAACGATTCGTGCTCCATCACATGACACCAGTGGCACGTGGAGTAACCGATGGAGAGAAAGATCGGCTTCTGCTCGGCCCGTGCCCGTGTGAAGGCCTCATCGCCCCACGGATACCAATCCACTGGATTATTCGCGTGCTGAAGCAAGTACGGACTGCGCTCGCCCTGGAGGTGATTCGGCATAGTCAGATCACGTAACCTTGTCGCGCTCGGCCGCAGCCGGTGCCGCAGTCGGCAGATGTTTTCTCAGACGCGCAAAGGCGGCAGAGACTTCAGCGCCATACAAGAGGACCACCGCCGACGCGTAGATCCACACCAGGAACGCGATGACCGCGGCAATCGACCCATGGACGTTGGTAAAACGCGACAGGTCGCGCAGATACCAGGAGAACAGCATGAACGCGATCTGCCACAACACACCGGCGACGAGCGCACCCATGAAGGCGTCCCGCAGTCGCACCTTGGCGTTTGGTACGTAGTAGTAGACCAGGCCCACCACCAACGTGAACATCGGGATGTGCAGGTGCCGCATCACAAATCCGCGCAACCAGTCCAGCCAGTCCCACTGCGCGACGAGTCGCGCGAACCAACTGGTCTCGACGACCTGCGCCGCCGACAAAAGCAGGAGCGTCACCACCATCAGCAACCCCGCCGCGACCAACATGATGAAGGCGATCAGTTTGTGTTTGAAGAAACCAGGCGGCTGTTCAACGCCCCACGCGTGATTGATGGCGGAGGTCAAGGCGCCGAACACCCCCATCGACGCCCATATCATGAGGAGTGTGCCCATCGCGCCAAGCTGGACCGCGCTCTCGGACAAGGTCTCGATGCGTACGAGGAACTCGACCTCCGCCGGCATGGCCGTCATGACCAATTGCAGCAGCGACGCGCCGGACGTGCCGATCTGAATCCGTCCGGAGACAGCCAACACGAGCAGGGAAAACGGAAAAATCGACAGGAGGGAGTAATAGGCGATCGACGCGGCAAACGTCAGGTTCTCGCTCTTGGTGAATTCAACAAACCCCTGCCAGATCGCCCGGAGGCCGATCAGACCACTATGCGAGGCTTGCCGCTGCAGCCGCACCAGCCTCGGCGGCCGCAGCGCTCTACCGGGCGAAGGGGCGGACATCCGCTCGTGACTGGGCGTTCGAATCCATGAGCGATCGGGCCTTTTCGAACTCGGCCATGAGATCCACGAGTTTCGGCTCCAGATCCTCTCGCAACCGGCGTCCCTCGTCCGTGAAGAACAGGTACCCCGCCGCGCCCCCGACAACCGCCCCCGCAAGGGCGCACCACAGAATCGACGTTCGATCACTCACAGTGCCTCCCATTCTAATCCCCAACCTATAATGACGAGCGAATGGACGTCCTCCCGAGCCACATCAAGACGACAAGCGCGGAATTTGCCAACAATCGCTCCCGCATGCTCGCCCTGCTCGAAGAACTTCGAGCCAGGACACTGCAGGCGCGCGAGGGCGGCGGAGCCAAATACGTGGCGCGTCACCGTGAACAGGGCAAGTTGCCGGTGCGCGAGCGCATCGAGAAGTTGCTCGACCCGGACACGCCGTTCCTTGAGCTGTCGCCGCTGGCGGCCTGTGACCTGTATGACAACGAGGCCCCGGCAGCGGGGATCGTCACCGGTATCGGACGCGTCCAGGGACGCGACGTGATGATCGTCGCCAATGACGCCACGGTCAAAGGTGGCACGTACTACCCGATGACCGTCAAGAAACACCTGCGGGCGCAGCAGGTCGCGCTTGAGAACCGGCTCCCCTGCGTGTATCTGGTGGACTCGGGCGGCGCCTTTCTGCCACTGCAGGCCGAGGTCTTCCCGGACCGCGATCATTTCGGCCGCATCTTCTACAACCAGGCCCGCATGTCCGCTGAGCGCATCCCGCAGATCGCGATCGTGATGGGCTCCTGCACCGCCGGCGGCGCGTATGTGCCTGCGATGTCCGATCAGACCGTGATCGTCAAGGGCACCGGCACCATTTTTCTCGGCGGCCCACCACTCGTGAAGGCGGCCACGGGCGAAGACGTGACCGCACAAGACCTGGGCGGCGCGGATGTCCACACCCGGTTATCCGGCGTTGCGGATTACCTGGCGGAAGACGATGACCATGCGTTGCATCTGGCGCGCACGATTATGTCGACGCTGCACACCACCAAACAGATGCCGCTCGACATGACGACGCCTGAGCCGCCGCGGTATGACCCGGAGGAGCTCTACGGCGTGGTCAACATTGACCCGCGCCACCCCTACGATGTGCGCGAGGTGATTGCGCGCACGGTGGACGGCTCACGCTTTGATGAATTCAAGGCGCGCTACGCGACGACGGTCGTCACGGGATTTGCGCGGTTGCATGGCTTCCTCGTCGGGATTGTGGCCAACAACGGCGTGTTGTTCTCGGAGTCCGCGCTCAAGGTCACGCACTTCATCGAGATGTGCAACCTGCGCAAGGTGCCGCTCATCTTCCTGCAGAACATCACGGGCTTCATGGTCGGCCAGCAGTACGAACGCGGCGGAATCGCCAAGGACGGCGCCAAGATGGTGCATGCCGTGGCCAACTCCGTGGTGCCCAAGTTCACGGTCGTGATTGGTGGGTCCTTTGGTGCCGGCAACTACGGCATGTGTGGACGTGCCTACGAACCGCGCCTGTTGTGGATGTGGCCCAACAGCCGCATCTCGGTCATGGGCGGTGAGCAGGCGGCCTCCGTGCTGGCCACCGTCAAGAAGGATCAGCTCGCGCGCGAAGGCAAACCCTTCAATGCAGACGACGAAGCCGCGCTCAAGGCGCCGATTCTGAAAAAATACGACACCGAAGGTTCTCCGTATTTCTCCACCGCCCGGTTATGGGACGACGGCGTGCTTGATCCGGCGCGCACACGTGATGCGCTCGGCCTCGGCCTCTCGGCGGCCTGTAACGCGCCGGTGCCCGATGCCCGGTTCGGCATCTTCCGGATGTGACCATGACAACCCTTACGGTGGAATCCGGGCCCGTCACCACGGTGACGTTGAATCGGCCGGCGGTGCGCAACGCGTTTAACGAGGCCCTCATCAGCGACCTGTCCACGTGGGCCGCCTCGGTGCCCTCGGATGGGTCGGTGCGGGTGGTGGTCCTGCGCGGAGCCGGCGCGTCGTTTTGCGCAGGCGCCGACCTGCAGTGGATGTCGAAGATGGCCGCGTATACCCGCGAGGAGAACATCGCGGACGCGACGCGGGCCGCACAGATGTTCCTCGCGATTGATTCCCTGCCGGTGCCGGTGATCGGCCGCGTGCAGGGCGCCGCGCTCGGGGGCGGCGCAGGCCTCGCGGCGGTGTGTGATGTGGTGGTCGCCGCCGAGGATGCCATGTTCGGGTTCACCGAAGTGGTGCTCGGCATTCTGCCGGCGATGATCTCGCCGTATGTCGTGAGCAAGATCGGCCTGTCAGCCGCTCGCGAGTGGTGTGTGAGTGGTGCACGGTTTCCGGCAGCGACGGCCAAAGCGATCGGCCTTGTGCACGACGTGGTGTCGGCCGACCGGCTGGACCTGGCCGTTGACCGGTACGTGCAACAGTTCATGAAGGCGGCCCCGTCGGCCATTGCGGCGACCAAGGCATTGCTGCGTGAGGTCGCCGGCCGGAAGCCGGCGGACGTGTTGTCGCGCACCGTCGAAGCCATCGCGACCCAGCGCGTCTCGGCGGAGGGCCAGGAAGGCATGCGCGCGTTCATGGAGAAACGGCCGGCATCATGGCAGGAGTGAGGCGGTGATGATCCGAAAAGTGCTGATTGCCAATCGCGGCGAGATCGCGATGCGCATCATCCGCGCCTGCCGCGAGATGCACATCCAGACCGTGGCGGTGTACTCGGACGCCGATGCCGACGCACCGCACGTGATGGCGGCCAACGAGGCCATCCTGCTGGGCCCGGCCGCAGCGTCCGAGAGTTATCTGAAGGTGGACGCGCTGCTTGACGCGGCGCGCCGGACGGGCGCGGACGCCGTCCATCCCGGGTATGGGTTCCTCTCCGAGAACGCGGCGTTTGCCGCCCGTTGCGAAGCGGCAGGCCTGACCTTCATCGGCCCGTCGTCCACCGTGATCGCCGCGATGGGGTCCAAGACCGCGGCCCGCAAGGCCGTGTCGGCGGCCGGTGTCCCGGTGGTGCCTGGCGAAACACCCGCGTCACAAGAGATCGACGACGTGCGCGCCGCCATGGGTCGCGTCGGCTACCCGGCCCTGCTCAAAGCGTCGGCCGGCGGCGGTGGCAAAGGCATGCGCATCGTCCGCGCCGAGAGTGAAGCGGATGAGGCCATTGGTGCCGCATCGCGGGAAGCGTCCCGCGCGTTTGCCGATGGCACGGTGTACGTCGAGCGCCTGATCGAACGGCCGCGGCACATCGAAGTGCAGATCATGGCCGACCAGCAGGGCCAGACCGTGCACCTGTTCGAACGCGACTGCACGTTGCAGCGACGACACCAGAAGGTGATCGAAGAAGCCCCGGGGCCAACGGTCACGGCGGCGATTCGAGAGCGGATGACCCGCGCAGCCATCGCGGCGGCACGGGCGGTGGGCTACGTCAACGCCGGCACGATCGAGTTCCTGCTCTCGGGTGATGAGTTTTATTTCCTGGAGATGAACACCCGCCTCCAGGTCGAACATCCGATCACGGAAGCGATTACCGGCGTCGATCTCGTGCGCGCGCAGTTGCTGGTGGCCTCCGGAGAACGACTTCCCTTCCGTCAGGACGATCTCCAGGTGCGTGGCCACGCCGTCGAGTGCCGCGTGTATGCCGAAGACCCGGCGGCGGGATTCCTGCCGCAGGCCGGCCCGCTCCTCCGCTATCGCGAGCCCCAGGGGCCGGGCGTCCGGGTTGATGCGGGTGTCCGCGAAGGCCAGACGATCACCGTGCACTACGACCCGATGATCGCGAAGGTCATTGCCTCGGGGGAATCCCGTGCCGCCGCCTTCGCACGCGCGACCCTCGCGCTCAAGGATTTCGACATTCTCGGTCTGCAACACAACATCGGCTTCCTGGTGTCGCTGCTGACCGACGCGCGCGTGCTCGCGTGCGACACACACACCCGATTTATCGAAGAGCACATCGACGACTTTGTGCCCGGCTACTCGGAAGACCGACTGCACGCGCTCGTCGCCCTGGCCGCCGCCGCGCAGAGCGCGCCGCAGCCCGCCTCCCGCACGACACACGCCGCACTCCGCACTGATGCGGATCCCTTCGCCACCCTGGGCAAGGTGACCTTCTGATGGCCGCCACACTCCGCATCACCATTGGTGGACAGGATTTTCTCGCCACGGTCGACCAGCGAACAGTCACCATTGACGGGGTCGAGGGCACCTGGACGACCACCACACGCGCGGACGGGCGATGGTCGGTCAGCAACGGCGAGACGTCCGCCACCGGCGCCGCTCTGACGACCCCCGCCGGCACATGGGTGGGCCTGGACGGTACCGTCGCGCTGGCGCAGGTGGATTCGGCCAGTGCACGCCCCCGGGCGCGCACGTCGGACGCCGATGCGCTTCGACCGCCGATGTCGGCGACCGTTGTCAGAATCCATGTGGCGGTGGGCGCGACGGTGGCTGAAGGCGATCCGCTGATTGTGCTCGAGGCGATGAAGATGGAGTTGCCGATTCGCGCGCCGAGAGCCGGCGTCGTGACGGCCATCCACTGCCGCGAGGGTGAGCTCGTCATGCCCACGACCGTCCTCGTCGACCTGGAGTAGCTTGGAGTAGCCGCGATGCCGACACTGCCTGCGTCCGTCACGATCGTGGAGGTTGGCCCGCGCGACGGCCTCCAGAACGAATCCGCGCACATCTCCACAGACGAGAAGGTGGCGTATGTCGACCGTCTGAGCGCGGCCGGTCTGCGCGAGATCGAGGTCTCGGCATTCGTCAGCCCGACGTGGATGCCTCAACTCGCGGATGCCATCGAGGTCTTCCGTCGCATTGTCCGGAAACCCGGCACGCGGTACTCCGCGCTGGTGCCTAACATGACGGGGCTTGAGCGCGCGATCACGGCCGGGGTCACCGACGTCGCGATCTTTGCGGCGGCGTCGGAGACGTTCAGCCGGAAAAACACCAACCGCGGGATCGACGAATCGTTCGCGACCTACCGCGAGGTGACCGACGCGGCCATCGCCGCAGGCCTGCGGGTGCGTGGGTATCTCTCCACCGCATTCGCGTGCCCCTTCGAGGGTGTGGTCCCTGTGGATCGGGTCGTCGAACTGACCTCCCGGCTGCTGGACCTTGGCGTGTATGAGGTGGCCATCAGCGACACGATCGGCACGGCGCATCCGGGGCAGGTTCAGCTCCTGTTGTCGCAACTGCTGCTCCCCGTGCCGTCCACGCGGATCGCCCTGCACTTTCATGACACACGAGGCATGGCATTGGCCAACGTGCTGACCGCGCTTGAGTTCGGCATTGCAACGTTTGACAGCTCGGCCGGTGGTCTTGGTGGCTGCCCGTATGCACCAGGGTCCACCGGCAATGTGGCCACCGAGGATCTGCTGTACATGCTCGACGGCCTGGGCATCGACACCGGTGTGCGCATCGATCGCGTCTCCGACGCGGCTCGCGGGATCGCCCCCCTGCTGACGCATCCGCTGTCGTCGCGCTACACGCTGGCTCGTCGATGACGGAGTTTTTGACCGCGCTCGAGACCCGCCACCTCGCCAACCTGACCCGACCGGAGTTCACCAAGGCCGTGCGCGCGCTGTCGATTCGGTATGTGGAGCGCCGCGGTCAGTTGCCCACGCGATCACCGCTGGACTCTGCCGGCAAACGCGCCGCCTTTGGGTTGTTCTACGCGCCGCTGCACATGCTGACGGTCGAAGCGGCGGTGGCCGCCGTCGCCCCCGACGCACGCCCGACTCATCTCATCGATTTGGGCTGCGGCACCGGCGTGTGCAGTGCCGCCTGGGCGATGTCGCTGCCCACGCCACGCCCGTCGATCGACGGATACGACCTGCACCCGTGGGCGCTCGACGAAGCGCGCTGGAACTGGCGCACACTCGGGCTGCAGGGCCGCGCCGTGCGACTCGACGCGGTCACCGCGATGGAGCGGACCGTGTCCGGTCGTACCTCACTGGCCGGCCACGCCATCGTCGCCGGCTGGGCCGTCAACGAACTGGAGGCGCCGGCTCGGGAGCGCCTGCATCTCGCCGTCACGACGGCCATCTCGAAGGGCGCGTCATTCCTGATGCTGGAGCCGCTGGCGCGCGGGGTGGCGCCGTGGTGGGACCACTGGACGCGCACGCTGACGCCCGTCGGCGTCGTCAGTGGCGACTACAAGTTTGATGTCGACCTGCCGCCCCGCCTCGCCGAATTTTCCGATGGCGCCGGGTTCAGCGCCCGCACGCTCTCCGCGCGCGTGATGTGGGTGGCGTCGCGGTAGACTCTGCGGATGCGAGCCCCACTCCTCCTTCTGATGTCTTTGGTCGCCGTGACCCAGATCCACGCGGCACAGCAGGCACCCGAGTTCCCCACCACCCTGACCAAGGGGCCGCTGTTTGATCATTACGTCACCGGCAACGCGGGTGACGTCCGTCCCGCGACACACGGGGGCCTGCTGCTGGCCGGCGGCGGTACCGACCAGCCCGACGCCTTCCGCTGGTTGATGCGAAAGGCCGGAGGCGGCGACATCGTGGTGCTTCGCGCCTCTGGTGCGGACGGGTACCACTCGTTTGTCATGCGTCTGGGTGGCGTAGATTCGATAGAGACGTTCCTCGTGCACTCACGTGAGGCCTCCAGCGATCCCACCCTCCTTGCGCAGTTGGGAAAAGCCGAGGCCATCTTTTTTGCCGGCGGCGATCAAAGCCGGTACGTGCGCTATTTCAAGGACACCCCGGTCGAAGACCTGATCAACGCGGCGGCACGGCGACAGATTCCGATTGGTGGCACGTCCGCCGGACTCGCCATCCTGAGCGAGTTCTCCTACTCGGCGATGTTCGCCTCCACCACGACCAACGAGGCCACGGCCGAGCCCTTCCACGAAAACATCACGCTCGACCGCGACTTCCTGGCCTTGCCTCATCTGTCGGGCATCATCACCGACAGCCATGTCGTTGAACGCGACCGCCTCGGACGCACAGTCACGTTCATGGCGCGCCTCAAACGTGACGGCTGGCTGGGCGAACGGCCTGCGCGTGCCATCGCCATCGATCGTGAAACCGCCGTCCTCGTGGAGCCCGACGGCTCCGCCACCATCGTCGGCCCGAAGACCGCGTATTTCATGCAGGCCACCACCGCGCCGCAGCGGTGCGAGGTCGGCAGTCCGCTGACGTTTTTCCCTGTCGCCGTGTACACCGTGACCAACGCCTCCACCTTCAACCTCGTCACCTGGACCGGCACGGGCGGCACGAAGGGCGAGATGACGATCAAAGAGGGAAAGGTGACCGGTCCAGAGACCTCAACTTCCGACGTCCCCATTTCCCGACCTCATCCCGAATCACCGTCTCGACGTTAAGCGCGGCCTCGGTCTCAAACGCTCCGGTGCTCGGCCATCCTCCTGCGATCGTCCTGGTCGGATTCACAGGAAGGCCTGCAGACATCGAGGGCGCGCGGTGGACGTACGGCGTGATCTGCTTCCCCATGGAGCCCATGGTCCCCGTGTTGAAAAAAATGAGCCCATGTTAGGCTTCGATCACCGATGGACGAAGCCGCCCTGATTGCCGGCCTGAAGGCTGGCGACAACTCCGTGTTCGAGACGTTGCTGCGTACGTATGGCGGGCGGTTGCTGGCCACGGCCCGACGCATGCTGCACAACGAAGAGGACGCGCGAGACGCGGTGCAGGACGCGTTCATCAACGCCTTCCGCGCGCGAGAGTCGTTCAAAGGCGAGGCACAGATTTCGACCTGGCTGCATTCAATTGTGGTGAATGCCGCGCTGATGAAGTTGCGTACACGACGTCGAAAGCCGGAAGAGCCCATCGAACACTACCTGCCCCGGTACCTTCCGGATGGCCACCATACGGAACATTTCCCGTCGTGGACCGAGCCGGCCGACGTCGCGTTGTCCCGCAAGGAAACGGCCGCCATGGTGCGCAGTGCCATCGAGGATCTGCCCGAGACCTACCGGACGGTCGTGTTGTTGCGCGACATCGAGGGCCTGTCCACGGACGAGACCGCCAAGATCGTCAACACCACGCCCAATGCCGTGAAAATCCGGTTGCACCGTGGGCGGCTCGCGCTGCGCACATTGATCGCCCCACACCTGGCCTCAGGAGCCCACGCATGACCACACGACTCACCTGCCGCGAGGTGTCCGACTTCCTGATGGACTACTGCGGCGAGGCACTGCCCTCCGATGTTCAGGGGCACTTCGAGGCCCACGTGGACGCGTGCCACAACTGCAAGACCTTCCTGGTTCAATACCGCGAGACCATCGTCGCCGGCCGTCTCGCGTGTGGAGACGACGGGGTGGAGGATTGTCCCGAAGATCTCATTCAGGCCGTGATGGACGCGCTCTTGAAGGAACCCAAAGCATGAAGTCCCTGCCGAGCTGTTTGAAAGTTGGCGTTGTGGCGGTGCTGGCTGGCTGTGCGCTCATGCCCCTGGCGGCAGATGAGACCCACAATCCGAACTGGGCGCAGTGGCGCGGCCCCAACGGTCAGGGGATCGCCACCGGCGTGTATCAGGACACCTGGTCGGCGACCGAAAACATCGCATGGAAATCCGAAATTCCCGGCCGTGGACATTCGTCGCCCATTGTCTGGGGCGACCGCATTTTTCTCACGACGTCCATCCAGGGCAAACACGTGCCCGGGCGCAAGGCGCCCGACCATCTGGGGCTTGATCTCAAACCCGGATACGTCAACCCGGATAGCACGGCCGTGGACTACGACCACTCGCTGCACGTGCTCGGCATCGACGCCAGGACCGGCAAGATTCTCTGGAATCACACCGCGTACGACGGCCCGATGTACGACGACCGTCATCGCCTCAACACGTACGCCTCTGCCTCGGTGGTGACCGACGGGCAGATGCTGTTTGCGTCCTTCGAAGCGCACGGCATGTACGCGTACACGATGGACGGCACGCTCAAGTGGAAGACCGAGTTGGGCAACATCGCCAAAGCGGGCATGGGCCCTGGCACGTCACCCATCCTCTACAAGAACCTGGTCATCCTGCAGGTGGATCAGGAGATGGGGACCGGGTCGAACATGCGCGCGTTTGATCGCAACACGGGCAAGGAGGTGTGGCGCGCCGAACGCAGTCATCGCCGCAGCTGGGCGACGCCGATTCTGTTGCCTGTCGACGGTCGAATTGATCTGATCGCCTCGGGGGCGGAGTCGGTCATCGCCTATGACCCAGAGACCGGCAGGCAACGCTGGCAGACGGCCGGGACGCGCAGCCATCCCATCCCCAGTTTTGTGACGACGCACGGACTGGTGTTCGCCACAGCCGGCAACTCTGCCAAGGTCGTGATGGCTCTTCGACCGGATGCCAAGACCGAGGAAGAGCGTATTGCGTGGCGCTACAACAAGGGCACGGCGTATGTGACCTCGCCGATCGCGATTGGCGACTATCTGTATCTCTTCACTGATGGGGGCATCACGACCTGCCTCGACGCCAAGACCGGCGCAGTGGTCTATGAGGGTGGTCGCGTCCCTGTGCC
>ENA-ORBV01011743-ORBV01011743.1-microbial-mat-metagenome-genome-assembly--contig:-NODE-11743-length-13674-cov-7.466721_pt1 | contig 13674 bp, 15 predicted proteins | sample MGYA00237777_ERZ505514 | MGnify/ENA primary metagenome ERZ505514 (study PRJEB26160, sample SAMN06269048) | microbial mat metagenome | isolation source: Oligotrophic lake microbial mat | place...
TTTCCGTCACTTAAACATTCGTGTCCCGCATTGGGAACATAGCACGATCGCTTACCTAGTAGAAGCTCCCGCTCGTTATCCAATGGGGAGATTCGTTCCCACTTTGGGGATTGCTGCGCATTCCTACAGTCCTGACATTCTTCAGTCATTCGGAATTGTGGCATGTCAACAACATGACAAAATCAATTGGTTGTGCTTGCCGATTTCCAAATGCAGAAATTTCACCTCAAGACAATGGTGAGAGATTCTTTTCACTGTCCATGGCAACCCTCAAGGAAATTGGAAACCAAAGAAGCAACATGGGTGAATGATTGTGCGCAATCCGGCAGACAGCAACTTGCTGCCAAGAATCACACAACCACAACAACCACAAACTGCACCAATTGACAGAGAAAAGCAATGGGCCACAACGAGTCACACAACCACAACATCCACAAACTTTGCCAATTGTTGAAGGAAATGAAACAATGGCACCACACACCAACAAAAAACAAGCTTCAACGCTGACCGTTGCAACACAAAAACTTGCAACAATGAGCCCAACGCCATTGCTCACCAACGTGGTTGCTGCGCCTGCCAACACTGTCTCTCCAACAATGCGGCAATTCAATTTGCCGATGATTGCACGACGTCCATCACTTTTGCCCATGTGGCATTTTCCTCCCATGTCGGTTGCTGCCACACCTCCTCCTTGTTGCTGGAACTTGCCTCAACATGCGAACCACTCGATTGTGAACCCTTTGGGGGTCATTTCTGTTTGCGAACCCAAGAGCACAACATTTGTGAACCTGCTTTCTGGTTTTTTCACAAAATCGGTTCACAAATGTGAACCCTTTTTGCATTTGTGAACCTTTTCAAAATCGGTTCATGTTTCATGTCCCTTTTCCTTTCCCTTGTTGGTGACTGGAAGATTCATGAACCGATTTCTCATGAACCTTTTTGTTTGTGGTCTCATTTTTGCCAAACGGTTCACAATTGTGGTCCTTTTTGTTGTTCAATTTGTTTGACAGTCCTTTTGCATGAAAGGACAAAATTTATGAACCGATTTCATGAACACATTTGTCAACAGCAAAACACGAACCGCGCGTTGCCCCCAGTTCCTGGAAATGCAATGAATGGTCAATGGGACCACAACGAGCAGGAAGGCCACTTCATCATCCCCTGTGCAATGATCGATGACAAAACAGAGGTCAACATCTGTTGCATGCTTGTTCAGTCATCATCAGCAGCAAATTGGATTGGCAGCTTTGGTGCGGTCAGCATGCTGGATGCTCGTGCACGCTTGTTGTGGCTTGTTGGCACGCAGACAGCTGTTGGGACAACTGGGGACAGAAAAAACTGAGAAATGTGCCAATTGAGTGCAGCGAGCAAGCAAATTTGCTAATTTTGTGAAAAAGAATGAGTGCAGACTCAAGTGACACCCCCATTTCGTGCCTGCGACCCTGTCAAATGTGAGCACAACGACATGGAAGACATGGGTGTCGACGTCTTCCCGCACTCATTGGTCACGGATCGCCCATTCAAAAAGGATCCGGGAATCACTCTCTTTTTTTTCTCTCCCTCTGCTCCTCCTTCTTTCCTCCTGTCTGCCTAATCCCCCCAAATTCGTGGTGCTGCCTCACAACTGGTTGCCTGCTGTCCTGAAGGTAGCTAGCTAGCAGCAAGCTCGTCAGATCGCACAAAGCTAGCAGTAGTCACTGCGTGGTGCCACGCTTATTCCCGGGTCCGGACATCGATGCATACAGAGTGCTTAGACGGAAGCAAGCTAAATGATCAATCTGGCAACTGTGAATAGACACATGTAGAAATGGTATGTAGAGGATTCACAGGCGGAAAGAACAAAGTAATAACCAAGCTAACTGGTGGGATTCTTTTGGTAAACAAGGCAGTCAAAGCGATTTCTACAAGTATTGTGAGTGCGGAAAGGAATAGAGAACTTTGGGCATCTATTTGTATGTAGTGTACTCGAGAAAAGAGTCCTCGTCCCGCCTTACGCTCTGATATGAATGACCTAATAATTCAAAAAGGATAAATCAACCACAACGATCATGGAACATGCCAGAACATCAAAATCTAAACACAAAATAGGGCAGTGCGGCATGATTCTGCACACTCCTGACCTACGGGCGCGAAGCCCATCCCCACCTGGGCCCTTGCTTGGTTGGACAACTTCAGACTGTCCCGTCGAATTTCCGTCGAATTACCAGAACCTTGCACGTTTTGGATGAAGCGGGCCTTCACCACCATGTTCGCCGCCGTTCGTAGGTTGGACGTTGGGCATTTGGACGTTGGGCATTTGGGGAAAGGCATTGGCATATGTCCTCAGAGACCCGCCGCCCGCAGCAGCAGAGTGCCCCACAGCATTCATCATGGTCGTCGGGTGGTGGTGCTGGTGCTGTGTGGTGGGTGCCAACGAGTTCCAATCCATACCAGCATCGGCAAAACTGCGTTTCAAGCGATCTTGAAGGAGCAAAGTCGCTTGCTGATGCTGTTGCTGATGTAGCTGTGCCACCAAGAGCTCGGATGTTCGGGAGGGTGCAAGCAAATGGGAAGAGGAATCTTGCTGCCGATGCTGATGCTTTGGTAATGGTGGTTGCGGCATCTACTGCAGCATCTGCTGCAGCCTTGGGTACAAGGCTGCAGCCTTGTTAGGACTGCTTCCAAGCATCTGGCTGTCCATAGGCGTGGGCCTAGCCGCAGGTGGGGCCATGGAATAGTCATAGATGGACGGGAACACAAGGTCCGACCCCCGCTGCGTCATGACCTTTTGGTGGCTGGCGGATGGAGGAGTTGGAGCAGCGAACGAGAGCAGGTCGCTGCTACTGTTGGAAGCAGAGGACGGCAGGTAAGCTGCCCCACGCTGTGCGAGAGTTGTGGCAGAGCTGCTGCGCGGAAAGATCTGTTCCATCAGATAGGTATTCGCCGCCACGGCTGCGGCGACAGCTGAACTGGAAGAAGAAGAGGGTGGCACTGGTGCTGCCATGGAGCGTCCAGAGGCAAGAGACTGCGCATAATGATGCTGCAGCAGTTGCTCCCTCTTGTAGTTATCTATAGTGGTCCGATTGCTGTTTGCCTCCAAGACGGCGGAAGCCGGCAACAAAGAAGGACTGGCAGGGTAGTTGGTGGCAAATGGAGCAGCCGATGCAAAAGGAGAACCATGATTTGATTTCTTGGTGATGCCGAGAGGCTTTGCAGCCTCCGAGTAACGGTCACTTTCGTACGCAGCCGCCAAGGCTTCAACCTTTCGAGCTTCCCTTCCTGCTTCCAGGGCCTCCAAGGCTTTGACGGATTCTTCAAAGCGCTCGCAAAGACCTTCGAGTTTCTTGCTTTTGGCTTCGACGTCTTCTGGTTTCATCTGGTCGGTTTTATCGAGGTATATCTGTTTTCCATTATAGTTGGATCCTGTGTAGTGAGTAGAGAAAAGTTGCAAGTGTGGTTAGGTATGGGTCATTATCAAGATAACTATGTCCCGCGGCAAAAGAACTTCAAGAAGACTAGCACAGCTACTAGCCTGTAGACAAAAGACCATCCCCAACATGTATTTTGCTTACCTTCAAACTTTTTACTGACTCGCTTGGGATTGCATCTCAACTTTACACTCAGATAATGGCGTAGACTGACGCCTTGTTTGGCATCGGGTAGAGACCCATTGGTGAAGGCTCTGATCAAAGAATTACTATAGGCTTCTTCTTCTGGAGTCCATTTGCCACTGCGAAAGGATGACTTGTCTAGAAAGGAATTCTTGTAGGCAAAGTTAGCGGTGCTTATAGAGGTACCTGTAGCGGTATCTGCCGTGGTATCCATGGTGAGGAAGTGATATGATAATGCTGAAAGATGCTTTGTGTTTCTTGAGGTGATATGATATATTGCTGTGTTGCTGTGCTGTTCTTGGTTTTTATGCCTTCGTCTTGTTGTCACTACTGAGTGTAAGAAGGGTTGATGAAGAGAAAGGGGCTGGGTGGAAGTGGAGTCTGGACTGTGTTCTACGTCTGACTGGGGTAAAAGGAGGCTCTGAGGGAAGCCAAAACTACGAGCACCGCAGTTGGGCCTACTTTTACGGGTGAACCTGAGCAGGGGTAGAAAATTCGTGCCATAGAGACCGATAAGAAAGGTGAAGTTGAGAAGCAGAATTCACTTCGCCAGTAACCCAGTGCAGGGTCTTAGACGACTCCCTGGCATCCTCAGCTCCCAGGAAACTGTTCTTGACTAAGTATTTTTAAAGGTTTTGTTGCAGTGAAGGAATTCTTGCTGGATCTTACGGGGGACCAAATAAAAGTGATACAGTCACTGGCTAACTATTTATCAACTGACATTACTTCGTTTTCTTTTCAAATGAAAATATAGTACACCACCTTCGACAGAAAAGGATACTCGCTGGTGAAATTTGCTTCAAATCACACAACCAGCCGACTGAAAGTATCGTATAGCCTTAACAAGCACTTGCCTTACGAAACGAATCTGCAAAGGATCTCCAATCCAGTGCTTTCTCTAAAGTAGCGTAGTAGGGCTATTCCAAAAGGTTCGAAAGAGTTGATTTTCCCAGCAATTTAATGAAATCTGACGTCGCCACCTAACCGGAAGCTCATTGAAGTTCTTTTGTTCCTACAGTGTCAATTATGTTTCTAGTTAGTTCTACTTGCTTGCTTCGAATACTCTTACGGAAGGTGAATTTGAGGGATCGCTTGGATTCTCAATGGTGCAAGGGGTAAGAAAAGTCTTAACCTCTTCTGTGACGACCTTCTCTTTTGTAGTAACATATTTCTCAAAATTAGGTGATAAAGCGGGGGCGTTCTCATTTGTTCCTTTCAAAAATAGGGAACTAACGACACTTCTTTCACCAGTGTCATGCGGGAAGCACTGTGACGGCAACGTCGACATGACGCACCCGTGACAAACACTTGGTTACATTATTAGTAGCAGCTCTCATGAACAGCTGAACATAAAAGAACTGCATCATGGGACCTACTGCGCACTACGATTAGGCATCTCGCTCGTACCAGGTACTAGTAGTCTTCTAGCTAGCTAGGAGTAGCTAGAATGAACCTGACAATTTGAGCCACGTCAGTTTACAAAAATCAGAGCTTTAATGCGTGTGCGTCCAAAACCACTTTGGAGTGGCTTAAAATGACCGGCGCGTCTGGTAGCATCTTTTAGTCTCTGAATTACAAAACTGAAAATAGTTTTTCATGACAAGATGGACGTCCATGCACATCCAAGACATTTCGAATGGCCTTGACACACCTGACAACATTGGGCACTGGATGACACGTGTTGGAACCAAAAAGAACACAGCAAGCGACCTCTGCTGCAGTGGCTGCCAACTGATTGACTTCCTTTGTCTGTTTCAAACGCTTTGGATCATTGAGACATCTTGAACAAGAAGAGACGTTCCCGGATGTCATGTCAAGCCGACACTTGGTCAGCTTGTTCGGCGTTCCTTTTCCTTTGACGTCATGCACAATGAACCCTTGAAGCGTGTTCTTGTAAAATGGCCGAAGCAGTTCTTTTTGTTCATTAGAGATGGAGGCGTCTGAGTAGGCTGAGGGTTCCACATCCTTCTTGGAGGAGTTCCACATCATTTGAGAAGCACAATCAGTCATGTGGTGAAAGAGTTTTGATTGGGTGTCACCATTCTTTTTGTCCTTCATGCATTCCAACATGAGATTCTTTGGTTGCCAATGAAAGAAGTCACGGGCATTGGACACACTCGCTTGGGCTTCCGCTTCTTTCGCGATGGCTTGATCTTGCGTCGCACATGTTGAGCATCCATCGTTGGGCACTTCTTCTGGAACATCTTCTTTTTGTGTTCCATCATCGTGCACAATCACACTGGGATCGATCTCAGAGATGAGGTGACATGCACGGAGTTTGCAAAAGTCTTCAAGCTTGATGAATTGGGAGAGTCCTACCACCACTTCTTTCGTCCACTCAGGCTTCTTTCCCACCAGTTCTGCCAAGTCACAGACATTCTTGCAGATGGTGATTGCCTCGTGCCTTTCTTCCACTGACAACTTGGTCCAGCAAGCAGGCATGGCGTCGAAGAGTGAAGTTCGTTTGGTGTGAAACTTTTCTCCAAAAAGAAGAACCCCGCGATCACTCAACTGCTTGATGCATTCTTCGAAGGACTCCGCGACATGATGGGCGGGTGTTGACGCGCTTATGGGACAGCTGTCAGTCTGGCTCAGTCACTTTGAGCTGTGCATCAATCGCCAAAGCAACAAGCATCCACTGATCGATCTTTTTGGAACCTAACCGTCGCCGAACAAAAGCAAGATTCATTCGCATGAAACTCTTGTCTCTCTTGGCCACTTCTTGATCACAGGATTGATTTGCTTGGGACGTGTCTCCTTCTTCCTTGACAATTTGGATCTTGTGCTCGGAAAAGACAACGTTTGCAGCATCGATCGTGTGGGAGCTGAATCCATCACAGGTCAATGTCATCCACCAATCAGGATGGTCCTTGATGACTTCCATCTGGCGGATTCCCTTTGCAAACATGGGAACCAACTTCAACGAAGCATCATCTGGCACGCAAGCTGAGGCTGACATGACAACTTGGCTGCCTTTGGGGCAGCGTTCTTTTAACAGATTTGCAATCGATTTGCGATCTGTTTGCACTCCTTTTGCCAGGAAAGGAAATGGGCGTTGGGCACCAGACGCTAATCCAATTCGCAAGCTTGCAATGGATGCCCGGCTGTCGTCTGTGTTCTTTTCGGTTTTCTTTTTAGAAGCACAGGCAATCACTTGGACGCCACCATCTGCATTTGCCATAAGACATGTCTTGTCCAGGTTTCCGCAAAAGCAATCTTGAAGCGTTAAATGTTCGGCTTCTGGTTTGTTCACCTGTTGTTGACAGTCAAGTGCTTCTTGCACAGCAGTGTGCCAGCGCAGCTGCTGCTCTGCAGTGATTTGACCTCTCTTGGTTGAAGTGGCTTGGGCTTTGACTGTGCGGCCAAAATTCTTGACGCCTTTGAGACGCTCTTTCTGTGCAAGATGATCACAATGGGCTCCCCTTCGTCTGGCTAACGAAGCAGGAGGACAATGCACTGCTGCCACTTCTCTCTTGTCGACAGGCAATTGAATCAAGGCTGCAATGGTGTTGGTGGAGGCGGTGGTGTTGTGCCATCAGCTTGCCATTAGCTGCGGCGGCTTTGGCTGCTGTTGTTGGTGTCTGTGCAGATTGGCTTCGCATCGTGGGCCCGTGGAATTCCCACTGCACGAGTCTGTCCATCCATCCGCTTCTGGCCCTCCCATTTCAATTCTTTGGACATCCATCTCATGCGGGCTGCCACATGAGTCTCACGAGACCATTTGGAGCCCTCACAGGCATGCCCTGTGCAGGCTGGTGGCACTGCTAGCTTGGAGTGGAGTGTGGCATGGTTGACAAATGGGCAGCCTCGCGGATGTCTCAAGCCCATGCTTGAGTGTGCTTGTGGGAGCACGTTGGCAACCCTCAGCACTGTTGGGGTCAAGCGGAAGTCTGTGAATTGGTGTTTGGCTGGAGTGTGGGTCGACCACGGGGCTGCTGTGATGGGCTATCACATTGGTGGTTTGGATGGAAGATGGTGGTGACGGAGCCCGAAAAGCAGCCTCATGGGTTGACACAGGTTGATGGAGATTGCTTCCAGGCTTTGCGCCCTCATGGATGCCATGATGCACGACAACTGACAGCCGCCGCGACACGGGGCTAGGGTGGACAATGATTGTTTAGGAGAAAACCCTGGTGGGACCCTTGGAATGGCACAGTCAAACCCTTGCTGTTGGTTGACCCCAATTGGCCTTAATTGGCTAGTTGCCAAGCTCCATGCATCATCCTTTGGGGTGCTGTGTCCTCTCAATGGATGCACTCTCAGCCTGCGCACTGATTGGACGTTCCATTGGCAGGCACTGGAGGGCAGAGTTTTGTGCTTGTGCTCATGCTTATGTGATCACAATGGCCTTCTGCCGCTGACCGATTTGTCGTCTGGGCAAGTTCTTGGACGGGTGAAATAGCCTCATTCCTTGACATCCCATTGTTGGCTTCATTGCTGTAGACAATGGTGTTTGACAAGAGTTCAACTTCATTGTCATCAAGCAGACCAGCACCACCTCCCCGAGATTTTGGGAACACCATTTCGCGGGTGACTGATTCTGAAGTGATGTTCTGTGCTTTGGCAGAAGCCAAGAAACGTTCAGAGGAACGTTGAAGAGTGGTCCTGGGTGTGATTGTTGTTGTTGAATGGATGATTCCATCATTCTTGTCATGGTCAGCATTTCTGGAACAAATGCACCAGAGAGTCTGCGCCCTTAGCGTGCGCCAATTCTCCGGCAGATTCCAATTGACATAGCCCAAACCACTTGATTTCTTGCCTGATTTGACAACATCCTGCTTGATTTCATTCATCGGAAGGTTCTCGTTCAATTTGGGCGTCTTAGTGACCGGCCGTCCTTTCACAATTTCACCGAAATGGCCATCAATCTTCCCCCGCTTCTTTGCTGCTTGTTGCTGCTTCCACGTCTTGAACGCTCACCTTGGTGGTGCCCATCTTGACAGCTGAATCTGATTGTCAATTTGTCAAGAGCAAGCATGCTGATCAACTGACTGCAAGAGCAAGCCTGTCTGCAAGCAAGATTCCGATTGACAATGATGTTGCTTGTTTGCTTAGCAATGCTTGAAGCATTTTCATTGTTCTGAATCCAACATGCACGAAAGATCCGATCCGTTCAAAAGCAAGCGTGCATCGCTCAACGCTTTTTGTTGGCTCAAATGACAGATAAGAGTAAGCCCTTTTGAATGTGCCAACTCGGAATGTTTCATGTTGCATGCTCATTGAGTTAGAAACCACATCAGCTGGCACGCAACAGCTCCGTGTTGAACAGACCAAATCACGGATGTCCAATTGGTCAGAGACCAACAAGGTTCAGGTTCACTCTGGTCATGTGCCAGCACCGCAACTGAACCTTGCTTTGAAACGAATCAAATCTGACGCCCAACCCACTGGATTAAAACACACTTGCAAATTCCTCAGTGCTCCAAGAACGGACAATTGTCAATGAGTCTGCCACACTGGTGTTGTCAATGCAATTAGCCAACAATCAGTTGCTCCAGAGCTTTTGCTCTGAAGTTGATGACTGTCAACACAGTGACAACAGCAATGCAGCACCCTGATTCACACACCAGAATTGGCGCGGTTCAATCATCCTTTTGTCATAGCCTAACGGGTTAAAATGGCACAGTGAATTGTGATGCTTTTCTCCAATGACTCTTGCTGCAGCTTCAACTGCTGTTTAACTGTGCGTTCGTCACAGCTTCACCTGCGGGTTCACTGTTCATTGTGCAGAGGATGCTCCTCTCTCTCCCCCACAATTCATGTGCGTGTCAAGGCACATGGTGACTTCATGCGGTGAGTGACTCACAATGGTTAATTGACAGATGTGGGAGGATGGTGGGAGCAGATTGTGCTGTGTTTTAGCATGGTTCCTTGTCGTCGATCGTGTGAAATTCAAGGGAACTTCAACGTGAATCGTGCTGATTCACCACAGGATGACTGTCACTTCTGCGCAGTCATTGAGCGTGTGTGTCCACACGACTCGTGTTCTTGACTGAGCAGTCGGAGCACACCGCAATCTTGCGTGTGAGCCGTTGCACCGGTTGACCAGACCATGTGTTTATGACTGTTAGATCATGTGTTGCGACCGTTGGCTCGGCATGAGTGCTTGCTTCGAAGACCCAGGCTGATTGCGTGCAGCGTTGGTGTGCGTTGCCTGCTGCAGCGTCACAGCTTGAGGGCTCACTTTGTGCTGACTGTGACCATTGATTGTCAAACCCATGACCTTTTGGAAGCTTTGTGCATGCACAGTGTCCACTGTGGTGTGAATTCACAATGCACTGTGCCATTTTAACCCGTTAGGCTATGGCAAAAGGATGATTAAACCAGGCCAATTCTGGTGTGTGAATTGGGGCACTGCAGCAACAACAACAGCATGAGCTCCCCCACAACTCATCAAATGTACAGCATGAGTTCTTCGTGAAAAAAGGAAACGTGAACACGTGGTGTTTTGCTTCACATTGCAGAGTTTGCAAAAAGCATGAAATTTTGGTTTTTGCATTTGTTTCATGATTGTTTCGTGCTTGTTTCATGCTTGTTTCATGCTTTCAGTGCGACAAAACTAAAAAACTGCACAACATCAGTCCGTCAAAACATGCACAATGAAATTCTTGTTGCATCCCGGTGCTCACCCTAGCACAGCTCCTAGCTAGCCACAGACATTCATCCACACTCTTGATCTCATTTCAAAATGCATGCAATTGGCACAATGCATTCAGAAGACCCTGTGCGTAGACTGCACAAATTTGTGCACAAAAACAGTGATGCGGACAATGATCATTTGAGACAGCTTGTCTCTTGAATTGCACTTCAGATCAGTGAGTTTGTGTCTAAAACATGGCAGTTTAAAACATTGATGGAACAACAAATTGTCACAGTCAGACATCTCTTGTAAATTTGATGTGCAATGTGTGTCAACCTCTCACAACAATCTTTGTTGAAGCATGCCAAGAAACAACTAGGCATGTTTTGGCCTTGGTTGCATTTTCCTTTGAGGAATTCCTCTTTTCCTCGTTTTCCCTTTCTTTTGGACCCTATTTCCCGTGTTCCTTTTCCTGCAGGAAAATGAGGAAGCATGATTCAGAGCATGTTCCTTGTTTTCCTGCTCCTGTGGAAGCATGGATGAGATCGGGCACATGTGTTGGAAGCTAGTTAAACACCAGTTAAAAATTCGTACATGCGCCCGACGCGGGCGCACATGTTCGAAGCTAGCTAAACGCTAGCAGTAAAATTGGTACATGCGCCCGCTCCGGGTGCATGTGTTCGAAGCTAGCTAAACGCTAGTAGCAAAATTGGCATGTGCGCCCGCTCCGGGTGCATGTGTTCGAAGCTAGTAAAAGACTAGTAGTAAAATGTCACATGCCCCCGGCACTGGTGCTACAGCACAACACAGTAGCTTTGCAACCAACTTCCTTTGACAGTGCTGGAGCTACAGCAACTGCAGCTGAGCTAGTTTGCATCACTGCGGGAGGGGCACGCAGTTTCATGTTGATTGAGTCTGCATGAAAAAGCAAAAGTTTAGCTAGCTTTTCCTTTTCCTTCGATTTTGCTCAAGTTCTGTGTTCCTTTTGGCACACCCAAAAAGAAACGCAAAAAAAAAGAAAAGGAAAAGGAAAAGAGGAATTCCCAGAACATTGGATTTTCCCTCTCCTTTTGGCACCCCCCCCCCGCGAAGGAACGTGAAAAAGGAAAATGCAACCAAGGTTTTGGCAAAGCTGCTGCAAAGTTTGGTCACAAAGTGTCACAGTCAACAACAAATGTCGTCTGATTTGAGAAAAAACAATTAGACTTTTTCCAATGATGTTGTTTTGAAAACAATTAGAAAAATGTTGCTTCTTCAAATGATGGTCTCCAAAGACAAAATTGCATGCATTGACATCTGTGGCTTTTTTTGTAGATTTTGCTTTCTCTTTTTGTCAGTTGACTCATTCTTGTTGCATGGAGACGTCATGCTGTGCACCTTTTGAACTTCGGTTTGGACAGTGACGGTGTGTCACAATGACATTGTTGACATCCGAGTTGTTTTGAGACAAGGGAACAGTTCTGGAAAGTGAGACGATTGCAGATTTTCCTTGGTGCATGTTGCGCGATTCTCAATTGCAAAGCTTTTTTCTGTGTCAATCAGGTTGTCTTGTCAGATGGTGTTGCAAGCAACACCTCCAAGTTTGAATGCTGGATCAAATGGGGTTTGACTTTTTGAGGAATGGAGTGACTGTGTGTTCAGCATGTCAAGCCTAGGCATTCCATTTGAGAACGTGCGAAGAATGACTTCGCAACCTTGACCTTAAGTCTTGTTTTCTGCAGTCTCGGCAGAACAAGTTCTACCTTTCGAGATGAAAACTGATTGGACCATAAGTTGCACACAGAAGGTCATCAATGCATGTTCAAACGAATGCTAGTCCATCGATCAGTTCACTCATTTCCTCCTGGAAAATGTTAGTGTTGTTGTACAATCCCATCAGGATTGCTTTGTGCTCATGCTTGCCGAAAGTCAGCACAATGTCACACAGCTGTTTTGAACCTGGATCCAATGTGACATGGCAGTGCCCCATGTGCAAATCTAGACCAGTTGCCCATTGAAACCCTTCTAGGTTCAGAAGCATGTCCTGAAAGTTTGGGATAGGGCATGGTTTCCTCAATGTCCTTTTGTTCAGTTCTCGAAAGTCTGAGATGAATCTTGCTGATCCATCTTTCTCAGAAATGATAAAAGTTGGCGCTGCCCATTCTGAGTGCTTCACCATTTTCAGAACACCAATTTTGATTAGGCATTCCACCTCAGCTTTTAGTGTCTGTGTGTGGTATCGTGGCATGTCATAGGCACGGGCACGGCAAAGCTTTGCTCCTTCCTTAAGTTCAAGTTTCACTTCTTGACCATGCCTGCATCCCAACTGTCCATCAAACAACGCTTTGCACTTACAAAGCAATGCTGCTGGTTAAGCTCACTGTTGCTGATCTATTTCAGCTTGCTCTTCACAGATCTTTTCAATGTCTGCTTTGTCAAACTTAGCATCAAGAATCCTCTTGACTCTGTGTGCAGCATCTTCTACCAGATTGCTGTCTGCTATCTAGCATGCCTCATTTGCAGAGGCGTCTCTGTTCTCAAAGGACATGCAATGACCTCATCTGAAAATCTCAGATCAACATGCAGAAACTTTAGAATGTCTCTGCCGATGATCATGTCATGAGACCCTGCATGCACGTTCCATTTTGTCAAATGATCATCGTGCAGTTCTGGCATGGCAACCTGAGCCTTGACCTTCTGGCTAGTGCGCATGTCTCCTGCAGGTGCAGTCCACACCACACTTGAGTTATGAGCATTTTTGACTCGCAGTTTCTCAGCAACATTTCGTTCACTGTGGTGTCAGAGGCACCGCTGTCTGGCAGCGCCTTGATGGTCACTGGCTTTGCTTTGCCTAGCGATGTGTTGAAGCAAACAAACGTCATGGGACGCAAGTCCTCAGTCTTCTGTCATTTGGGTTGACAGCGTTAGATAAGACTAGCAATGGAAACGGTTTTGATTTGACGCAATTGATCAATGCAATCATCCACAACAGCAAAGTCCTCACTAGAAGAAGTTGTCATGCTGTCGTTGTCTGTTTGATTTCCAAGCTCAAAAATCTCTTGCGTTTCACTGTTGCTAATGGGGGTAAAAAAATAAGATTGTGATAAATGTAAATCCAATTCATCTTTCGTTGCAGCAGGAGAGCACGAGCTTCCTGTCTTGTCCTGACCTGTCTTTCAGACAGAGACTTCATCGGTGATCTCACCTGGAATGGAAATGTCAATTTCTCCTTCCTTCTTCTTTTCATTGGACTCTCCATTGAGGTCCAATTTGTCGAGGTCCTCGCAGTTGAATTCCTTCAACTCAACATCAAGAGCGCAGAGCTCCTGCTCTTGCTGTTCTTCTTTGATAGGCCAATTGACCTTGCAGCTCAACCTTCTTTTCCAAGCTGACAGCATTGAGCTCATTCTTTTTGATCAACTGGGTCGCCTTCTTGACTAAAGCGGCCAACTCTTTCTTCGAGTTGTCAGTGTCGTCCTTGGCTTTGTTCTTCCAGGACTTGTTGGTGCTCTTGTTGTTCTTGTT
>ENA-ORBV01011748-ORBV01011748.1-microbial-mat-metagenome-genome-assembly--contig:-NODE-11748-length-13672-cov-4.526223_pt1 | contig 13672 bp, 11 predicted proteins | sample MGYA00237777_ERZ505514 | MGnify/ENA primary metagenome ERZ505514 (study PRJEB26160, sample SAMN06269048) | microbial mat metagenome | isolation source: Oligotrophic lake microbial mat | place...
TCAATTGCAACGCAGTTTTATGACTTTTATCGCCGGTACGAGTCGTACCAAGCAAGCTCCACTTTACCTGGAAGAAGCAGAATTCGGCGGTTTCAGTCGTGACAAGCCTTGTGCTGGCCGGCGATGAATAAAGCACTGCTCGCTCTTGATTAGTGACTCAAAGGCCCACCGATCGTCCTATTCTCAACTGAGAAAACTTGATACTAAAGAAGTACCTTTTCTCAGCGAAGTGAGAGACTTCGCATTCTTCTCAGCGTTCTTTTTGTTAGTAAGATTTCTCTCCTCGAAAACCTACCTACACCTCCTGAACAAAAAAACACGCACCACATTTTCTAAAAATGCACAAATACATAGTTGCAACCACACTTCATTATCACTTGTCGTAGGAACATTAAGCTAGCTAGTTGACGCCAACGTTTGTGCCACCGAGGGCAGATGCTCCTTCCTTGATTTCATTTGCTATGTCATTGGTAAGCTCATCAAGCTTCTCTTCGATCGATTTTGAGAGTCCAGCAATCTCTTTTTGGTCATCCGACAAGCCAATGCTTGCATCTTCGCTTGGATTTCGATTCATGCGCAGCTCCAGTAGCTTGCTGAGACGCTTCTTGTTACGTCTCTCCTCCGCATTCGTTAATCTTTGTTCTCGAAGCCTCTCTCGATCAGCAGTTGGCTTAAAGGCTTGGCTTCGCCCATTGCCCTTCAGAGTGTCGACCGTCGATGTGGACTCCCTCCCTGTAGCACCAGGGATGACATTTGATGAAGCAACAGCAGCAGGTAGGGCAGTTCCGCCACCTGCCGCCAAGCTTGCAGACACTGCACTCTCTGGTGTTGCGGTCGAGTTGTCAGCATCAGGAGTAGCACTCGCTGGACGTTTATCTGCTTGAGATTCTTGCGTGCCGTTAACGTTAGAGGATGGCTTTGCATGCAAGTTGACAGCATTAGAAGCAACACTCGCGGGAAGCGCACCTGGAGCTTTTTGCGTGGTGTTCATGCTAGAGGATGGCTTTGCATGCAAGTTGACAGCATTAGAAGCAGCACTCGCTGGAAGTGCTCCGGGAGTTTTTTGCGTGGCGTTTGTGCTAGAGGATGGCTTTGCTGCCGAAGCAATGTTGATGCCTACAACATCGAGAAGAAAAAAAACATCTACTTAGTTTACGAGCATGTTGGTTGCTACATCACACGTTTCACGCAATCTTCATACCACTAACGCCACTAATCATCTCAAGAAGCCTTGCTGCGTCGCTTTTGTCGTCTTTCTTTTCTACTTTTCCTTTTTTCCGTGCTTTTATGTCAGTTCGAGCAACCTTCCAAGCGGCATACATTGTTGTGTAGCTGACGCCTTTCAACTTGGGGTGTTCCACAGCAACTGGAACGAGTTCAAGCTCCAAATTCTCATCTTCGCCGGCATTGGAATGAATGGACTTAGCAGACAGCTCTGCTTCATCTGAGAATTTTAGGAACAGATGCTTCCATTTGCGGGCTTCCTTCTTGTCGCTTGGCTGAGCTGCGCAATCATGCTGGCTGTCGTCTATTGCCTCTAAAACATTTTCTGTCACTGCATTCTCCAACTGATCTCGTCCATTAAGATGCGTGTAGTCCCAGGCTTGAATAGAGAGCAAGACCGTGTTGCTAGAGAACACTCTGGCTTTCCAGTGTGTGGTGCTTTCATCGTCCGCAATGAAGCGGATGTCAATGGGAAGAGTCATCCAAAAGCCTTTAAAGAGTGTGTCCTTCTCCTCTCCTGCTCCAGGAATTCTCTCAAGATCACACACAATGACTTCTCTGTTTGCCTCGGGACACTTTGTGTTGACGTCGATAGTAAATGTGTTGTTGGAGCTCATTTTTGGGTACTTCGGAGCGTCAAACCTGATTTCTTGAAAACCAGTTGATTTCTTACAAGCCACAGCCGGTCTCAATGCCGAAACTTTAGCCGTTGTTGTCTCCGGTGTGCTCGTCTTTGGTGGGGACTTGATTGCTTGTTCTGGCCGTTGCTGAGATGCCCAGACGCCAATGTCAACTAGGACTTGATCGCACTCTTGCTGTGACAATTTCTTCCAACCCTTTAACTTGTCACGGATTCTCTGGCGTTGCTGGGATCCAGTTTCACCGCACAAGTCTGTCTTTGGATTGCAGATTTTCTTCGCAGAGAAAGGATCTTTTTTAAAGGCCTTTAAGCTGCCAAATATGCACTGAATGTCACGAGCAAGTTCTGCCTGGGTTGGTATCGAAACTCCTGCCTTGTTAGTTCTAGCACGAGTTTGGAATCTTTTAACTGGCTTTGGTGTAGTTGGCTTGGTGACAAGGGGAACAGCAATGGACTGGTCGTCGTTGTCACTGTCGTCTTCGTTGAGAATTTCCTCTTCAGAAGTGTCGTCTTCAGTTTTGTGAGATGATCGACACATTTTTTTGTGTCGGGAAATGATGGTGGTACTGCTTCAGGTGTCAAGCACGACCGGCATTCTTCCTTGTGAATCGTGTGAGTCGGTGTGAGTTGGTCGTGCCAGTTTTGCGAAACTCGTGCTTAACAGAATGTGCTAAAAACAACGCAGCGGTCATTTGAGTCGTGGAAGACGTGCTTGGCGATGCGGTTCAATGCCGTTTTCTCTTCTGTTCGTGTCTTCCGTTGAAGTTAAGGATTACGACGCATGTTCCTCACAATTTTACCATAAGCTCACTGCTCGACAATAGCACCAACAACAAAGCCAACACCTCGAAGCCCATGAAATTGACACCAGGTGAGAAAACCGTCGCTGATAAGACCATGTCGTCCACCAAGAATGAGAAATGGGTGAAAAGTGCCGCAAAGGGCTACCTGATGAAGCTTCTTACCGAGAATAAGATTCCTGCCGACATGAAACCTAAAGAGGTGTTCGAAGCTTTCTGCAAAGACCGACCTGAATTTGCAAGCTTTGGTCATGATAAACTGTTCAGTGGTCGCCTGCGTGCGCTTCGCATCAAGGTCCTTGAGGGAAAAGACAGAGCGACCATCGCTGCCGCTGCTCTTGAAAATGACCGTCGCATCTACCCCCGTCCCCACCAAGATGGGTTTGGCTTACCTTATTGGCCGGACTCAGAAGCAAAAGCACTTCTGAGCGACGACATTGACAATGGAAAGCATGTCACCATGACTAAGCTTCAGCTTTGGAGTTCTCGTCCTCAACATGCAGACTGTTACCCATTCGAAATCTTTGTCAAGCATGTCCACCAAGAGATCAAGACGCGCAAATTCCATGTTTGCTGCAACGACAAGGCCAAAAAATTGATTCCACAGTTGGTGCTTGGGAACATGCCAGGAAACTAACGTTTGAAGGACGTGCACTAGGCAGAATAAAAGACATTTAAATCAGCAAACCATTGTTACGCACACTCTTTAGTCAATTTTCATCACATTGGACAACCGTCCCCACCTTCACCAATTCCCCTCGTTCGGAGCATGATTAGCACTCCTGGAGAACGCTGTCGACGACAACGCCATCCATTTAGCGGATCGGTCACCACAAAGGACAATTGTTGCACGTGCCAAGCACGACAATGTTGAGTCCTGTCACCACAAAGGACAATAATTCCACGACCAAGCACGACAACATTGATTGGGTCCTGTTGGCGATTTTTGTACGACCAAACCAAGACCGTCGAATCGGAACGTTACAGCCAATGCACGACGATAACTTTGTCAATGCACGATGTTTGAGATAAAGCTAAAATGTCGTCTAATTTCTCACAAACTCAGATTTAGAGATTCAATTAGATTGCAGCAACAAAGAATGGCTCAAGAGATCGTCCCACCGTCCATTGTTCTCCAGAGGGGGCTTCGACTTGTCGGTTTCACCGACAACCGTCAGTCTAGTGTGAGGCGCTCAAAGAACATTGAACGATTCCACACTCACTTTGGATCTAGTCCAGGTGTCTATGCGGCCATGTGGTCAGATCTTCAGACTACTGCTGTTCCAGAGGCTCTTCTCACGCCTGAAGACATGAAAAAAACGTGTCTTGAACACTTTCTGATGGCAACCCATTTTCTCAAGTGCTACTCTAAAGAGAACCAGAATGAAGGAACCTTTAAGCTGTGTGACACGACTATTCGAAAGTGGGTCTGGCATTGCGTTAAAAAGATTCAAGCTTTGAAGGCCGAGAAAATTGTGTTGCCGCAGCATTGGAACCCAACCGAGAGTCCCAATGCAAATGAAACAACCTTCACCATCACGGTAGACGGAATTCACTGTCGCATCTTTGAGCCTAGCCATGGCCGGTACTCGAAGAACCCTGAGCACTACTCTCACAAGTTTAAACAGGCCGGCCTTGGTTATGAGATTGCCCTCTCTGTCTTCGAAAATAGGTGTGTTTGGATGAATGGACCTTTCCCTGCCGGCAAGAACGACGTGTCTATCTTTCGTTCTGCTTTAAAGGCAAACATGAAGGGCATGGGCATTGCGGATAAAGGTTACCGTGGCGAGGCTGCGCTTCTAAGCATCCCCACATCTCATGACACTGAGCAAGTCCGCGAATTCAAAAGCAGAGCCCTTGCCCGCCACGAGAAGTTCAATGGCCAGCTAAAGAATTTTGCAGCACTATCTGAAAAGTTTCGCCACGGACTAGAGAAAGATCAAATGGTAGAGAAACATCAGAGCTGTTTTGAGGCTGTGACTGTCATTTGTCAGTGTCAGCTTGAGAATGGCTCCCCTTTGGTGGTTGTTTGAGAGTGAATGGATCCCCTTTGGTGGTTGTTTGAGAGTGTCGTTGGCGTTTGACTGCTTGTTCTAGCTCTACGAGTAAATAACAGAAATAATCTGATTGTCTTATACCAAAGCACAGTTGCAGCACCTACTAGTCTGCATTGTTAACAGCAGCTACTAGCAGCTAGCACACGAATCGCATCGCCCACAAGATGGAAGCCGAAGCCCACATTTCGGAAACTAATGACCCTAGCGAAGAGCATTTCTCAAGTAGATTTAACAGGCGTTCGTTTGCTCAGTTCCGTGAGAGAATTCAAAGTTTTCTCAGTGAGAAATGTCGTGCTGAGAAAACGTCCTCTTTTCCTTCGCGACTGAAGCGATCCTTTCCAAGACTGGCTTGCCATGCGCTCTTTTTGGCTATGCCGGATCGCTCAAAACAGCCATTACGGTGCGCTTCTTCTTCTTCCTGATGACCGCCTCAATGGTTACTGTGCAGTGCGTTGTGCTGTGCAATTTATGTGCAGTCATCGTTGCCACAGCCAGGATTTCTCAGTCATGAGGGAGATGGTGAATGAACCAAGTCACGCAAAGCTGCTACATGGATGCACAGCAGGCAAGTTGACACCACGATGAAGTTCCCTCATTGTTGTTGATTGCATCTAATCCTACCAGCACATTCACCCTCCTAGCAGAGCAACACATAAAAAATGTAAATTGCAAGTGACGAACACATTGCTGCGATGCTCAGAATGTTGCAGGATGATGAGCACCTCACATCTTTTTTGTCAGTCCTTCCAGCCATCCAGATGCTGCTGCAGCCAATTGCAGCTCCACCAGACAGACTGACCATGCTCCATCCATCCCCTCTTGGAAAGACACACAGTGGGGGTGCAAAAGACAATCCCACTTTGGAAATCAAAAATTCCAGACCAAGCCGGCCTTGCTGCATGCATTCTCCAGATTCACACCATGAGGACAATGTGTCTGCTTTCAAACATGAAAAAAAAGCAAAGTGCACTGAACTTGTTAGTAAGTTTGCCACCACAATCACACATTTGTCAATGGGTCAAACACAGCAGCATTGCACAAGTGCCAACACTCTTGCTAGGATTCCGGAAATCGTTGTTGATGAATCATATGGTTCAATGCGTTTGGCAAAAGGCTTGACATTTTCACATAACAAGGGGGCCACACTTTGTTTCCATTTTTCCTCCAGAAAGGTGTGGGCTTTGGCATTCAAAACTTGAGGATGGGTCTGGACCATGACTTTGGCGCCTGGTGCAAGTTGGGACAAATCTCCAACGTGTCCCAATGTGCTGGGGCGTTCATGAGGTTCATCGAATTTGGACGTGTGCTGCTGTGTCATGTGTGTCTTGGCACTCATGGTCTCAACTTTTGCAATCAAATCCTGGTTGTTGTTGTTGCCATCGGCTAGATTCATAAATTGGGCCATGATGCGTGCACATTTGGTCGTGTCCTGGACCAAATCTTCATGGACCAACACCAAAACCGATGAACACTTTTTTGATGAGTCGCAGTCTTGACAATGGTTTCACAAACCAGCATGTCCCGGTCGTCCTTGGACAAAGGGTGTTGTCATTAAGAATTGGAAAACATTCATTTCTTTAGCAATGGGAACTTGTTTGGTGAGGGAAAAATTGCAGAACAAGAGCACCATCTTGGCGGGATCTCGAATGGTGACAACATGTCGACATCCCGACAAATGCTGGCAATGTGCAAATGAGATTTGAAGAGACGGGATGGAGCTCCACACACCAGTTGATTGCAATTGGGGTCACGGCCAATGTCCCAACTCAACAACGGCCATGGGACGGCTTCATGGAGGGTTTCAATTTTGTCTGGTGCTTTTGTGCTGGCCTGACTGTGTGACAAATGACAAATTCATGTCACCAGAGTGGCACCGGTTTTTGCAAAGGTCGTTGTGATGACATCGGTGGGACGGACATGAAAGTTGCCGAAGGCTCTTCACACGGATTCTTTGGACATCATGGCATCAGGATGGCCAAAGGGAATGTGCGGAAAATTGGCCGGGGGTTGATCTGGAGCATCCTTGTTGTGATTGTTTGCAGCAGATGCATCCGCCATTGCTTCCTGGGGCTCATCAGTTGTAGGATTTTCTATGGTGCTTGGCATGCAATGAATGTTTTGATGATGATGCAAGGGTCCGTTGTGCAACCACAAAGTGTTACAAGCACTTGGGAGGGGACAATCATGGCACACATTGATTCATTTGATCGGTAATTCATTCAATTGATTCTTTGCATGATGATGATCCCCGTCGTCTCATTTTTTCTTGTGGGCATTCCACGTGGAACCATTAGAGATGCTAGTGCAACCACACGGGCACCTGGAAATTTATTTTGTGTGCGTCCATGTTGAAAGACACTGTGTGCCACTGGCTGACTCTCACCACTTGTAGTAGTCTAGAGGTCGCCGAAATCAAATCTTTCTTGATGTTTGATCACGACAAAGCACCAGCACTTACTAGCTAGCTAGCAGTAGGGGTTCTCAATGAGTTGTCAGGAAGTTTACCAGGGTTTTTGCCAGGATTATACAAAATTCAAGTGGTACTCACTGTTAAGTGTTGAATGCCAGATAACCTAATGCTTCCTGGCAAAACTCCTGGCTCCAAAATCGACCCAGGGTTTTTACCAGGTCGGTCAAGGTTTCATCCACCATAGAAACAGTGCCAGTGGCACTACAAGTAGGGCTAGCTACACGAAGCTACTAGTGGCTAATAGAAGTAGCAGTAGATCGATCGCTACGAAGCTAGCTAGCTAGTAGAAGCAGCAGCACGACATAGCTAGCTAGCACTGACAGCTGCAAGATCGATCGTTAACGCCAGCTAGCTACTAGTAGCAGTGGCAGTAGCGAAAGGATGAAACCTTGACCGACCTGGTCAAAACCCTTGGCGGGGTACTCAATATGTGGTTCCCATTTGTGCAACCAGGAAGAGTTGCTTAATTCTGATTGGTCGAGAGCATGTCACACCATGTCACAGCATTTTCCTGGCAAAAACCCTGGTAAACTTCCTGGCGACTTATTGAGAACCCCTAATGTGCTAGACCTGGCAGCAACAGACTGCTTCTGTGGCTACCTCCAGCAGCCATTAGTGCCAGTGGCACCCGGCAGGTCGTGCTAAGACTAGCATGCCGTGGTGCAGCACAGCAGTGGGGTCTAACATGCCAACCTCCCCGGTGTTCTGTAGCTACCGGTGCGCATTAGGAAATAATTATGTGCTCCAAGTAATGAGCAGATAGCTAGCTGTGGCACTTGAGGTCGGTTCCTTGCCGAGCGGCCCATCAAACTAAAAGGCTAGATTTGTTGGAAGGCTAAAATGCTTAAGATTGTGAGCTCATAATAACATTAATAACTACCTAATAGGATTGAATCCCTTGAACAACATCTCAAATATGTTTCTTTGGTCCATAGAATGGCCACCAAATGTTCAGCTTCTAACTAATTTGTGACTCCAAATATGCCACCTTACTCTTGTAGCCAACAGGGCTAATTACCAAATATAAAGACTTAGGGAACTCTGGACAAAGCATGACTGAAAACTAGGTCTCCAACAAGATTCGCAGCGGTCAGCGGTATCCTAGTACTTGTAGCCATCTAGCTAGGTCTTCTCATAGAAGTTACCTCCTGCTCTTGGGGTAAGCAGCTGCTGTACGACCTGGAGTTCCTGCAGGCCGGGAACTAGACTCTGGCTGGCTAGCTAGCTAGCTGCAGAACTGCGACCATGATGTCCCACTCTATTGAATTTTCTCGCTTCTTTTGAGCATGCTGGTCGCGGCGGTGTGTCAAACATCAACTCAGGCAACTGAACCACCGAAAGAAAGAATCATGGTACATTGTACTGGTATTCGTAGGAAAGGCCATCTAATGCAGGCACGTTGGTGGACATGAAAAAATGTGTTATGAAAAAGATGTGCTGTGTAAATGTTGTGCTCGGCAGGCCAAATCCAAGCCGGAAAGCAATACGAATCTCTCCGTCACTGACCGCTGCGTGGCAACCACAGGTAAACTTTGAAAGTGTGCAATTGAAGGCAACTCATCGCAGGCGGGTCTATCGTCGGTACGATATGATAAGCTCCTCAAGGTACTAAATACGGCTTTGATGGAGAGTCGCAGAAAGTTCAACACGGAAGATGCAATTAAAGAGTGCCATGGAGATGATGCTTCCATGTTTGACGACGATGCTGGCGGCGGCCAGAGTGTCTTAGCCACCGCCATCGATGCCATGGTGGACCAAGTCAATGATACTGTCAAGAGCAATATTGTTACTTACCTAGAACAAGAAGGGATCCAGGAAAAAGTAGAAAACATTGAAGCAATTATTAATCGGTTGGATGCCAATGACGAAAAACAAAGACAAGCCGATGCTGAGGATCGCCAATCAGCTCGAGATGCCCTGGCGTCTGTTAGACTTCCAAAGGATGTTCTCCCCTCTGAATTGATACGATATCGATCGTACAAACTCATGGAGAAAGAACGGGATGCCTTGTTGGAGGAAATCGCCAAGGTGGAGGAAGAAACCAACGGCCTGAACGAGCGAATTGCAAGCAACGAAGATGTCGTCAATCGAGGGGTTCAAAGTATGCGAGCAATGGAACAGCAGATTCAACAATCGACGCAAATTTTGACTGGAAACTGAAGACTTCTATATTTCTAATCAATTGCTGGGAATTATTGAGCGTGTTCAAAACGCAGAAGTGACTGAAAATCAAGGAACATCTGCAATACTACTGCATTATGAGGCGCTGAATAAAGCGGGAAGACTCTACAGAACTTAATATCTTACATATTCTTAAAGATTAATTGGAAATCCTCCAAAGTAGGTTTCGAACTAGACATGGTGCCCGCGTTCGCGTCGCTGTATACATGACTTGCCATGTCTTTCTTCTTTTCTTGAAGTTCAACGATACGTTCCTCTACGCTGTCTGCAACGACAAATTTCCGGACTCGAACGACGGAAGCTGTTTGGCCGATACGGTGAACTCGATTGATGCATTGCTCTTCCAGGGCATTTGACCACCACGGGTCACATAGAAACACCGTCGAAGCTGATACAAGATTAAGCCCACAACCCCCGGCCTTCATTGACACAAGCATGACGGAACCAATCCTTTCTTCTGCTGAGAGCGAACCAGAAGAGCTGACAGATTCTGGAGGCGTTCCTTTGGCTTTGAAAGCCTCCAGAGCAGCCACCCTTTGTTTCAGAGACATTTTACCGTCCAATCGGCCAAATGGGATGCCAATGGCACGAAAAGATGTCTCTAGGATGGACAGAAAGCCCAAAAACTGCGAAAAGATAACAACGTTCGATCCAGGGTCCGCCTTCCACACTTCGTGGAGTTCGGAAATAATGCGTGCTTGCTTCGAAGATTCGGTTCCTTCGTTAATGGATTCCTCAAGAATCTGTCTTGCCGCGTCGTTTCTTCCGTCGTTTGCAGTTCCCTCGGTCTCCACTTTGATGCGGTTGGAAGCCGGAGACAATTTCTTCTCGGACAGGAACGAAGACTGGAACTGACCCTCTAAATCTTTGGAAAGAAGAATGACGGAAGCAGACTCCACCTTGGATTGGCAAACAGGACAATCGCCATCAGGAAACTTGGACTGTGTAAGGGAATTCCCGGTCTTTTTGGGTGATCTCTCTTTCAGGTAGTCGAGTAGGCATTCTCTGCAAAAGGTGTGAGCGCAGCCTGTCATGCATGCTTCGTGGATCAGTGGTGTATCCAAACATATAGGACATTCTTCAGCAATGTGGGTGGCATTTCCCTGGATGGCATTGTTCAGTGCATGTGCTACCTTTACTGAGTACGAGCCGTCGTTGGTGTTTGATGCATCGCTCTGCTTAATTGCATTCGCAGTCTTTCTAAACTTTAACAGCAACTCATTAATAAACTGACCAGTAAGTTTTGGTGGAAAGAAATGGTGAGCGTTAGAAAAATAAGGGGTACGAACGATAATGCAAGCAGCAGCCATGAAGTCAACGTACAGCATCGTCAACAGAATCGTTGCAAGCCGATTGTGACGCTTCAGCGCACTTATCCTCCTTTTCGTCGGCTGTGTCCCATTCGTCTTCGTCCACTTTGGACTTAACCGTGAGTGCGATGTGATCGCAAGACATTCTTAGCCGATGAAGTAAGGAAAAGATTGCAAACCAAGATTTACTAGCCGTCCCTTGCTTGATAAAGCCATCAAAGATGTCTTGCGACTTCATGAGGAGTGCATTGTAGAACTCCCTCTCTGCCTCGCTCAGTGTTACATCAATTACCGCTGTCTCAACCGGCGGGAGAGTTAGGATTGGTTTTCTGCGCAATGAAACAGAGTGGTCGGTGAGGATGACAGGAAATACCGGTGAAACATTTTAGCAACGTAGGTAGCAACCACTACACCAAAGTCAAACTTACCCATCAGCTGAGAGCGAGTTTTTCGTCCGCCGAAGCATCAGTGGCCCTAATAGTCGCCGAACTCGTCCAAGGGCAACCGTCGTGCCCGAAGGTTCCTCAGATTCACCGCTTTCACTATCATCTAATTTGGAAGTGCTGTTCATCTCAGAGGTAATAGCTGTTTTCCAAAACGCGGCGTCGCACCACGGTTGATGTCTCAAGAATTTCAGTAAACCAAAAACATCGTCAAGTGAATTATGGATGACTGTGCCAGTGACAACCCATCGGTACTGTGCTTTCAATGCACAACAAGCTTTTGAGGCAAGCGTTGCCTGATTCTTAATGCAATGTGCCTCATCGAGAATAACTCTTAACCACTCTCGCTGAAGAAGCCCATATCCCTTGTCACTTGTGCAGTTAGGGTCTTTTTTTCGCCTTTGGATTTCGCCCTGCATTTTACCGTAAGTTGTAACGACAACGTCAACATCAAAGTCATCCAGGGATGAATTTCCCTTTGTCTGGTCACCGTAACACACTCGACAGGAGAGAGATGTCTTAGTCTTAATTTCTTCCTCCCATTGAGTTATGAGGGAGAGGGGGGCTACAACTAGAGTTGGAAGACGTTTAGAGGAATTTCCCTCGGCTTGCTGCTTTTCTTTATGCTTCAAAATCAGTGCAAGAAGCATTACAGTCTTTCCGAGTCCCCTGTTATATTCAACAGGTTCCGAAATGTGTGAGATCAAGAATTATAAACAAACAGTGTGCACCAAAACCATTCTCAAGCCATTGAAAAAAGAATAAACAAATAAATGCACTGGTGTAAACGGTGCCAACACTTACATATCATCCGCCAAGATTCCTCCCGAACAGTGTTTTGGCGGTGCCGGAGGGTGACACGTCGCAATTCCAAGCAGTTCATTCACATAAAACAAGACCGCATTTTCCATGCTAGAGTCCGCTAGATAGCGAGGCTTCCACAAAGGATGATTCACTGGGTTGGCTTGTCCAGCCACTGTCTTGGCAGCCTTCCGTCCTGCATCCGAGACCAGCACTGGTCCACATTCACAAAAAATGGGTGGCTGTTGAGTGGTCCCTCCCCCAACACTTTTGTGACTGCTAGTGCTTGAATGCGCTGCTAATTCAGAAAGAAGGGCCAGTTCTTTTTCTAGCTCTTCCCGACTTTCTCCTTCCTCTTCTCGCTTCATCATCCAATACAAAGCCTGTCGTTGATAGGGGCGCAAAACGACTGACTCATCAAAACCTAAAGGATCATCTAGCTCTGGCAATCTCTGCTTGCTATTAGCTTCCTCCGAATCAGACGATTGGTTGTTAATGTCCTTGGCCCATGCGGGCGATTCTTCGGATCCCACCTCCTCTTCAAAATCGTCTTCCTGCAAGACAACATTATTGCTTTCATCATCATCATCGTCATCATCACAATAACTATCGCTTTCTTCGTTGTCTGCTGCTGCTAAATTTTTAGTGGCGACAGAGGGAGCAAAGTCAGGAGCATCCCCATAGTGTGCCCACTGGAGGAAAGCAAAGGCAGCTTCGGACACGGTCATTTTGGAGGATATCAAGGTTCGTTGGTTATTGTTTTGGTTGCGAAAAAACATGGAAGATTTCGTGCTTCCATCATCTTTCTTTATATTCTCGTCAAAGAGCGAAAAAAACTCCCGGGGATCTTGGATCAATACTCTCAAGTTCATGGCCACATCTCCACCAATGGGAATGTCGGTGTCTTCCATCAAGGCACTGGCCCTCAATTCAATTAAATTTCGTCGTAACAGCGGTGTCAGCATGGCCGAAAGCGGCTTCTCCAGATTACCTTGCACACGACCGTCGCCGTGACTACGAAAGCGCACACTGGTATTTTGGCCGGTATGATAGTGCTGCAGGTCCAAGCCTTGTTGGTATGCCACGCGGCTAGAACGTTGGGTACAATGTCCGACAACCCATCGCTCGCACAATAAAAGACCACTGGACGAGGCTAGTGCTGTTTCTCTTGGAGTGTCATTAATTTGAGGGGTTTGCACAGTACTGCTACTTGGAACGTTGGTACTTGTATAACGAGGCGTTGCTGGAATAAGGTGGGGAGACTGCTTCTTGGAGGGTCGACTATTCTTGGTAGAACTGTCAGTCGAAGAAGGGCGCTTCTTGCTGGTAGAAGCAGCCGATGATGATGATGCGGGCGTGGAATGGTGCGATGGAGGAGCTGCCTTCACAGCGGACGGCATATCATTGTCATTAATATTATTATCAGCGGTAGGGTGGGGGGGCGCTCGATGTTGTTGTCTTGGGGTTTTCGGTTGATACTGTCCCGTCATGAGGCGTTCCGCAGCCAGCTGTACATTGTACCCCGCTTGCGAGAGACAGGAGGAAAGATCGCCTTCGGAAAAGTCGGGACAAAAATTGCGGATCATTTCCAACTGCTTGACAATGGAAGAAGCAGATCCTCCCGAGGAGGTTCTTCTCTTATTGCTGCTGCTGGAGGACGAGGAACTGCGTTTTCCTGCCATTGCTAACTCTATGTATATATAAGAATGTACTTGTTTCTTTCTTTTTTTCAGCAGTGTATTGATT
>ENA-ORBV01011749-ORBV01011749.1-microbial-mat-metagenome-genome-assembly--contig:-NODE-11749-length-13671-cov-5.429233_pt1 | contig 13671 bp, 13 predicted proteins | sample MGYA00237777_ERZ505514 | MGnify/ENA primary metagenome ERZ505514 (study PRJEB26160, sample SAMN06269048) | microbial mat metagenome | isolation source: Oligotrophic lake microbial mat | place...
AGAGTCCGAAGATCTGAATCCAAACATGGATCCACATCTCCGAAGGAGTGTGTTGGAAGTGCAGCTGGCACAGCTAGCATTCCACAAGGAGCAGGTGTGCACCCGTGAGCAACTTGAATTGCAGCTGAGTCAACAGCATGGAAGACTCTAGAAAGATCTGCAACAACAACAACAACAACAACAACAACAACAACAACAACAACAACAACAACAGCTAGCAGCACTGCAGTGCTTACAATTTCTAACAAACTGAACTGTTTCATCAACAAGCAGGTCTCTTCAATGTTAATCATCCAACAGATGGGAAGAGGAGCCAATGCCTTGGACTGCAATGTCTTTTGTGTGAGTTGAATGGTGGCACACAAAATCAAGAAAAAGAACATGGGGAAAATGCCCAAAAAACATGTCACTTAAGGAGAGTCAAAAGTCTTGGCGAGAAAACTGACTTGTCTGCCAAACACTTTGCAACTTCATTGCCTGGTTGAAGTCAAACACCAGATGACAAAGGCAGTGTCTGCAGCTTCATCTGGCAAGGCACTGGCAAAAAAAACAGAGAAAAGAATGCATTTGGTTTGCAGAAGAAGGAACAACAATGACAAAACAATGTTGATTCAATCTGCAACATCTTGCCAATCTCAACAATCAACATCTGCATGGCAATCCTAGCATGAACAGACATGCAAAGCAGCCACAGGTGTGGTTGATGAGCGAATCAGTTGCACAAGAGTTGACCAATCCAACACACAAAAATTGCTGCAGACAACAACAAATGCAACCTTTGTTGAACTGGCATCTGGCCAGTGAAGGTGAGAGACTGAGAACCAGGGGATGTCCTTTTCAATGTGTCTGTGAACTTGTCAAACATTCACCATGACCAAAACAGTCAGTCTGTTGTGTTGACTGCAACATGAACAATGTGTGTTGAAACATGAGATTTTGTTGTGACAGTTTTCACATCCCATGTTTGGCATCTCTCTTCAATTTGTTTTTTGAGGTGTGCCAGTGCAATCGAATTGGACATTGAGGATGAAAACAACTTTTTTGCTAATTTGTGGAATTCAGACCCCCATTCTCAGACATGTTGACACATGAGTGTCAATTGTTGATGACCAAAATCCCATTGTTTCTGCCCCATGTCACAATGTTTGGCTATCTGAAATTCTGAATTTGTTGCTGCCACGTGAGGATGTTCTCACTGACAAAATCCTGTGGCCAAGCTGATTCATGTTTTTTGTCCTTTCCAGCTCAAAAGGAACATTGCAGAATTTCAGAGGGACGCCAATGTCAAACCAACTAAGACACTGCAGTGGGGACAATCATTTGCAACTCAATTGCAAATGCAAATGCCAATGTTTTCCACCATCACTCAAGTTTCCAATGTCTGTTGATGTGAATGTGATTCTTTTGGCAGCTGTGCAAGCAAATGTCAAACAATTTGTTTTTGGGCAAAACAAAATGAACAAACAGGAAAACTTTTCAATGACATTGCCGATCCTTGATGTTCTTTCACAAAACAACACTGATGCAGTGCAGTTTCAAAGCACATCTTGATCAGTTTTTGTTTGAAGGATTTGCAAGCAAAATGTCATTTTTTTGGCACAGATGCCTGCATGCTTGCAAGACTGGCTCACCCACATTGTTTGTTGTCAGGAGCATCTTCTCACAAAAAGGGTGTGCATTGAAGTTTTTCCAAGCAAAGTCAAAGCAACCAATGACAACATGGACAAGATCATGATGACTCCCATCACGGCAAGATGAGATGTGACACATTTTCTCAATGCAATTTTTTTTCCATCTGTTGCCTCTGTTTTTTGCTCAACTGCCAGATTTGCATGACCTCAGATGTTGCCACTGAAGAGTTTTTTTCTAAGTTGTCCCTCTTGGAATCTCACGCAACCACCATGGTCCCCTGCATGTGCCTCAGATGCTCCTCAAGTGGCAGAAACGCTCAAGCAGCATGCTTTTGTTGAGAGAAATGTTCAATTCTTCAGAAACACACATTGCTGCATTCATCAAACAAAAACATCACTGGATTGAAGAATCCATGACATCAGATTAGCAGGGAAGTTGGTGCACAACAAGTTGACATGCGCGCACCTCAAAAAGATCTGAAATTGTTCAAAGGCGGTTGCGTTTTTCAAAACCACACACACAAAATGCAGTTGGCAATGACACAAACTTCAGTTTTTCACAATTCATGTCTGGTGCAGAACAAATGGAAAACAACAACCACTTGATGTGATTTCATCAGTGTCCGGATGAACGCCCATCTTTGTCACAGAGCAAATGTGCATTGAACACATTTTTGTGCCGCAGATTTTGTGCAACCAGTTTGCCCAATCCATTGGAAATGTTTTTTGCTGAAAGCAGGTCAATGACATTTGTGGAACACATTTCATTTCTGCAATTTTGACAAAAGACAACTTGTGAGGGTTGTGTGTGCAGTGGTGGTGGAAAAGCGTTGCTGACAATGCTAAAAGAGCCCTTGAATGGAGCAAAGTTTGAGACTCTCCCCTAAGTTTGAAAGTTCAGGGGAGAGTTTCAAAATGCACTCTGAACTCAGCTCCAGCTTAGGGGAGAGTTTCAAAACTTTCCCCTGATTTGTGGGAGAGTTTCGAACACAGGCAAAAACGTGCCACAGCTCTTTTGTGTTGAACAACTCTCCCCTGATTCAGGGGAGAGTTTCAAACTCTCCCCCATGACTGGGAGAGTCTCAGACTCTCCCCCAATCCATGACTCTCCCTTGACACAGGGGATCCACCCTTAAATGGCCTTAAATGCTTCCTTATTTAAATGAGCAATGCTCCTGTGTCATGGTGTTTTCTTGTTGTTGGTGTTTTGAAAAGACCATTGGGTTGTCCCTGTCCTTTTCGTTTCTGTGGGCATCATGCCACATTGGTGTGAATTTCTCCAATCACCCGGCGGGCAAGAGAGTGCCACGCACGACCCTGGAAGTGCAAAGTTGGATATGAGAACCCTCCATTATTGCGCCGGACGGCGTGCATTGGCTTATGTGACCGATGATGATCTGTCACAGTTGAAAAAAATCGCTTATGGAGACAAAAACACGTCGTCTTTCACATGGCCTTCTCACATGTTTGGTTGCGAGAAACTCTGCGGTGGCACGAAACTTACCGTGACCCAGCTGTTTAGTAGGTCGAGACGGCAGGCACTTTACAGTTTAAGTTTTCTGCGCGAAAGATATCTTCTGTGGTACAACATGTCTCACTAGCTAGCTAGCTACTAGCTAGCTAGCTACTAGCTAGTAGTAGAGAAGACTACTGGTACCTATTTGTCGCTTGCTGGGCATAGTACTGGTAGGTGGAGTCGACAGAGGAGGTGAGTAGTACAAGCAGAGACCGCTCCGACTACTGCCAACTGTAGTTTTATTGGCATCTGTCTGTCTCTGTTGGACGAGTTTTGGGAAAAGCGTGACAGAATAGAAAGACATACTGTAGGTAGCTAGTGCTTACTGGCGGGAAGAAAATTAGCTTCTGTGAGCCAAGGTTATTGGAAATTGAAAGGCTTCGGAGTACATACATATCCGAAGTATATAATTATCTTCTGCTAGAATATATAGTTATACATAGCCAATCCAGGAAAGTGTTCTTGTATTGAGAACACCCAGATTGGCAAAGGAAACAACAGAGGTATAGGAAGGAAGTGCTGGAATGGCAAGTACCGTCTTTAGCACTCGGAGTGGTCGGAAGCCCAAGCCAGTGGCGGCATTTGGAGCAGAACCTGCTCCTCCTAGCACTGGCCGCGGAAGGAAAGCCAAGGCGACCAAAGTCAACAAGACAACGAAAGCGAAAGTCAACAAGAACAAGACCAAGAACAATGCAGCTGCAGCTGCAATGCTTGACAACTCGGACAGTGCCAATGACTACAGCGAGGACAACAACCATACGAACACCACGAACGACTATGACAGTTATGACCAGACTTGCAAAATTGCTCCCTTGACCAACTTGGACGCGGTCTTTGGTCGGGGTCGTAAAGTCGATGGGGTTCGCAAGGGGTCCCTGTATCGAACGTTAATTGAAACTCACTGTGATCCCTTTGCCGCTTTGAACACGAGCCATTACAATCCCCGCAAAGATTATGTGCAGCGTGAGATTGTGGACGTGGTCATAGCGGAGGGTGGTCGATTTATTTTGCGCGACAGCACGGCGGGATATCGGGGAGACATTCAAGACGCTGATCAAAAGTACGGCCTCCGACTTTTGGATCCGACCCTCAAGGAAGATTTGCAACTCGTTATGAAAAAAGTCCGACGAGCACTCTTCAACGAAAAGAAACGCCGAGACGCCGGAATCTTTCCTTCGGCAGCCTATCGAAAAGACAAGAAAGCCTTAGCGGCACAAGCACAATCGGACGAGAACGAAGGTGAGGAACTGGAGGAAGATGAGCTCGCTCCCATGCCCACCTTGGAAACGCCTCCCTCTCCTCCTCGCAACTACAAAATTGACGCGAATGGTAATCCACGAGCCACCATTCGGCGCAGGAGCACGAACAACCTTGTCACGCCCGATGGCGTCGCTGCCCCCAAAGTGGAGCGAAGAGGTCGCAAGAGAAAGGATCCAACCGCAACACCAGCAACTCCAAAAGCTGCAAAGGCCAAAAAGGCCAAACCAACGACCAGGGGGAGAAAACAAAAACAACTTTCGGAGCAAGAGCCGCTGCAGCAATCCACTACGACTCTGACGGATGCGTATGACTTTTCTTCCATACAGGAGGTAGCATCTGTCTCGGTGGATGACAGTGAGGGAAATAAGGGGAACCACAACGCTTATCACATGGCTGCTGCTACTACGGTACAAGACCACCATTCGTCTCTGAACGAACACGACAATACGGCAAATGGTTACAGCATGGTGCACAGCACCAGCAGCCATGTCATTCACAATGGGGACGAAGACGACGGTCTGCTGAACGAAATTGATGCCATGATTCAATCCCAACATACGCAACTCGACCCATTGTTGAATTTGGAATTTGGCTTTGATGGCTTTGATGAAACCGAGAACCTCCATCAATTGACAGCGACAGCGTCGGGGGGGACTGTCACGAGTACAACCGCCACCACAACTGCACCTTCGGATGCGGTTACGTCTACCATTGGTAGTACAGATATGGCGGCTGTGGATTCTGCCCCGATGCCTGCTGCGAGCACGTCCGCACAGATTTCGGACATGGCAGCTCCTGTCAGTACTACAATCGCCACTACGACTACCACCGGGGCGACGATCAGTACGATGGCTTTGGCCGAGGTAGAAAATGACTCTGACAAGAGCAACGTTGGGGTTGGCAACGTCGCCACTCCTACTACTGAAGGTACGAGCATCACTATTGTTGATGCTACTACTTTAGATAATGAAGCGTCGAGAAACGAGGAGCAAAAGAATCTGCAGAAAACATATCATAGTACCAGTGTTCAGACGACTGCTGCCGCTGGGCCTACCAACAGCACACACCCGAGGGAAGTACCCGCCACACCCAAAACAGAAGATACTTCCACAGCATCTACAGCAGCCACGTCGACAACACTGGCTCCGCAGCCAGCGTCGCAATACCGACAGCCTATTCTGTTGCAGGCACAGGGGCAACCTTATCCTCGGCAGCCCCATGTGCCACCGACCCCAGTGCAGCAATCGTACTCTCCGCAGTCTCACGTGCAAACTACGCTAGTTCAGCAATCCCAGTCTCCTCAGTCGTACTCTCCACAGTCCCATGAGCAGACGACAAGCACAGTTCAACAATCTCATTCTCCACAGCAACAGCAACAGCAACAGGAGCACCAACACCAACAGCAACACCAGCATGCTCTACCCCAGAGTCAGACGCATGGCCAGGCCCACTATCCGTCGTATCAAATGATCCGGCCCAAGCCACCGGCGCCTTTGGCACAGCCGCCAGCGCCTACATATCATCATCAGTATTTGCAGCCGCGACCCGACCCACAGAGCCAACCACCCGCAGTGCAACAGACCCAGCACTACCCCCCTCAAAATCCTCCTCCTCACCACCATCATCAACATCCACAACATCCACAACATCAGCACCAGCATCCACAACATCCACAACATCCACAACATCAGCACGCACAGCACGCACAGCATCCACAACATCAGCACCCACAGCACGCACAGCATCCCCAGCATCCCCAGCATCCTCAGCATCCACAGAATCCTCAACATCCACAGCAACAGCAACCGCAACAGCATCAAAACCAACATCCGCAACATCCTCAATATCCCCATGCGCAACAACAACTGTATATGCATATGCAACAAGCAAAGCAGGTACATGCCAAGACAAGTACGCAAGCCCCGGCGCCATCGTCATCGCAGAGGCACCCAATGGCACCCGCACCGGGACAGGTACAGCCACAAATGTATTCGTATCAGCCGATGCAGCCGCAGCCGTGGCACCCGCATCATCAACAGCACTACCCGCAGCATCCGCATCCTCATGCTCACCAACAACCGTATGCTTACTCATACCGAGGCCCTCCGCCATCGTCAATGTCATCAGCAACGGACTCTCCGGCTCCAGCGCATGCCCCATCCCCGGCTTCCGGGCCGCCCCCTCCACCCACAGCTGCTGCTACCCCGCCAATATCTTCCTAAATGCCCTCTCGCATCATGGGTTTGCACCATGCAGTCGTATTTAATGTCTACCATTTCCAGGTCACCCGTTTTTTGTTCCAATCGTCGTTCATCTATACAATCTGACAACATACAGGAAGGCAACCTCATCCTCATCATGACCGTCAGAATCATCGCCAGCATCCATATCACCATCATGATATATGTTGTACATAATTAAAAAAGAATCTAGCTAGTAAAGAGCTCGGTCGAGCTCGCCCAGTCCCATCACAACCAAGTGAAAGTCACAATCAAAATCATAACATCAGCTTTCGTCGCACCGCGAAATCATACACGCCCTAAAACATACAGAGTCGCCACGACTAATATACGTACAAGTAAAACACTCAATAGATTCGATACATGTTTATGGATTCTCACGTTCGTTGAACAATTTGCCAGACGTCTTTAAAACACTCGTAGTCGTTGCTTGATTTCTTTCTTTCTCGTATGGATAGAGACGCGTCTAGCTTAGCGCCAGGCTTTGGGTTGTCTGCCAATCTCTTTCTCATTTTGAGTATCTATTTAGAGCTATCTTTTCCTCGGGTGCTAGCAGGATTCAACGATCCTGTGGGTGGACACGAAACTGAAAAACTGATTGGACGGGCGAAAATAAACAGCAAAAGGATGTCACTTTATCACCATGATTTGAAAACAAATCATTGAAACGATCATACCCAAAAACTTGGAACTTCTTTCTAGCCTATAAGTAAATAAAGTAGACACCGTCGAAGTATAGTTACAAAAAATGTGATGCCTTTTAGTAGAGGTAAAATTATCAAGGCTACCTAGCCAGGCTCCCATAAATATGTGTGCCCCATCCATCCATCTTTGTTGGGGAGAAGAACACGGCGCCTCGCCGGGTTACGGTTCCTAAAAAAATTAGTTACAAAAACTTAAACTTCAAAGGATGCTTATTCTTTCGTTGGATCCTTGGTTATTGGAGGCTCATCTGAAGCAGTGTCCTTGGAAGGAGAATGCTCCCCTTTCAAATCCTTGACCATGTACAAGATTTTCCAATACTTGAATCCCAATAAGCAAAAGATAGAAAGACCAGTACAAAATTGACCCAAACAACCACCGTCATGAGGATTGCGTGTTACGACATAACCCTTGCGTTCGTACAGCTTCGCGGCTCCTATGTTGCGTTGCATGACCTGCAAGGACAAAAATTCTGCTTTCAACACGTTTTTCGCGTGATCATCCGCCCACTTGAGGAGGTGCGAGCCCAATCCTTTTCCGGTATGATCGGGATGACAGGCAATCACCTCCAAATAAACTTCTCCTGGTGATAGTTCATGCCGCATAAATGAAGGAAAACTCAAGTCGGGGGGATCGTTGGGTCCTTGTAGTTGGCAGGATGCAATCACGAGGCCAGAAGTCTCGTCTTTTAAAATGCGACAATTTTGGAGTTTACCGGGGTATTTGGAGGCGTATTGTCGATACGCCTTCAATTGATTATCTTCCGATTCTTGCGTGCTTTCACAACCCTGTTTTTCTTTAAAAGCAATCGTTGAAAGCTTTGCCATTCCCACAAAGTCGTCGGTAGTGGGAATCAGCAGGGGGGGAAGGGGGGGTCTGGTAGTTGTCATTTTCTTTTTCTGATGATTCGGTTGGACTTGGGGGCCGTTGTGCATTGGCAAGTGGTTGCAGTTTTGTGACATTGTGTTTCTTGGTTGTGTTGCCTTCGATCATGACCCTTTTACTCTTGCCGGTCTATTACTACTAAGATTCATTCGTGCTGTACACTTTAGATGTACACTGCCAGGAAACAATGCAACGTACAACTAGCTACATAGCTACTAGTAGTAACGCGTACAGCGCGCACATTGTGGAAGCGAAGGTCATTTTTGACGTCAATGAATTCGAATGCCCTCTTGTAACTAGGAATCAGTGTGCGGGCCTCAAAATGGAACATTATAGCGCACATAGACCCCCTACCATTTGGAACTTGCTCCGCGGTGCACTACTAGCTAGCTAGTCGCTATATATAGTACTTCACACTGAACTAAAATGATAGGACTCATTTGTTCGTCCCATCTAGTTAGGGTCCGACAATTAGGTCGGCAAGTGCACAAAACACGATGCGAGCACCTAGCTAGTCCAAGCAATGTCTCGTAACGATTGGCAGCCCCCTGCAACGAGAACCGACGAGTCGGAGAATGATTCCAATTTCGAATCGGCCTACTGCCTAAAGTTTTCCGTCATGCAACCAACCACAGACTGGATCACAAACAGCCATACGAGAAAAACGCAGTATGATGCCGTGCAGACAACAAAAGGATATTTTGAAGGAAGCCCTGTCCGAGGCAAAGAAGTACCCATTCGAGTATCGAACCCCAATCGCTGCACAGCCGATGATGAGCTTCAGGGTGCAAGCTTTCCAAACATAGTAAGGAAGAAATAGCAAAAAACAATGGAACCGACCGAGGATCGAACCCCAATCGAACAGACAGAGCCGACGAGGAGCCGGAACAGCGACAGAACACCAAATCACAACCAATGAATGGAATCACGGTGCTGCGAGAACAAGGCCAGTAATGCTATGTACTCGAGTATGAACCTATGTAAGTTAGCTAACTAGTAGTAGAGTTCAAATCTTTCCGCATGCGACTCGGCAATTTCCCATGCCATCCACATACGGGGCATCCAAGGCGAAACTCCGGTACCTGTCCAAGAAAGGAATGCATGTGAAGCAGAAACTGCCTACAAGAGGAGCACTGCCTCTGGAAACAATATCGACTCCACAGAGATGAACGTGCGTCCGTGGCAGAAAATTGGTATCAATTAATTTGTGTCTGTCTATTCTTTTGGAGGTGGTTAATACCTACGTGGCCTTCTGTGATCAAGCCTCGACCCCCCAGTGATGAGATCGATGCTCCATCTGACACGCCAACCCACTTATTACAGGAGCCCCATCTACGGTATTCCTTTCCGCTAGCAGCTCCGATTGCTATCTACCCCAGCAGGAATTGCGCGTGGTAGATTCCCCTATCCTCCAAAGTTTTCTTTTTTCGTCATTGTTGATTATTCTCTGGCATTTCGACGCAAGGGCACTCGGGTTCTTACTAGTCACAACCTGGAAAAGTGGAACCACCGGATACCTTTTTTGGCAGTAATGGATAACTTCATGGACTTCTTGGCAATAGTTATGAAGAATCCATCCGCGAGACGTGAACGATGTTCAATCGATCCCCTTGCCTTTGATACCAGTCCATCCCCTAGCTCCCGCAGCTGCTCGGCCAGTGGACTTGACCTTGTAAGTACTTACTACCTGTAGAATGGAAGTAATCTCCCCAGCAGATTACTGATTCTCAAAAGACTCGACCCTTTCGTCATCGTGGACGCTTCAAGAGCTTTCCAGCCCGTAGACTCTCTCCCGGTGTTCGCTGGTTCCGAATCAGAATGATCCATGCAGTATTTGGTCACAAGAAACTCAACCCCGCGTGGTCCCCTGCTGGATCATAATGGCTTTTCAACTTCTCGATCAGTACAAGGAACGCAGATATGCCCCAATCTTCCCAATATCAAACGGCTTGCTTATAAATCCATCAGCTCCCGCATTTAGAGCTTGCGTTTCAAACGTTGACGAGACATGAGCAGTCACAAAAACAACCTTGGGGCTATCCTTCTCTTTTCGACGATTGACAATGATTCGCGTTGCCTCCAGCCCGTCCATGATGGGCATTTGCATATCCATAAAGACAATGTCGTAATCGGCTTTGGCTGACTGCTCCACTGCCTCTTTTCCGTTGTTGGCAATGTCGACGTTTTTCATTCCAAGCCGATCGAGCATACGCCGAAGAACCTTCTGGTTGACGACATTGTCCTCCGCGATGAGAGCCCGTAGATCCTGTAACGACAAATGCTGGTGTTGAATTGCATTCTTGGTAAAGAGTGGCCCGGGATGAGCTCCTTGTTCCACGCAGGACGCCAATGACTCCATCATGACACACGGCAGCACTGCCGAAGTTTTGCGGAAATGACAGTGCGATTCGGGTATAGAACGGTTGGGACCAAGCGTAACAAGAGCGCTCGGGACAGCTTTTTTGAGCCGTTCGTACATATCTTGTCGGTACATTTCTTCATGGACAAAGAAGAAATGAAATTTAGCTGAGCGCTCCGCGTGGATTGATGAAAGGTAGGATTCAAGTTCACTGTAACTTTTGAATTGTTCTACAGGAACGCGAAAAGCCCCAAATTTGGTCGTATCCCAGGTATCACATTGATCAGAAAGGTACAAGATTTGGGCCTTCTCCAATCGCTTAGAGAGGCCATCGACATCCGCCCAGTGGCCATGGCAAGGTAGTTCTACCGTAAATTTCGACCATTTGCCAAATTCACTATCGACGCTGATTGTGCCGCCGAGATGCTCTACAAGCCTCGATGTAATTGCGAGGCCGAGGCCGGTCCCGCCGTCCACACTCTCAGGACGGCTTTTCGCTTGAAGAAACGGTTGAAAGATTTTCCCAAAATCTTTCTTGTCGATGCCCCTCCCATAATCTTTTACAACGATTCGAATCACATCCTGGCGAAATGGAGTAATGGTACTCGTAGGAGGTGGATGTTGTGTTTCGGGTGGAGACGGCGGGCAAGGGCGATGAAACGGGCAGTGCGAATTTTTAGTTGGCTCCGGGAATGTTTTGTCGATTTTTGCGTCGAAAGCTAAATTGGGGACCGTGGCCTCCGGTCTCTCTTCGCAACTAGCAGTCGCAGCAAGCTTATTGTTGGAGCGTTCCATCTCAATGTTGAGCTCTATGGTACCACCATTGTTGCTGAATTTCACAGCATTCCCAAGCAAGTTGAAAAGAATCTGCTGCAGACGCCGACTGTCCGTCTCGATGTATTTGGGCACCGCGATATCATAGGATGTACGGAGCTCCAAATCTTTTTCCTGTGCCTTGAACTCAATGCCATGAACTACCGTGTTTAAGATGTCTTGCAAGCTCGTCACCTTTACTTCCATATCCGCCTTTCCGGATTGCAGTTTCGAGAAATCTAGCACGTCATCGACAACACTACATAACAAGTCGCCGCTGGAAATGATCATGGTCAAGCACTCTCTTTGTGCGGGACTAAGATCGGTGTCTTTGAGCAGACTGGACAATCCGATGACGCAGTTCAGTGGAGTCCTTTTTTTTCCCAAAGGGGTGCGAGTGGTAATATGTGAGATCCAGATCGAGACAGCAAGAAGGCTAAAAAATGACTTATGCAAGGAAAACTAACCTAATTTCATGGCTCACTTCAAAAAGGGAATAGACAGTACCAGCAACGCGAGTGAGCAGGCCGGGGAGGTAGTATGACAGGATCGAACATTAAATAGCAAACGATACAACTGCAACATGGTGAATACTTACTGCAAGCAAAATGCTCGAGCTGTGTGGCAGCATCTTTGGCCAACGTGTCATTGGCAAGCTGGAGTTCCAAGGTCCGTTCCTCGACTCGTTCTTCCAACGAATGAATCAGACGTTTATTCTCTTGCATGGCCGCATACGCTTGAATCAAATTGCCGCAGGTATTGGCAAAGGGCTCGAGAAAATCCACATCGCCTTGACAATATCCACCCGGTTTGTTGGCAAAAGCAATCATTCCAATGAGGGTTCCACCCTTGGGGTCGGTAAAGGGAATTCCCAGAAAATGGCGAACCTGGGGGTGCCCGTCTGGTGCCCAGTAATGTAGATGGGACAGGTGTCGTTGAGACTGGATTCAGTTCTTCTGCAGGCATGAAAGCAAATTATCTGGTTATACCTTGGACTTACAAGGAGTACCGGTCGATCGTGGGTCCTTTTGGGGGTCGTTGGAGATCACAGGTTTGCGGGAGGTGGCTACTTGCCCCTAAAGTTTCAACAGCATAGCAAAGTAGTAATTTGAGATCATCGTGAGATCTTGTAAGCAACAGCCAACCCGACGTGTGTGATGGATTCATTTTTACTTACCCACAGTGTATTCATATTATAAAACCTGAACCCGGTGGCTCTATGCGATTCATAAAATTTGCGCGAAGTCTCATCCCAAGCGATGTTGGTCACGTGGGAACAATGCAAGTACATGGTCCCATCGGGATCAGATTTGAATTGACCCACAAAACCGTATTCACTATCCATGAGAAGCAGCACTTCTTCCAGCAGATTTTGCCACACGACCATTTCCTATAGGGGTTATAGAGGAAAAAGGTGCATATACGTAAGATCCCTCATTCTTGATTGCCTCGAACGAATCAGGACAAAACACAGGAAACGACAAGAGACGACCTGTACTACCACTACTACGGGACGTACTTCTTCGCATTGCAAATACTGTCGTTGAACACGGGATATGGTATCTAATAATTTCAGCCTTTGCTCAATGGAATGAGGACCAATGGGTTCCTTGGTGATTTTCATGGCGCTGAGGATTTCGTCCTTTTTGTGCTTCCAAAGCCATTCTTTCATGGCGGCGTCATCATCGTCATCGGCATCGCCATTCCTGTGCAAAGGACCATCGTCTGGATACTGCACCTGTAAGGTGACATCGACAAAGAGTTTCATGGTGATCGAATCGTTCGATGATGTTTCTTATTATGTTTGGTGAAGAAGGCGTGGTTTGTTGCTGTTGCTGCTGCTTTTAAATACTGTATGCTTGTGTTGTGATTAGTTTGAAGAGGATGGTGGTCGACCGTAAGCGAACTGTGCCGACCAGTTGTTATGATATACGGTATGAGAAAAACTAATGTCCCGATGAAAAAGGATTCTCATTCCTTACAATAAGTGGGGAATGAGAGTGAAGTGGTGGTTCGGTTTTCTCAAATGGCCCATGCCAAAGGGACGACAGTTCTTTGCACTTGGAAAATGAAGGCCAAGTTCATTTTGTTTTTGCCCCCAACTAGTCAAGTGGGGTCTATCCAAATTTTATTGACAAAAGGGACTCCAAAAGTGATTGAAAATGGCGTGGTTGTGTGTGTGTGTGTATGCATGTATGTCACATAAGGGAAGGTGCCCCTGGGACAGTGTTGATTTAAAAAAAGGTGCCAGTGAGACAGTGCTCA
>ENA-ORBV01011750-ORBV01011750.1-microbial-mat-metagenome-genome-assembly--contig:-NODE-11750-length-13670-cov-5.020672_pt1 | contig 13670 bp, 11 predicted proteins | sample MGYA00237777_ERZ505514 | MGnify/ENA primary metagenome ERZ505514 (study PRJEB26160, sample SAMN06269048) | microbial mat metagenome | isolation source: Oligotrophic lake microbial mat | place...
GGCTCGGAGATGTGTATAAGAGACAGCACAAATTGCACACATATCCTTCGGGAGGAGTTGTTTCCTTTTTGTTCTTGTTCTTTTTGCTGCTGCTGTCAACAGTATCAATGTTCTCTGTTACTTCCGTCATGGTAGCTGGGCCAAATAGGGCTGCTCTTCTTTCTCTTTTCTGTTGCTGGGGCAAGACTATTAAACTAGCTAACACTAAGATATGATTGTGTCATGGTCCTTTCGTTTTAGTTTTCCAAATTTTCTTCAATTCATTCATTGGTGGGTGGTCGAAGGTTCGATTCCCGGCATCGTGACGAGAACAGACGGTACAAAGGACGCGCATGGACTACAATCGGATTGGTGTGTGGTCACCATGCAGAAGAACATGAGGCTACCTAGCTAGATGCTGCTTTTGCCTTGTTAGAGTCTACCACAAAAATTCTAGCTGTCCAGCACTGGCTATCTAGAGCAATGAAAATGACTGACCCTGCATTCCCCTATTGTAGAACGAACCTCAGATTCAATCGCACAAATTAGAGCCCGTCCGAACCACTTTGGCCGACACAGATTGCAAAAGGCCATGCACGAATCGACCAGTCATTTTAACCACATGCGTCAGTGCCAACAGCAGATGTCGTCCGAACTACAGATTGAATCCTCAACAGAAAAATAGTCCCACCTGCCATGTTGTTTTCTATTTCTGCCAACGTGGTGAGGAAACAGCCAACATTGTCATTGGCACACTGCCACCATCCATTTGTGTTGTAGTCAGCATCCATTTGTAATAGTCAGCTCTTATCTTTGACTATTGACAATGTTGGCATGCTGGGTTGCCCACCCTTGGCTGGGCCGTGCCTTTTTGTGCATCGCTCTGTGTAGCATCTTTGCTTTTGCTGCACCTGACGATGATGGGGCGTTCTTTGCCGACAAAAGGAAGTTGGTCACATTGTTGACAACTGCGGTGTTGGCTGTTGCTCCTGGATTATTTGATGTTGCCCTTAATGGTTCGACGAAGAAGAAGGCGAGAAAAGCCTATCCACATCGGAACAGGAAGCGCCGCAGTGTAAGCAACATGATGGATGAGTTGGGTCCCTGTCATGTGCGACGTGCTTGCAGGATGACGCAACCTACCTTCTTCGAGTTGTGTGGAATTCTGCAGCCACACCTCTCACCACCAAGACAAAACCGAAGGAACAAACTGAAAGGTGCAAAGAATGGCCTTATCAGTGGTGAAACACGGCTTAGTTCAGCTTTGCGTTACTTTGCTGGTGGTCGTCCTGAGGACATTTCCATCGTTCACGGAATTTCACACTCAGAGGTGTTTAACAGCCTTTGGAAGGTCGTCGATGCTGTGAATGTATGTCCGGCGTTTGCCATTGAGCATCCATCGTGTTTTGCAGAGCAGAGGAAAATTGCAGCCGCCTTCAAAAAGAAAAGCGAAGCTGGCTTCTCAATGTGTGCCGGAGCGATTGGCTGCATGCTCGTTTGGATAGAGAAGCCCAACAATGATCAATGTGGCATTGCAAAGGTGGGAGCAAAGAAGTGGATGTGTGGTCGTAAAAAGAAGTTTGGAATTACTTTACAGGGCACTTGCGACGTTGACGGAAGGTTTCTGGATGTCGCCATGGAACACCCAGCTTCAACATCGGATTTCCTAGCGTTCACTACCTCAACATTGCAGTTTAAGATGGAGGAACCTTCTTTTCTGGCGCCAGGGCTCTGCATGTTTGGGGATAATGCACACGTCAATTGCAGGTATGTGGCTACACCATGTCGTCAATCGACAGTTGGAACCATCAGCGACAACTACAACTTTTTTCACTCACAGGTCAGTGCATTTAACTGGTCTTTACTTCATTGCGTTTCACTTTCTAATTCATTCTTCCTCCGTCTAAGTTGAGGATTCGGATTGAATGCGCTTTCGGGATGTTGGTTGGACGCTGGGGTGCACTTCGAAGAGCCTTGCTGTCAAGCATGGATCTTCGGAAGATCACAGCCCTTGTCATGTGTCTGTGCCGCCTGCACAATTTCCTAGTTGATGTCCGTGTGCGCGAACGTGAACGTGAAGAAGAGGAAGATGACGTACCCCCATCTTTGGCTGCTGACGCCTTGGAAATCGCCGGCAATGGAGGTGTCGCCCTTGTTGAAAGGGGCTCCAACCAACGTGTTCCTGCTGAGTTGCTGGATGGTGGACATCACTTTGAAGACACCACGGAAGCCTTTCGCAAGGCATTCATGAGACGAGGCATCGGTGATGCTGTCTTGCCAAGGGAACGTCTCCGTGAGGTCGTTCGCTTTGGCCGACATGAGAGGACTTTGCCGGCCAATTGGCGTTAGAGTAGAAGCACTTTTAAATAGCATTGTCATTACAACATTACAACATTAGAAATTGAATCAACAATGAGTAAAAAAAACAATGCAATTGTAGTCTAGAACATAGAAAAGAATAAACTAGAACGTAGAAAAGAATGTCACTTTTACATCAACACGTTTTCAACATTACATTCACACATTTTCACTGCTGTTCTAATTTGGTTTGGTCTTCTAAGCCATGCCGTCAGTGCACGAGCACATGATTGCAGCCGACCCACACCTCATTTCTCCAATTTCTTCCTCGCATTTCTTTGTCTTTCTGACGCTGTGATCAATGAGCAATCCATGCAATGATCTCTCATCCCGAGTCACCGTGGATTTGAGAAGCGCCAATTTGAACTCACGTAGCTTGTCTTCTTCCTTTCCCAATAAGTCCTGGACTTGAGCCACTGAGATTGCCGCCAAGGATGCAACCACACCAACGCGAAAGGACTCTTGCTTCTTTTCCGTTCGAATCTTCTTCGCCTTCTCTTCCTTGTCCTCTTTGTTGCGACGCTTAGGCCTCTGCACGGCTTGAGTGTCAATGGCACATGACTCTGAGTTCGCGGCGACTTCAGGGGACATGATGTTGAGAACATTGGAGAGGACACCTTGTTCGTCGCAACAGTGCCAAAAGCACAAGTGGTGATTCCGGTGCCCAACTGATGTCCTGACAAAGGAGGCACGGTTGTCGCCCATCTCCAGGTGCTCTTCGTCAACATGTCCAAAGTCAGCATGCTCGAGGGAACGTTGACCAAATCCATTGCCGCTCAGTTCCCAATTCGTGATGATCTAGTTGACAAAGAGAAGCCAAAGAACACAAGGTGAGCCATCGTCATGTCAGAAAGCTGTCAGACCAACGACACACATGTGCTCACTTGAACCAATTTGGCACGACAATCTCCCAATCGACTCTTCACGTCTTCGGCGTTGATCTTCCCTCCGGGCATGTCACTAAAACGCAGTTCCATGGGTTCAGCAAACATCTCGTGCAAGCTGGGAAGTGCTTCAGTGGTCAAAACTTTGGCCTCGTCATTGTAGACACAAGCAACAGCCTCTTCGAAGGATTCGGGACGGTCTGACCAATCCCCAGCGTCCAGTTCAGCACGGTCCATGCAATGATCCTTTTGAAGCAGTGCTCGCCGGGCATCGTCATCGCTAAGAGCGAGATAAAACCTGAGCCACGGCTTGGGGCTGTTCCAATTGCTGTTCCGCAAACGAGCAGCCGCCAGCTCAGCCTGTTCTTCCATGGCCTGTTTGGCCACGTCGTAGATCTTGGCTTCTTCTTTTTGAAGACAATCTTCATCCAAACAGTTAATGATCGGATTTGACTTCAACCAAGTCAACAAAGCCGGTCTGGACATAGTGCTCGTGGCCAGGTTGATGTTAAACATCTTGGCACGTCGACGAACTTCCAACTTGAGGATGGGCACAGCAGGGTTGTAATGACTCTTGTTGGGAAGCGTCATGCACACGGGATCCTCGCCGTCAAGGTCCAACAAAGGCCTGTCACCACCAGAATCATCGATCTTCGTGCATAAGCCTTGGCACATCGCAGCTAACTTCTGCATGCTGTTGCCAGAGTCCATGAGAACCTTCTGGCTCTCAGTCATGGAACGTCTGGCAACCTCTGCACGCACTTCGTCTGTGATGTCTTCAGGTTCAGAGTCTTCTCGATCAGTGGACACATCACTTGTTCCAACTCTTCCAACGTTGACACCACCCAACCCACAAGGGTCGTTGAGTCGGCGTTCAAGTTCTTCCCAAGAGCGAGCGGCGGCCATGGCAACAAAATCAAAAACAAAAGGCAAAAAGCGGGGTTAACGACAAGAGATCAATTCTTTGTTGTTGTGAGGGCAGGAAATTGTTTCATCCGAACTACATTTTTGACGATTTTAACCGCGCAGAATGCTCATGTCTTCCCCAACGTCTACCATTGTCGACATTGACAGAAAAACACAGGCAAGGCTAGCTAATTCAGATGTGTCTAATGATTAAACCATCCTTTATTTTACGCTGCTATGTGCACATTGCATAGTAGCCAATGCATGGTAGCCCATCGTCAAAATGGCATTCTGACATCGTTGAACCCAAATTAACCTCACATCCATCATTTTTGTTAATGTCATGTTTCTCATCAATGTGAAGGGACTGACTTTTGACTGAATTAACCAATCAGATCAATGGAGAGAATGGTCGTTGGTCACATTTTGTGTTGTCGGACGGTTGAGAAATGGTCGACAGATTGGTGCGTTGTCCAGGCTGTTCCGACAAATGAAATTAACCAGTGTGACGCATTTAGGCTCAACGATGCCAGATGGCCACTTTGAAATGCCCCAATGTTGTGGTTCGGACGGGCTCTTAGATAGAAATGACATGTGAGGTCAATTGTGTTTGCATCTTTGGTCACAAATAGGTGACTAAACATTGGACGGCATTTAACATCAGATGAAGGCTATCCCATAGCGTGATTTAGGACCGAGACAGAAGAGCCTTGTCATTTGTGAGGGTTTTATTAAATCCTTGCACCCTGGAAACCCTTTTTTTCTGAGACACCATCATGGTGCGGGGATTTTGAAAACCCTCAGGCCCTTTAGTAGCAAAAGTGTGCAAAGCCCTCACACAGAGTACAAGGATTTGAAAAATCTCTCTCTTTATGTGTAAATACCGGATGTAGAATTATTGTATGAACGATCCCAGCCACGCTGCTTGTTTTTCGTTGAGTGGACCATGCTGCTGCAGCGTAATAAATGTTAATTGCATTGAGAACCCTCTATCGGGTACCAGTTCACGTTGGCATCTTTTGGGATCATTCGACGCATGGATGAGCATTAAAATCTTGCTCAACAACTCAATTCATGCAGCCCCAGCTGTCGTCGTCGTTCAAGATTTGGTCGTGCCAGCATGAAACAAGTGGAATAAAAGCCAGTGCTCCGCCTGCTTCGAGCTTCCGTCCTTTTCGGCATCCAAATTACATACTTTCCAACAGTACATGGAACCGTTCATTTCGTCGTTGAGCTCTTTCAACAAGGTTGGGGTCTTCTTTGGCAGCCGACATTTCTCTGGTCATGACTTGTTCTAATTGTGTGCGCAAAGCTGCATTGGAATTGGGATTGTCATGGATATCATTCTTTTTCTTGTCGTGCTGTTTTCGTTTGACACGGGCCACTTGTCGAAGGAATTCCCATCTCTGCCGTTCGGCTTTCTTGCGCATCATTCGAATCGCAATCGGTTCGCGTGCCGTTGTCGCTTTTAGATCATCCTCGGCGCCGACGGAAACAACAAGCTGATGTATAATGGCAGCACAATCTTCGACGGTCTGCACCTTGGTAAAATGTTGTTGTGGCATTTCGGAAGAAGAATAGTGGACATTGGGACCCATGGTGCAGAAATTACGGCAACCTCCACGGACCAGTTCCACATTACAATTTGCCTCGTATTCTTGAAGGAGTTCTTCCATCTCCAGAATGGCGGCACCACCTCCTCCACCAAAACAATCGGGACCTTGACACACTTCTAATTTGTTTATGCTAGAACACAAACTCGTCCTCATCGTTCCGTTGATTAGTATCCTGCAATTCTGAAACAAATGTGCATGTACTGTATTAGCTTTCTAGCAGTAGATAACTGGACGTAATTATTCAATCAATGATGAATGAATGAATGACAATCACTCACGGTAAATTCATTCGATTGAATTGAATGGCTTGCAAATATTAGTTTTCTTAATGGCAAGGTTCTTCCTGCAACTCCGTCGTCGTAACCCCATGCCTTCGCCAGCTGCCGCACACACGCTCGTTGCTCTGTCGGCGTTGCATGTGCGACGAATCTTAGGCGGGCAATCCATTTTGTTCGAGAACACAAGAGAATGTTGGTCAAAATTATGACTGGCTCTTCTGCGCACTATTTCGCGTGGTTACACTGATTCAGCAGGAATGCTCTATGTAATTTGAATCGAAGTCCCGGATTTGTACATAAATATCTAACTGTTTTTAACCCCTTGCACGTTCCACTCTAGAGATACTAGTATCGGACACGGTCACAGTTACCGTCAAAGGTCATTCGTGCAAAAGAACACCTTATTAACGACGTTGGAAAACGCGACACTTGGGCGAACTTCGAACAAAAATCCACCAACGTAACACTTGCGTGTTGAACATTCACCTAACAGATATCGATGCATGCAAAACACCTGTTGAAGTGGTGTAAAGTACCGGTACGAGTCGTACTGTACTACTAGCTAGCATACCTAGCTAGCTAGCCAGTACCAGTCAGTAGTACCAAGCTTGAACCGCTTGCCGGTATCACATTTTGCTTGATGCTGATGCCTATTCTGAGTCTTCTCTGGCATATCATCTAGTTATTGCAGCTAGCTAGCAGTTTTACTCCAAATATCATCAGATATATCCAATAGGTAGCCCCCTTAGCTTACTAGTATTGGTTAAATAGCCCCCGATATCATCATCTTCTTTTCCTTTCCCATCACCATACAATACACAATAATGGGCTGGTTGAAAAAGAAGAAGCAAATGGCAATGTCGCCCTCTCTCAAGGCGGTGTCGACCATGGACAGCAGCGAATCTTCTGACTCCTGCGGCCAAAGAACCCCTTTGGGTAAAAAATGATCACCTGCCCTGACGGACGACGAAAGCTTGATGTATTCTTTGGGGCAACCCAAATCGTTGGTGAAGGATAACCACCACAATAACCAAGGTAGCAGCTGTGATAAGAATCAGTTGCAACCCCATCTATGGTCCGACGCCAACTATCAAGAGACAATGCAAAATTGGAATGCGACCTTGCAAGAAGAAGCACAAGTTCGTGAGTTGCAACGCCGTTTGGCGGATATCAATCACTGGAAGAACAATCCTGCCGACTTGATGCGGGTTCTGCGAGATTCCAAACGCAATGTCGACGTTGCGGAACAACGCTTTCGAAAAACCATTGCTTGGCGCTTGCAAGAGGACATTGATCATATTTGTGACACTTACCGACCACCCAAACTCATGTTGGACTATTTTGGAACCACGGTATTGGCGCCACAATATACGGATAAGGACGGGGATCCCCTCTTTATACAACGTGTTGGTACGAGCGACTCCTGGGGGTTGTATCAACGATTTGGAGGCGCCGCCATGATTTCGTACCTCAATTGGATTCGAGAAGTTGCCACACGAGGAGAATACCGTGCCACGTACACCCAATTGCATGGTCGTAGTCCCACTCGACTCACGGTGATTGTGGATTTGGAAGGATTGAATCGAGGGCATATGAAACCTGCCCTCTTGCCGCTGTTTCGGGATATTATGCGAGTGATACAAGGTAAGAGACAAGATGCGGGGCGTGTATGACGAGGGGGTTTTGTAGCACTACGCGTTTTATTCTTGCTTCTCCCATTGAACTTACATGTGCAACTCTCGCTCTCCTTGCTCTCCTCTGTTTCAAAAGATCATTATGGCGGCCTTGCCAAAAAGATTATCGTCATTCGAGCTTCTCGAATCTTCCAAGTCATTTGGTCTCTGGTGCATCACTTTGTTGATGAAAAGACCAAGAATCTATTAGTCTTTGGTACGGCTTCCGACTATCTAGACGTGCTCGAAGACTATGTGGACCTGGAAATGCTGCCTTCGGCTATTTACGCCAATGGTCGGGGTGTGGGTGCCGTGGGATTGCCCAAACGGATTGAAGGTGGCCGACTCCCACCGGAAGCGGACACAGATTATGATTTGGCGACGGAAGAGGATATTGATCCTCCTTCTTCTCTTCTAGTAGCGAAGGAATGGAGTACCACGTCGGACGATTCCGTTTGCACCAGCGCCACCAGCGTTGCGGTTTCAAGGTTGTGCGGGGGGAGTTTCTCGAATGGTCTATTCGGAGAGGATTTTAGTACCCAACTGGTGGAGCAAAGATGACGAGTCATAATAGAACAACTAGGATACGGAACGTTATTTTGTGAAGAAACAGCCGTTTGCCGCCCGACCCGCTTTACCTAGAAAACCATGTCCTTTGGGGCTAATTACTGGGTAGATTATAATGGCGTATCAGCTGTGTGCTTCAGCTAGCTAGCTGCGGACTTTTTTTAAAGTTAGTGGTACGAGCTAATATTAGGGTAACGCAGGCTACAATAGTAGAACGGAATGGAGCATGGAGCACTTTATTTTTTACTACTTTATGTGTTTCGTTTGACTGTCATAATATGCAAAATATACTTTCTTTCTTGGTGTTGTCGTACACCTCTACCTTCAGAGCTACTACTAGCTAGCTACTAGCTATGCTGCCAGCTAGTAGGCTATCCTCTTCCTGGCCTGAGGTCCTTTTTCCGTGTAGGCCTGTTACGCCCCTCCGTCTTCGCTTGCCACATCAACTTCATCATCCAATGCCATGATGCTGATGAGCTGATCCCAGTCTATCTACTGCTGTCTTCGGCCGTGCTCTTGGTAGCGGCTTCAATGGCAGTCGCCGTTTCACTAGTGGCACGTGCGGCTGCCACAGCATCGAGGGAATCCAAAATACCGGCAATCGTCCCTTCGGGATTGGCACAATAATTTTGGTAAAGTTCCAAACACTTTTTGCGCATGCGACATCGTTGGGCCGTAGAAATTTGCCGCAAGATTTCGTGCGTTTGATTCATGGTGGATTCTGGCAAGATGACAGCACATTCTCGCCAATCCACAAGTTCCGGTCGAAAGGCATAGACCCATCCATCACTGTGGACGACCGGAATGGCACCACTCGACAAGACTTCGGTAAAGCGATAACTAAATCGATTGTCACCACGAGGGGCCGCCGAAAAGACGGATTTCATCATGAGTTCATGAAAGGTGACATTCATGTGGCCATCGCGGACGGAATTCTTGAAACTGGATGTGCCCATGGCAATGACATCCTTGCCATTGTGAACCTTGTAGAGTTCGGTACGCCAATTGTGACGGACGGAACCGACAAAACTCAGGAGATAGGGACGATGTTCTTCGTCTTCGGTACTGCAAGAACCATCCAAAATGGCTTGTCGTAGAGCATGTGGCAAAATAACGGGATTGCCTGCCGGTGGAATCAATCCCATGTCGGTCCCAGGAGCATCCAACAGCAATTGGCTGGGTTCACTCGAAATACTGACAAGGGTCAATTGCGGCGACTTTTCCATGGTTTGACGATATTTAGGTGGAGGTCCATTGCCACGACACTCAATGACAATCAATTTGTTTTTGGTATGATTGGTGAAAAGAGGGCTTGACAAAGCTTCCTTGATATAGGTACATCCGGGAATGTTATAACAGGGTTGCATATTGGGCGACTTTCTGATCCTGCCGGCATGTTGATCATAATTTCCACTCAATGCGTTATAATAGCCAGGATAATTGGATTCAAAGCAGGTTTCCACATCCAACATGGCAACATATTGGACCTCTGGATCAATCTTGGTTGTCCCGTCCAACGCATCGGACCATTGAAAGGTGGGATCAAAATCAGGATGATCCAGGTAGGCCTGAAGAATTTCACGAGACCGAACCACACGAGGAAATTCCAGGCCCTTGGAAATATTCTTGCTGTTCCAACCAAAATCCGCCAAGACCAATTTACGGCGTGGCTTGGCCGCTTCACGAGCCGCCTCATTCTCAAAGACTCCAAAATGATATTCGAGCCAAGGACGGTCCACATACGGACTCAGTCGCATAGTGGGATCATTGACGTAGCGAATGGCATCATGAAGTAAATGAAATCCCATTTTCGAGTGATGCTTGTTTTCACGCTGGTAGGTGCGGTTGAAGAATCCACCTTGTTTGTAGCCAGGATGGGGTTTGTGATTGGGTGGCTCTTGTTCGTGACTGTTTGCGGCGCTGCTGCTCTCCGCAGCAGTGTGGTTGGCGTCACCGCCATGCAAGATTTCCGCGGCAGAACGGCCACTGCTGCCGCCAGCAGTATTCACCATGCTCATGTAGGGCGAATACTCATTCAATTGCTGGAGATATTTGGGAGAAATCCACTGAAAGCGAGACATTGTAAACGACACGACGCACACAAAGACAAAAGCAAGCGACTTTTTGGACCTCAAAGGAGGATGGTCCGTCGTGGACGTGTTGTCGTGAGTCGTCATCTTGGAAGATAGCAAGGAAGGCGTGTGATGGATGGATGGATGGAGTTGCCTTGTCGTGATTTGTGCTGTTTGCTAAACCTTGTGGTACGAGAGAGACTGGAATAGAAGAAGAGGTCTGAGCCCCGAGGAATATCTTACACTGTAGAAGGCGCTCTTCCTTTTGCTTTTAGCTCAAATACAAGGCCAAAAGCTTTGCTTTATCGGTTTGTGATACTTTTAATCTTTTCGGATTGTGGTTCGTTCTCTCGCTGGACAATCAAGTAGGTCGTTTGGGTTTGCCGAAATGCATGTACTAGTACGTCCCGACAACACGTGGATATCGATGGAGGTTAGAAACTTGGATTACTTTTTACTTGATTCCTGTAATGTTTGCCAGGTTGATTGAATAAACGCGGTTATTACGTAGAGCATGGTACTGACCCTACAGTAAATGACTGCGAAGCGAGCCACGTCCTAATTTCTCGTTCTTGTTTGAAGCTCGCTACTTGTACCAGTACCGGTGGTACTGTACTACAGACCATACTGGTAATGAAGCACAGTCGACATTTTTAGCACACGTTCTTAAATGGCGAAGGTCGTAAAAATAAAGCACGTTTTATTCTATCGATGAAGGTGTGATCACGTTTAGGCGAACCCTGCACAGAAAGGTCATTAGCGTTAAGTGCGACATTAAATATCCCGGAAGAAAGACTGATGAGTGATGAACCAGTCAAACTAACGCAAGTGCCGAAACAATGTTTAGTGGGTTGAAGAAGTGAGCGGCCGGTGACATACTTTCATTCACCTTCGTGTGCACGTAAGGATCGATCCTGAACAAAACATCGTCACCGCTACGAACAATGATTCAGTGAATGATGATCAAATGTTAAAAACTGATCTATGAACCCTACCACAGTTTGCAGCAGCATCAGTACTAGCTATCTACACCTTGCTAGCTACTGTAGCTAAAGTGAGTGCATGTATACCCGATTCCGATTAAAAGGAAAACAATCCAAAGTAATGACGAAAAGTTCGTGTTCTAACGACCAGCTGCATCCCCGCTACGTACAGCTTTACCCGATTTATCTAAGGCGACACACTCCATGGGTTTACTATCCATTTGCTCTTCAATGGTCATTTCGATGTCGTCATCTAACTTCATGCCATCGGCAGAGAAAAATTTAATACCATTATCATACTAAGGATTATGTGAAGCACTGATAGCAATACCAGCTTCTGAACGAAATATTTTACTAGAAAAAAGGTTATAACGTACAGTAATTTAGTGTTTTTCAGAGGCCTGACCGGGGAGTGATCCTCTTTCTTTGAGAACTTTCTGGTTTAAATGGGATTGAAGGGCAAGGCCCTGAACCCCCTGGGAGTCCATTGTGCTTCGGGTCCAGCCAGGTGTGAGAACTGTGTTGATGGCGTGAATGACCCCATTGTTGCACATGACGTTGGTGGGATAGGGTGTCCCACCGGAGTGGTTATCGAGCTGGCCGACCAGGGCCTCATCCACATAAGTCTTCCGGAATTCATACCGACCAGAAAGAACGTGGCCACTGAGGGTTTCGAACTTTCCCACAAGCTCGTCGGTATAAAGATCCTGGGGGATGATGTGGGTTTTAATAACTTCCTCGGTCAAAATACCACTAAAATTTTGAATAGCGCTATTGGTAGGAGCGAACACTGTAAAGGGGCCATTCCCCCTAAGGAGCTTGGAGCAGTCGGCCTGGTCGATGGCAGCCTTGAAGGCATCAAAGTTGTCGTATTCCTTGATGTCCGTTGGTTTTCTGTTCTCCAAAGCCGCGAAGTGACCGTAGCTAACGCTAGGCCCTTCCATGTATGCAAGGGCGTTCAAAATGTCCTCGTTGCGCTTTTCTGACATTGAGTTGGCATCCGAAACAATGTGATGAGACGACATGTCCAGAGACGTTGAGGTTGACCTCAACGAGGGTGGCGCCTGGACGGCACGGATTTGAAAGGCCGAGGCTGTAGGCGTAGCAGCCATCAGAGCGATCGCGAGGGCAAAGAGCTTCATGGTACAATGGTTCCAGTGGCGATATGATGAAATGCAGTAATGTTCAAGCAGGGTTGAATTGGCAATGAGATGCTGCCGTGGGGTGGTTATAATTTTGTTTAGGTTGCTTGTATTGTTGTGTCCAGTGTGTGGGTCACATCTCTCTTGTCTTGTGAGTGGAAGCGCAATTCTGCTGGGCCGCATTTACATACGTACTAGCTAGCTAATGTAGTAGTACGTGTTCGAAATCATGCTTACATCACGCAAGGGAGTAAATTGAGACCTGATTAGGAGCTACAGCATTTCCATTTCTGGAGGGGTGCAGCAAAGCATGATGAATGGTGACTTAATTGTATGGCACAGCCAGTCGGCTCGCTTCCTTGCTTCACTCATTGCTCCCCCCTGGTGCATGTAGAGCCAGTGTGACACACTTCTTAAGTGAAATAATTTTTCTGTCCATGTCTGTAAGAACTGGAAACACAGGTTCAAAATGTCTTTTCTGCTAAAATTTGTGTAGGTTTGCACTTGCATGGTTTCACGTGGTTTTTGACAAGACATTTTAGGCTCTGCCCTGAACTTGACAAATTACCTAGTGTGTGCTGTTTTTAGACAGTGAGGGCCTACAAAAAAATCACAAACTAGCCCTTTTACAAATTCCCTGTCAAAGTCATTCGATGAACAGAACGGACACGACGGGGGAAAGTTTTGTTGTGCAACGATTGGAGGTGTCGTTGTTTTAGGCAAATTGGTTGCCATCAGTTGTTGGGTCTACCTTTTACATGAAGGCATCCCGATCTTGATGAATGCCTTGCTTTTGGGACAAAAATTTGCTCTTCCAGTTTGCATGACTTTGATCCCCATTGTTGGATGATTAAGAGATCTGTTTGTTTGGTGAAACAGATCAGTTTGTTAGAAATTACAAGCACTTGCAGCGCTGCTAGCTATGTTGTTGTAGATCTTCTGGAGTTTTCCATGCTGTTGACTCAGCTGCACTTCAAGTTGCTCACAGGTGCACACCTGCTCCTGATGGAACACTAGCTGCGCCAGCTGCACTTCCAACACACTCCTTCGGAGATGTGGATCCAGAATGGATTCAGATCTTCGGACTCTGTGTCAGATGCAGATTGGTGCTACAAAGATGGCCTCACTGCCCCATTGTTTGCAAGGTTGCGACAGCTCCACTCCTTCAAACAAAGATTGCTCTCTCACCTAGAGCATTGCCCAAACTCCATG
>ENA-ORBV01011751-ORBV01011751.1-microbial-mat-metagenome-genome-assembly--contig:-NODE-11751-length-13670-cov-4.689105_pt1 | contig 13670 bp, 14 predicted proteins | sample MGYA00237777_ERZ505514 | MGnify/ENA primary metagenome ERZ505514 (study PRJEB26160, sample SAMN06269048) | microbial mat metagenome | isolation source: Oligotrophic lake microbial mat | place...
GCCCCTGGTCATCCTTATCTTGCGTCCAGACCGTGGCACCGAACTCGTAGTCCAAGCGGTACATGGCGGCATCGGCCAGGGCCAGGCGGTGTTGGGTGGCGATTTGCGTCCCACACGGGCCCAGATACAGGGAGAATAGGAGGATGGTTGAAGTGTCAAGACGCGGCCCGGGTCTCACCCCAAAAGCTCTGTCTCTCTTCGACTTCCGGCTTCGGGTCCTCAAAGACCTGAAAACGATCTACGGAACCTCCCAAATCAGCTTTCCGCCGTCTCGAGTGAGTCAGCCCCAGGAGAGAGCGCAGCGGTGCCAGTTGTTCTGCCCTTCATTGATATCGAATGACGAGCTAGACAGCGTTTGATCTATACAACTGCAATCGTTGGGGTGGCGGTCATCTTTGCGCTGGCGGCTTTTTTCTGGAAGCGAAGCGGTTTCGGCTCAGGCCGTGCGTTCGGCAATCGCATAGCGGCGCACATAGGAATTCCGAGCAATGTTTTTCATATGCTTGTCGTCAATGGCGTCGCCGATTCCTCCGGCGATGTCTTGAAAGCTCTTGAGAAATCCAAGCCAGGTCTGGGTCAGGCCAGCATAGAGCTGGGCCCGGTACTTTCCAGAGGAATCGCACGGATGGAGAAGCGTTTTGGCCCCCAGGAGATGATCGACAACGTGAAGCCCATCGTGGCGCGGCTTGTGTCAGAGTTCGAGATGAAACGATGAGCCTGCGCATTCCGTTTCGAAAGAAGGAAGACCTGATCGCGGCCTGGCACCTCGGGCTGCGGGTGGGGGCTGCGGCGAGTCCGTCCCAGCGGGTCCGAAAACATGCCGTTTGAAAAACCTAGTCTCCGACGACAGCGCCTCCGGATGGCACCGATCCCAGCGTGATCTCCACCACTGTGCGCCCGGGCGCGCTGGCCAGGCACAACACGGCCCCGATGCCGCGTGCACGTTGCTGCATCGACGACAGCCCGTTTCCCCGCGGCTGGTCGACATCGAAGCCGCACCCGTCGTCGATGATCTGCAGGCGCACTCCGCGCCATGGCGTTTCGCAGGGATGCGCGAGGACGCACAACGTGCTGGCATTCGCATGTTGCAGCACGTTGGAAAAGGCCTCGAACAGCATGAACTGCAGCTGCGCCATCGCGCTGGCGTCCATCGCCGCAACGGGCTCCAGCAGATCGACGTCCCACGTCAGACGGATATCGCAGGCCAGGAACCGGGGCTCGAGGCGATAACGAACATTGGCCAGCAGGGCGTTGATATCCCCCGGCGGGACGTTCATGGCGTCGATCGACAACTTGAGATGGTCAAGCGAATCGCGCAGCGTGTGCAGCACATCGGCGGCGGCGGCCTTGCCCGTTTGCAGCTGGCGGATCGCGGTGCTGATGTGCGAACCCACGCCATCGTGCATGTCGCGCAGGATGCGCGTGCGCTCGTCGTCCCGCGCCTGCTCGCGTGCCAGTGTCTCCACACGCTGGTAGCGCGTCTGCAGCGCGATCTCCTTGGCTTTCACCTGGGCCGCCATGCCAGACAGCAAGTCCCGCACCTGGCCGCTTGTGAAGCGCAGGCGCGCGATGACCACATAGGCCAGCGCCAGCCCGAACAGGATCGAGCTGTAGCGCAGCATGGTGGTTCCGCCATAGGTTGCGCTGACGCGAAAGGCATAGATGTCGCGCATCCCGACCAGGGTGTTGAGCAGCAGCGCGACCGCCACCATCCTGTGGGCGATGGAGCCGTCGCGCAGGGCCTTGCGCATGAACACGGGCAGCAGCGCCAGGCAGGTGAGGCCGAGAGCGGCGTACCACAGTGTCAGCGCAAGCGGATATCCGTACAGCAGCGCCGCGGCAGTGGCGACTGGATTTGCGACCAGCAACAGCAGGATCCAGCGCCCCAGCCATCGGACCAGCGGATGCCGGCCCCAGCCGGCCACCTCGATGCAGAACAGCGCCATGGTGCATACCCAGACTGCCGTTGCGGCGATCGTGACCATGCCCCACCACGGCCAGCCGAACGGCGGAGTTTCAATCAGCACATCGCCGACATTCACCGTCCAGGAAAGCTCGGCAATGGCCGCCAGCAGGAACAGCCGATCGCGCAGGGGGCGGCCCATCGCCTGCCCGGCCTTGGGGCGGCCCATCTGCCCGGGCTCGGGGCGGCCCGCCTGCCCGGGCTCGGGGGGGGCCACCTGCGTCACCCACAATACCAGCGCCACACCGCCCACCAGCAGGCTCAGCACCACCACGACCATCGATCCGGTGTTGCGCCAGCGGTAGTCGTGTTCATAGCGCCGCTGCACCTCGTCCAGCGGCCCAAGCACCAGCGGTGCCAGCCCGCCCCGACGGCCCTTGTCGACCCGTATGTGCACGCGAAACACGTTCTCCGTACGCAGCAATCCCGGCGTGATGTCGACAAATCGCGGCGACTTGGCATAGTCGGCACCATTGAAGTTCTGCATGTCGCCGTTTTTCTCCAGCAGGACGCCGTTGAGCCAGATCTCGTAGGCATTGCCGAGCCGGGATACATACAGGCCATACGGTCTGCCTGGCAACTCGGCAAGCGTGAACGGCAATTCGAAGTCGGCCGCCCCCTGCAGCCCTCCGTGGACGCGGTCCCAGTGGTAGGGCAGTTGCACGGCCAGCTGCTTCGTCTGCCCCTGGATCGTCACGCTCGCGCGGGCCTCGCGCAACTCCAGCGTCAGCGCGTTCGCCTGCACGGCCAGGCACAGCAGCACCGGTGCGACGAGCTGTCGGAGCAAACGGCGCAAACCTGCCCACAGGCCCTGCGCGGGCGGCGTGGGCGCGCGCAGTGATGTGCTGTCTACCCGGCCAGGCTCAGCCATGCCGGGGCAGCAGGCCCATGCGGGATGCCTCGAACACCGCTTCGCTCCTGGAGTTCACCGACAGCTTGGCATACAGGTTCTTGATGTGCGTCTGCACCGTGTGCACCGTCACGCTCTGCAGGCGCGCGATCTCCGCGTAGGTGAATCCACGCGCGATCAAGGCCAGGACTTCCTGCTCCCGGGGTGACAGCAGGCGGCGTTTTGGCATCGCGTGCGGGCCGGTGCCGGGCAGGGACTTGTCCGGCAGCCGTGATGCCGGGGCCGGACCTGCCGCGCGCCCCACCTGATCGGACCGGTACCTGGACAACACCCGGCGGGCGATCATCGGCGATATCGGCGATGCCCCGGCACGCATGTCGAGAATGGTCCGGGAAATGTCCTGCGGCCTCGAATCCTTGTGGATATAGCCCAATGCGCCGGCTTCGATGCTCGCCAGCACATTGGCGTCGTCCCCAAACATCGAGATGACCAGCGGCTCGCAGTGCGGATGCCGCAAGACCGCATGGCGGATCACAGCCAGGCCGCTGCCATCGGGAAGACCCAGATCGACCAGCAGCACATCGACGGTGTTCGAGTCGTCGTCCAGCCAGGCTGTCGCCTCGGCCACGGTGCCCACGCTCGCAGCCAGGCACAACTCGGCGCAGCGCTGCACGCTGTTCGCGAAAAAGCCTCTCATCTGCGGATCGTCCTCAACCACCAGCACACGCCAAACTTGCATTTCCCTGCCTTGATATCGATCCGTCCCCAGCCCAGCATCAGCGTGGCGCGCGGGCCCATGCGGCACCTCCCATATCCATGGGATGGCACCGAGCAAACCCGACGATAGCATCCTTCGGGCAGGCCCCATCCGTGCAATGACGCTGTATCCGATGTGCCCGTACTTCCAACAACCCGAGATATTCCCCATGAAATTGACACAGAAACGCGCCGCGCTGGTGATTGCCGGCGCAGCCCTTGCCACCCTCTACGGATGCGGTGGCGGATCGTCGGATGCCGGAGTTGCGACAGGCACCCCGACGGTTGCGACGAGCCTACCTGGTACTGCAGCGATCGGTGCGCCGATCACCGGCAGCGTATTTGCCATCGACGTGAATGGCAGGATCTCGCCGGCGGTGACCACCAGCGCCGGCGGTGGCTTCATCGTGGACGTCGGCGGCATGACGGCCCCCTACATCCTGAGCATCACCGGAACCGCAGGTGGCCGACTGGTGACGCTCAATTCGATCGCCACCGCCGCGGGACAGACGGTCAACATCACGCCGCTGACGGACCTGATCGTCTCCACCGCGTTGGGCCGCCCGGGCGGTAGCGCTCTCACCAACCTGTGCGCACCGGTCAACCAGGTGGTACCGGCGGACTGCGTTTCCGCGTTGGCAAGCGTGGCCACGACACCGGCCAGGCTGACCAGCGCCACTGAAGCCGTCATGGCCATCATCGCGCCCCTCAACCTGACGGGCATCAACCCGTTGACGGGTGCTCTGGTGGCCGACGGCACCGGCATGGACAAGATTCTGGACCAGATCCTGATGACCCCGGCAGATGCGCAAGGCGCCATGGCCACCATCACACTGATTGCGACCAACACGTCCCTCGGAACGGTCACCCTGCCGCCGACGGCTGGCGCCGGCGCGACGACAGCGGCGATCGAGCCTTCGGGCCCCGAGCTGTCCAAAGCCACGGCGGGTGCGGCAGTGCTGCCGGAAATTCGCGCCTGCCTGGCCGCCTTGAATGCCCTGTATCCCAAGACCGGCTTCCAGGCGCCTTCGTCCCAGGCGGTGACGCCATTTGTCGACAGCACGTTCCTGCTCGGCCAGGGAGAGGACAGTGCCGCCATTGTTGCCGCGCTGACCGACACCAGCGAATTGGCCATCCCCGGCCTGACGATTGAGGCGACCGGGTTGTCACCCTACGACATGAGTCCCCTGAGTTCGCAGGAAATCGGCACACTGACCGATGTCAACTCAACCTCCACGACCCGGGTTGCGGACTTCATCGAAAACCGTCGGACGGCAGGCGCCACCGCCATCACGTTCGTCAACGGTGCGCCGACCAGTGCCTGGGTTCAGCTACGGATTGCAGGCGATGCGAGCGTGAACAACTGGAAAATGGTCAAGACGACCGACACCTCCGGCTGTGCCGGTGGCTGGAAACTGGCCGGCAGCGGGCACCTGGACATGCACATGAATGCCCGCATCGGCCGAAGCATCGATACCGCAGGTGCGGCGACGTTCTCGCGTCAATGGGCGTTCCACCTGGACCAGGCGACGCTCACCGACCAGAACACGAACAGTGCGACCTTCAACAAGGTCGACGTCCGGGGCCCGGGCCTGACCGATTTCGGCGACTATTCCACCAACATCACCACCGGACGCAAGCTGCAATTGATGATGCCCCAGGCGGGCAATACCGCCATGCGTTTTGACAATAGCGATGGCCCCGGCACCGGCAGCACTTTTTACGTCAATGCCGAAGCACTGCAAAGCTGCCAGGACCTGGCCAGCATTTCACCCAGGCCCGGCACCCTCGGCGACCGTACCCCGTGTATCGACGAGAGCAAGGTAGCCCCAGGCAAGGTGTATGTCTGGACCCTGAAAGCTGCCGGCGTGCCGCTGATTGCCTTCCCGTTCCAGATCAGCGCGGTACCGCTGTCCAAGGCTTTCGTGCAAGCCAATCAAGCCAGCCTGTTCGCCACCCTGACCAGCAGGACGCCCTCGACGTTCTCGGCGCTGACGGCGCTGGCCAACACGCTGCTTGATGGTCGGGTGACCTTCAACTACACCCAGTCCACCACCTACGGCTCGAAGATGGACAATTGTTCTCTCTACCTGCGCAATGGTTCAGTCCAGGTCCTGAGCGCCGAGCAGAACGCGGTGGGCCAGGAGACTTCGTGTACGTTCACGACCGACGGGCTGAACTCTCTGGCTTCCGAGTCCTCGCTGTTCAATTTCGCAACGGCAACATCCGGGACCATCGGCCTCGCGACGTCGGTACTTGGCAACCAGGCCGTGTCGAGTCAGCCTTACGCCAACTGATCGGCATCGGGAAACGCCGGCCTGCATCCCGCGCCAGGAGGGTCGCACGGGTTGCGCCAGCCCGGTGCGGCGACCCCGGGCCATGCCAACTGGAAGCCCGTCTGCATCTCGCATGCAGACGGGCTTCTTTCCTCGTAAGCGTTATCCCGCGATGGCCTTGACCAAGCCGACCCACCGCCATACTGCGCGAACTCGCAGGCCGGCATCGCACACCATCACATCTGGACGTCCGTGTGCCTGCAGGATGCACCGCACCACCCGGTCCCCACCGGCTTCGTCGGCGGCGTCACAACTGACAGTTCATCGGCTGGCGCAGCCGCAATACAAAAGGCCCCGCAAGCGGGGCCTTCTTGAAGTTACCGGAAACGCTGGATCAGCGGATCACGGCCAGTTCGGTGCGCTTGCCACCCTTGTAGGTCATCAGGGTCAAGGCGCCGTTCTTGATGTCGCCTTTTTCGTCGAACGCGATGTTTCCGGTCACGCCCTTGTAGTCGGTGTTCTTCAGCTCAGGCAGGTACTTGGCTGGATCTGCGGAGTCGGCCTTGACCATGGCGGCAACCATCACGTTGAGCGCGTCGTAGACGTAGGGGGCATACACCTGCACGTCAGCGCCGAACTTGGTCTTGAAGTCAGCACGGAATTTCTCCATGCCGACCTTCTGTTCGCCTTCGACACCGCCGGCCTCGGCACAGTAGACCATGTCGTCCTTGAGTGCGTCGCCAGCGAGCTTGGCCAGTTCGCCAGAGCAGATGCCGTCGCCACCCATGAACTTGGCCTTGATGCCGAGCTGGGCCATCTGCTTGATCATCGGGCCGGCAACCGCGTCCATGCCGCCAAAGAAGACGATATCGACTTTTTTGCCTTTGAGCGTCGTCAGGATGGCATTGAAGTCGGTTGCCTTGTCGGTCGTGAACTCATGGCCGGCGATCGTGCCGCCAGCGGCCTCGACTGCCTTCTTGAACTCCTCGGCGACGCCCTGTCCATAGGCAGTACGGTCGTCGATCACGCCAATGGACTTGCCTTTGAGGGTGTTGACGGCGTATTTGCCCAGCGTGCTGCCCAGGTGAACGTCGTCAGCCACGACGCGGAAAACGCCTTTGAAGCCCTGGCGTGTGTACTTCGGGTTGGTTGCCGACGGCGAGATCTGGGGAATGCCGGCTGCATCGTAAATCGCCGACGCCGGGATCGTGGTGCCCGAGTTCAGGTGACCGATCACGCCGTTGACCTTGGCATCGACCAGCTTGGTCGCTACGGCCGTACCCTGCTTCGGGTCGCCTGCGTCGTCTTCAGGCAACAATTCGATCGTGACTTTCTGGCCGCCGATCATGACGCCCTTGGCATTGAGTTCGTCGATCGCCATCCGGGCGCCGTTCTCGTTGTCTTTGCCCAGGTGAGCGATCGCACCGCTGGTCGGACCCACGTGGCCGATTTTGATGACGTTGGATGCAGGGGCAGGCGCGGGCGCGGCGGCAGGAGCGGCCACAGGGGCGGCAGGCGCTGGCGCAGGAGCCGGCTCTTCCTTCTTGCCGCAGGCAACCAGCAATGCGGCAGCGGCGCACAACGTCAAAGTAGTACGTAATTTCATTTGCATAAGAACTCCAAGGGGGGGGGGTTGTTCAGTTGGAGGACACAATTTGTCCCAACAACCCGCAAGGATAGCGCATATCGACCGCCCTTACCACGGGGAAAACACCACCGCAAACCCGGGCATACACGAAAAAACAACGTTGCCGCAAAACCCCCGACATGGTCGTCAAGGCGATGATTCAGGCGGTTGCACGGCATCCGGTTCAAGTATGGTTTGCGGATCTTCGTCGGACAACACGGTGTCCACCGCTTCGCGCACCATCAGGTCGAGTTCGCCGCGCAGGCGATCGGTGACGGACTCCAGCGATTCCCGCACCATGTCCTCCATCTGCTGGCGCAGCCGATCGCCGATCAGATCCACCTGCTCGAGCATCGCGTAAGCCACCGCATCCTGCATCCGCACATCCATGGCCTCGCGCAATTGCTCACGCATGCGCTGCGCAAAGGCCTCCCGGCGCGCGGCTTCCTTGGCGACCAGGTCTTCGGGTGGCTCGACCGGTTGCACCGGTACCTGGACCACTTCAGTCAAGGTCGGCAGAAACCGGGGAAAGCCCCGCGCGATCGTGACCATCAGTTGCGCCCCGGGCCGGCGAGATCGTGGCGAACCAGCGCATAACCGCGCTGCTGATAGTACTTCCAGCGTTGGCGCGAATCCACTCGTTCCTCGTCCTGCGCACCCACGATCTCGATCACCCGCTCGAAACGTTCGAAACCCGAGGGAACCTGCGCACCGAGGTTGAGCAACACATCATGGTGCGGCGACTGCGAGGGCGTCAAGCCGAGAACAACCGGCGACGCGTCGAGCACGATCGTGTCGCTGTCTGCACGGCAGTGCGGCACGAAATCCGTCTCGGAAAAAGACCACAGGGCGGAGTCGAGGTCGTCCAGCGCCGCTTGCGGCCCGGTCACCATAACCCGAGCGCCTTGCGCCACGGCCTTGCGCAACAGCCGGCACAGGTACTGGGTCTTGTTCGGCATGTTGAAATGGAATGCAACCTCGGTCATCGGATTCCGATTGGGCGCGGATGCCATGGGTCATGACGCCACTGGACGGATACCGGTTCGACACCAGCGCTTCTCACGCTCTCAGGCCTTGTTGCGCCGAGCACGCGCGGGCGCCTTGATTTCGGCCGCGGCAGGAGCGACAGCATTGCCAGCCAGCAGGAAATCGAGCAACAGGGGCACCGGTCGCCCGGTGGCGCCTTTGGCGGTGCCGCCCTTCCAGGCCGTACCTGCAATGTCCAGGTGAGCCCACGGGAATTTGTCGGCAAAACGCTGCAAAAACTTGGCAGCGGTGATGGCACCGCCGGGCCGGCCGCCGACGTTGGCGACATCGGCGAAATGGGTCTTGAGCCCTTCGCCGTACTCGTCGTCCAGCGGCATGCGCCAGCACGGGTCCTGCGCCGACTCGCCAGCGGCGAGCAGGGCTGCCGCAAGGTCGTCGTTGCTCGAGAACATGCCGCTGCGCACTGCGCCGAGCGCAATCACGCAGGCTCCGGTCAACGTCGCGATATCAACCACGGCCTTGGGCTTGAGCCGCTCCGCGTAGGTCAGGGCGTCGCACAACACCAGGCGCCCTTCGGCATCGGTGTTCAGGATCTCGATGGTCTGCCCGTTCATGCTGGTGACCACGTCGCCCGGCTTGACCGACTTGCCGTCGGGCATGTTCTCGCAACTCGCGATCAGGCCGACCACGTTGATCGCCGGCTTGAGCTCTGCCAGTGCACGAAACACGCCCAGCACGCTGGCAGCGCCACACATGTCGAACTTCATCTCGTCCATCTCGGCCGCCGGCTTGAGGGAAATGCCGCCGGAGTCGAACGAAATACCCTTGCCGACCAACACCGTCGGCGCATCACCCTTGGCGCCGCCGTGGTAGCGCAATTCAATGAAGCGCAGCTCTTCGTGGGACCCCTGGGCCACCGCCAGGAATGCGCCCATGCCAAGCTTGGCGACCTGTTTCGGACCCATCACGCTGCACTGGATATCCGGCGCCTTCGCCAGTTGCCGGGCGGCATCGGCCAGTTTCGATGGCGTGGCGTAATTGCCCGGTCGGTTCGCCCATTCCTTGGCGTATTCGACGCCCCGCACCGCCGCGACCGCTCGCTCGAATGCCGCGTGCGACAGGGCGACGTCCGCCACGCCGACGGTGACATGCTCCAGCACCCGCGGTTCGGGCTTGGACTTGGTCGTCGTGTAGACATAACTGGCGTCTGCCACCGCCATCACTGCCACACGCAGCGCATCACCCTGGGCTGATGCTGGCAGACACACGACAAGCTTGCGGCAGGAGGCCGACTTGACCGCAGCCACCGCCGCAGCGACCGCCTGTCGCACCTGGCGCGGCTTGCCTTCGTCGCAACCCACCAGCACCAGCCGGTTGCAAGCCACGCCGGTCGACTGGTAGCTTGCCAGCAGCTTGCCGGTCTTGGTTTCCAGGTCACCGGCCTTGAGCGCGGAGGCGATCAACCGGCCCAGCTCGCTCGGGTCCGGCTTGAAACCCTGGGGTACCAGCACGATGAGCGCATCGCCCTTGTGGGCGGCCGCCTGCGCCAGGTCCAGGGCCTTGAGATCGAAGTTCATAATTGGGGCTTTCATTGCCCGCGATGTTATTCCATTCTTCCCTGCACAAGGAGATGTCCCGGACGTTCGGCGCCACTGTCGTGGTGCTTGCCACGATCGTGATGACGATGTTCCTGATCCGGACCGTCGGCCTGGCCTCACGTGGCAGCGTCGACCCGGCCGAGGTGATGATGGTGCTGGGTTACACCGCGCTCGGACACGCGCCCACCATCCTCACGCTGAGCCTGTTTGTGGCCATCGTCGCCACCCTGTCGCGCATGTACCGCGACAGCGAGATGGCGATCTGGTTCTCCAGCGGCAAGGGCCTGGGCCATTTCCTGCTGCCGCTGGTGCGGTTTGCCTGGCCGGTGTGGCTGGTGGTCGCGGTGCTGGCGCTCTACGTATGGCCGTGGTCGCAGCAGCAGTCGCAGACCTTGCGCGAGCGTTACGAGCAGCGGGGCGACCTGGAACGGGTGGTACCCGGGCAATTCCAGGAATCGGCCAGCGGCGACAGGGTGTTCTTCATTGACAAGGACTCGGTCGGCGGCAAGACCGCGGGCCAGGTCTTCATCGCTGCGACCGAAAAAGGCAAGCAGATCATCACCTCGGCGCGTGCTGGACGCATCGAGTCCATGGGACAGGACCGCTTTCTGTTGCTGTCCAACGGCCAACGGCTGGAGAACGAACTGGCGGGCCCCGGAATCAGGGTCAGCGAGTTCCGGGAATACGGCGTGCTCGTCGACGAGAAGGCGCAGCAGGCCGCCCGCGCCTTGCCCCCCCGTGTGTTGTCCACCCCGACCCTGTGGGCAGGCGCGACACCGCCTTTTCTGGGCGAATTGTCATGGCGCATCGGCCTGGCGCTGGCATCGTTCAACTTCGTGCTGATCGCTCTGGCATTTTCGTCGGTCAACCCACGTGTCGGACGCAACGCCAACCTGCTGTTCTCGCTGTTCACCTTCATCGTGTACTACAACCTGATCAACCTGGGTGCCAGCAGCATCGCCTCGGGCAACACCGAATTCCGGACCTTCAACCTGGCACTGCATGGCGGCGTTTTCGTGTCGACCGCCTTGCTGCTGGCCGCCAGGCACTGGAGCCTGGGCCTGCGCTCGCGCGTGCGCGCTTTGCGACTAGATTCCCCTGCTGAGACACCAGCATGAAGACTGTCCGCCGCATGATCTTCACCGAAGTGCTGGCCGCAGTGGGCCTGACCACGCTGGCGTTCCTGGCGCTATTTAGCTTCATCGACCTCGTCGACGAGTTGCGCTCGGTCAATACCGGTGGCCCGGACGGTTACCAGGTCCGCCACGCGCTGGCATTTGTCGGCACGCTGGCGGTGAGCAGCCTGTACGAGTTGCTGCCCATCACCGTGCTGATCGGTTCGGTGTCCGTCATGGCACGGCTTGCGCAAAACTCGGAATTCACCGTGTTGCGCACCAGTGGCCTGGACCCCTGGCGCGCCTTGCGCACCATGCTGGGACTGGGCCTCTTGTTCACGCTCGTCACGTTCGCCGTTGGTGACTTCCTGGTGCCGGTGGCCGACCGGGCCGGGCAGTTTCTCAAGGCCCGTTACCTGCGCGAGATCACGGTCGGCCAGACTGGCGCCTGGTTGCGCGAGAAGCAGGCTGAAAATGCGTTCTGGGTCAATGTCGGCTCCTTGCAACCCGATGGCGGCATGCGCCGCATCCGGATCATCGAATTCGATGGCGCCGGCAAACTGATCTCGACCACCGAGGCAGCCAGCGGGGCGTTTGCCGGCGAGGACGCCTGGCTGCTGCTCGATGTCAAGCGCACCGAATTCAGGGCGAGCCAAAGCACCCAGACGCAGGCCAACCGCAGCGAACTGGCGCAGCTACGCTGGCCCACGACACTGACATCGGAAATGGCCGCCGTCGCGTTGCTCAAACCCGATCGCATGCCCATCATCGACCTGTTCCAGTTCATGCGTCACCTCGATGCCAACGACCAGGCCTCGCAGCGCTACGAGATCGAGCTCTGGCGCAAGGTGTTCTACCCCCTGAGTTGCCTGGTCATGGTGGTGCTGGCCCTGCCTTTCGCCTACCTGCATTTCCGCATTACCGGCATCTCGACCTTCGTCTTCATCGGGGTCATGACCGGCATCAGCTTCTTCCTGCTCAACAACCTGTTCGGCCATTTCGGCAACCTGCGCGGGTGGTGGCCCTGGCTGGCTGCTGCCGCGCCGGGCCTGATTTACATGTTGTTGTCCCTGTCGGCCTTCACCTGGCTGGTGTTGCGACGCTGATGGCCCGCGCGACCATCCTGTTCGCGCACGGCTCGCGCGACCCGCTCTGGAACCAGCCGATGCAGGCCGTCGCCCAGCGCATGCGCGCCATCGACCCCGCTGTCCGGGTGCAATGCGCCTACCTGGAGTTGATGCAGCCCGACCTGGCAACGGCGGTGCGCGGCTGCGTCGACGAGGGCTGCGACGAGATCGTCGTGGTGCCGATGTTCCTGGGCGTCGGGCGCCACGCGCGCCATGACCTGCCGGCCCTGGTGGGCGCGTTGACGCAGACGATGCCCGGCGTCCGGATCCGGTTGCAACCCGCCGTGGGCGAGGATACACGTGTGGTGGAATTGCTGGCCCGGGTGGCACTGGGCTGAGAGCGCCAGAGACCAGCGACCGCGGCGACGCATCGGCGGCAGGCATAATCGCTCGCCATGGCTGCGCTTACGACATGAATCTGCACCAGTTTCGTTTTGTCCAGGAGGCGGTCAGGCGCAATCTCAACCTGACAGAGGCTGCCAAGTCACTGCACACCTCGCAACCCGGCGTTTCCAAGGCCATCATCGAGCTCGAGGAAGAACTGGGCATCGAAATCTTCACCCGGCACGGCAAGCGCCTCAAACGGGTCACCGAACCGGGTCAGCAGGTGCTCAAGAGCATCGACCTGATCATGCGCGAGGTCGGCAACCTCAAGCGTATCGGCAATGAATACAGTGCGCAAGACAGTGGCACCCTGTCGATTGCCACCACCCATACCCAGGCCCGCTACGTGCTGCCGCCGTCGGTGACCAAGCTGCGCCAGGCCTACCCGAAGGTCAACGTCAGCCTGCATCAGGGTGCGCCCGACCAGGTGGCGCAGATGGTGATGGACGAAACCGCCGACATCGGCATTGCGACCGAGTCGCTGGCGTCGTATTCCGGGCTGGTTTCGCTGCCGTGTTACGAGTGGCAGCACATGCTGGTGCTGCTGGCGGACCACCCGCTGTGCACACGCGAGCGCATCGGGCTGGAAGACCTGGCCGAGCTCCCGCTGATCACCTACCACCCGTCGTTCACCGGCCGCACGCGCATCGACCAGGCCTTTGCGACCCGCAACCTGCAACCTCGCATCGTGCTCGAGGCCATCGACTCGGACGTGATAACCACCTACGTGCGACTGGGCATGGGCGTGGGCATCGTGGCGGAAATGGCGGTGCGCGAGTTGCCCGACAACACCGGCAAGAACGCGCTGGCGATCCGCCCGGTCGGCCACCTGTTCGGCCAGAACGTTGCCCGCGTCGCATTCAAGCGCGGAGCCTACCTGCGCAACTTCGTGCTCACCTTCGCTGAACTGCTCAGCGACCGCCTCAACCGAAACCTCGTCGCCCGCGCCATGGCCGGACATGCGACCGATTACGAATTGTGAGACCT
>ENA-ORBV01011754-ORBV01011754.1-microbial-mat-metagenome-genome-assembly--contig:-NODE-11754-length-13669-cov-5.522734_pt1 | contig 13669 bp, 6 predicted proteins | sample MGYA00237777_ERZ505514 | MGnify/ENA primary metagenome ERZ505514 (study PRJEB26160, sample SAMN06269048) | microbial mat metagenome | isolation source: Oligotrophic lake microbial mat | place...
CGCCTTAGTCTCGTGGGCTCGGAGATGTGTATAAGAGACAGTCTTTGCAATGTCGATATGAGCCAGTGTGCGAGCTATTCCAGCAAAACAACTTTACCGGGACGCGCTGCCAAGCTATGAAGAAGCTAGCTAGTACTAATAGTAGTTACGCTTTTCCTTTTTCACAATCCATTGACCGGGCCCATTCGAGTGAGTTCGGTAAACTAACAATGCTGGACTCCCTCATCTTGGCATTCAACAACCTGTCTGGTAGTCTGAGCTTGGCCTCCTATCCTTGATGATGCAACTTTTCCTTTTTGATAACACCTTGAGCCAACAGATTCCAACTGAATTTGGAATGCTTTCTTCCCTGCAAGCTCTAGCTACAAGCAGCCAACAATGTCCTGACAGGCAGCATTCCATCAGAATTGGGCTTGCTGCCTTCTTTGGTCTCTTTGAATCTGTTCCACAATTCCTTGACAGGAGCCATTCCCGAAGAACTATCCAACATTGATGACCCCTTGAAAGTTTTCAACATCACTTTGAATAAACTTTCTGGGACTTTCCCAGAAGGAGCATGCACCACGCGCGCAGTGGATTTTGACGGCAACCGTCCATTGTGCGGGTGTGATTGCAAATGCCTTGCCAAGGATTGAAAACAAAAGTGTGGGTTTCCATAGTAGCCGAGCTAAGCGCTTGCGTGACGGCTATCGGCTCAGAAAGGAGCATGCCAGCACCTGCTTGCGTTTTATTCCCGCCGTTCTGTCTGCCGTGAATGTGCGGCCCTCTTGCCTGGCTGGGCGCTATCAACTGTTACCCCTAATAAGATGAGAGCGCACTAGTAACTCGATTTACTTCAAGCCCCACAAGCCCGGTCCGTTGTTTGGCACTCGATCGTTGACGTCAATCTGCATCGTTGCAAGTTGCTGTCTTCGTAATATCGATCGCTTTGTAACTGACTTCGCACAGCCTGTTTGAGGGCGCCCATAGTACCCGGTAATTCTACTGCTACCAGCTAGTAGCTAGAGAGTCCACCCGGTAGTTTCACTATTAATTTGTACAAGTTTTGATTAGGAAGGCTACTAGCTACAGTAGCTACTAGTAGTAGTACGGAGCCCGATTCGGGGGGACGAACCCGGGCAGTTTGTGTTTCACAGAAGACAGTCAGTCAGTTAGCTAACTATGCTAGCTAAGTAGGACAGTCGGCCGGAATGGAAGGAACCAAAATACAACAATTGGCTTCTACATTATTACTCCAGATGTTAGTTCGTTAGTAAAACTACAAGTTCTTTATTTGTTATAGTATTGTATCGTATTATATTGGTTTCGTGATTGTTAACATTGTTCTGGGCGCTTTTTCTCCTCTGTATTTGTTCTTGTGATGGCGCCATGCTCCCGTATTCTACTACTTTTTCATCCTGCATGCAGTTGTTGTTGTGGTTGTACTTCGCCTATTATTATGATTAGGCGGCAACAAAGGCCGGCATATCCCTCAAAATGGAAAACAACATGGTCGTGGTCCGCATCTGCGACCTCCGGGAGGATCCTTTCTGCAATTCCGCCAAGGCTTGACAGACAAATTTGGCATCCAATTCATAGCGTTCGTCACTCCGATTGAAGAGGCGTTTCCGAATGCCGGTGCGATTGAGTTGAATGCCCAAATCAATATAGGAATCGCCAATTTCTTGTCCAAAGGGGAGACGCAAATCGACCAGTGTTCCATTGTTGGTGTCAAAGACGTGTTGATAGGCGCGGGGGGATAACTTGGCCACGTCTCGCATGGAAATGGACGAATCTTCAAAATTGATTTCGAGACGAGTAATGGCGGATTGACTGTCGTTCAAGGACAAGGCCACGCCATCTTGAAAGACTTGGAGCAATCGGATTTTCTCACCTCCCGTGTTTTTGACCGGAGGATGAAGATTGTCTTTCAAGAGTCGTACTTGAGGATGCAGGTAGAGGCTTTGCAAGTTGGTCATGCTTTGCGTCAAAAGTAGATTGGCCAAGACGGTTCCCATGGTTTCGGCATTTTCTTGATTCAATTCTACCGACAAGGTAAGGTCTTCGAGGTTGTTGTTGGATACTACCGCAGCAGCCTTCCTGGCGTCCTCGTTCACATGGAAATGATCGGGTGTCAGTGCCAGTCCTTGAACACAAAGCTTCTTGAGATTGGAGCAGTTGGCCATGACACGCGGCAAAATGGAATTCGACAAGGACATGGTTGTCCCTTTGGACTTGAACTGCAGGGAAAGTTCTTGAAGGGTGGACACGGTTGTCAACGCTTCCAAGATGGCTTCCACAGAGTCCAAGCTGCCCGCCGCGGGTGCCGTGCAGTGCTGCAAGCAAAACTTCTGCAAACAAGTAGCATGGTCTTGCAATCCACGGGCCAATACGTCCGACACAGAATCGCCGTTGCTGCTGCCGCTGTTGTTGTTATGGAGATGAACTAGTTTTACATAGCGAAGCCTCAAGGTTTCAAGAGTCTTGAACTGAGAAAGTAGAGTCGTCAACGCTTGGACTGGAAAGAGACCGGCCGTTCGAGGAGAGGTCAAATTGTATTTTCCCGTTTGGATTCCAAGTTCTTTCAAATTGGGAAATTTCTCGGCAATGGCACGGCACAAGGTCATCAAGTCGTCCGTCGATGTCGTCTCCGAGACACTGAGCGCCAAGACCAGAGTATTCACACCGACAACAGTAGTAGTAGATTCAATGGCCTTGGCCATGCCCGTCAAATCCGAGGTATCGGTCAACGTCAGAGTCAATGCTTTGGTACTGCCGCGATATTCCAAACCTGGTCCCAAAATAATAGTCGAAGTCTTCATGGTGGTGGTTGTTGTCGGTTCTTGGTACATCGTCATGGTTACAATCAAAAAAATCGTATTAAAAAGGTAGTGGGTGGGTGAGTATGTTTCGCGCTTGGATGCAAGAGATGCAAAAGGTGTTGGTTCATTTGTTGCATAGCTTGCGTTCCAGAGATTCAATTTCTTGTTTATTTTATTTTTATGTGTGAATCTCGTGATAGCCGGCGAATCTCTGCATGAAGATAGATATCGAAGAAAGAAAAAAAGGCGGCGGGACTGCTAGCTAGCTAGCTAATAACTAGCTAGCTAATTTGCCTGGTAACTTGAGCTTCCGGTAACTACGCGACGAGTACTATCGTACGGCTAGTTGCTAGCACGGGCCTAAACTGCTGCGTGCACTAATGGGAACTGTACTAGACTAGCTAGTACTCTGTCCTGACACTCAAATGTCACGGATGTGCGACACTCCGACTGCTGCGTCGTTGTTTTTGCACGGAAACCAGAGGGAAGAAGAACAGTGCCATCACAAAGTAAGATTACGCAAAGCGAAGTTACAAACAAACGAGAATCCCAGTCTGTCTGCCATCAGTCATACGTGCGAAAACCACCCGTTGCATCTCGGTTACGAAGAAAGTCAGAGTTTCATACGTATACTCCGCTACCAAGTACCAGCACCACGTATCGCCTACGTGGTACTTCCTTCCGAGTATATCTATCATCGGATAATTCTTCCAAGAAATTAAGAACTTTAGGCGAATCTTGAAACACGAGCGAATCTTGAAGGGGGACTCAGAATATGGTCGAATCTCAGCATCTGGAATCTCAAAATGCAAGCGAATTCGAATCTTATCTTCGTCGGATTGGATTGGAATTCTAATCTGCTGGATCAGGTGTGCTAACCGCTGAAACTAGCTACTCTATCCATGTGCAACACCAACACACAGACACACTTGCCATGATGTGATGCAACACAACAACAACATCAAGGATGTAGCTACTAGCTTACTAGTAGCCAAAGGCAACACATCTGACATGGTGTTGTCATTCTGGGGTCAGGGGCAGTGGAGACGAAGAGGAAGAAGTGTTCATTTCTTTGCGACTGCAGTTGAGTTGTGATTTCTCTCAAAATGTTCTGACAAAACGACCGTTGATTGATGAGTTGGTCATGAAAGTTTAGGATTGGAATGCATGTGAGCAGCAAAATTGGATCTTTCAAGACAATGCAGGCAACAATGCTGAAATGTGGCACAAAAGAGAATGTTTCAATGTTGACAGTCTTGTAATTTTGTTTCACTGCATTTTGCACCGAAAAAGTCAACAGCAAGAAAAAATTCAAATCACAACAGCAATCATTGCTGAAAGAGCATTGACATTTGTTATGTTTTTCATGAGCATTCACATCGTCCTTGTTCATTCAAGACTTTTTCTTCTTGTTTGCTTTGCTCGCCAGACATAGATTCCTTTGCAATCATTGTTTTGTCATCTTCCCATTGAGAGTCTTGTTCATGTTGGCCATTGTTTTTGTTGGCACACCAGTTTGAAATGCCAACTGTTCGTCACATGTTCCGTTGCTTCTGACAGTGTCATCTGCCTTTTGTCGCCTTTTTTGTCACCCATGCTTGAGGGATCTAGATGTTCTAACACCTAAGAACCCATGGATGTCAAACAGGGTAGCTCTGTTAAAAGGGTGCGAATCTGGGGCTTTGTTTTCTTTGGGAGTCACTCAGGTGCATTCAATTGGGTGTTTGTCAAAATAATGTCAAATTAGGGGTATGGTTAGAACATGCTTTTGTTCCAGTGGCGACAAGGTCGGCGCTTATTGAATTAGGGTTAGATAAAGGGCTTATCAAAACGCAGTTGTAGAATCTGGTAGCTAATGTACACACTCTGGAAGAATGAATCGGCGCGCGACCCAACCAGAGATTTACAGAAAATTACTGAGAAATCTGTTTCATTTTTTGGCACGAAATCTTCGCTAATTTTTCACGGGTTGGCGAAGAAAAACCATTCAATGGGCCAGTCAAGCGAAAATTATTGTGATAATTCAGTAGCTGAGTGAGATAAGCTATTACTACGGCATGCACGCTTCACTGTAACTAGTAGAGAGAAAAGCTGTAACGAGTAGAAAAAGAACCAATCAACCAGCCTATCAATCAACGTTTTTGCAAGCAGCAGATAGCAAGAGTCTCCAATCCAAAAATATATCAGGCAACTTGGCATCCGCATCAAACAAATCATTGACCATGAGACTTCAGTATTGCATGATCCACCTGCTAGGCGTGGTTCTGTCTTTGCAGGAACACGTCTTGGCCCAAGCCGACACCAGCAGCCAGCAGTCGTTCGATCTTGTAGGGAATCAGCGCTATAAGTATCCTCTAGTGCTGGCTCTGCAACACGACGATGGTACCATATCAGCTGCAGGTCCTTTGCTGATTGAGAATATAATTCAGAGTCATTCTGCGCCAGTTGCAGTATCGCCTCCATCATCTTCGTCCAATACCGACACACAAAATCACCAACAGCGCGTTCGAAGAAGACAACAAGAAGAACTTCGAGTAGATAACACTACGGTCACAACAGCAGCGTCGTCGATATCAAATTCAACAGCAACCATCAAGGCGTTTTATTACTTTATCCAAGCCCTTGGTCGATCGGATAGCAATGGGTGCAAACATCCTCAACCTTCCTTTACAGCAACCTGTCCTCAAGGAGCCTTTATTGTAGCACAATCGTCTAAATTCAGTCCCTGGAAATCACGATTGAATTGTGAACAAGCGTCCACCAACGAAATTAAGTGCCAACCTCAAAAATCAGATAATTATCTAGAGGAGGAGGATTTGGATGATGAAGATCAAAATGGAGTCATCATGGCCTGCTATGGTGAAGCTACCGATGCTGATGCTGGCTATCGTGCGGATAATAGTGGCTCCTTGCAAGTCTCCGTCCAAGTTGATGCCGAAGAATACTTTTGTGACAAGGCCTTAAATGTAACTTCCTCCGAAACCGATGCCACGGTTGTTTCGGGCGGGCATGTCTATCAGACAGTTGCCATGCAAAAACAGTGTTGGTCTCAAGGAGCCAAAGACGAATCCTGGATCTTTGTCGAACCTACTTGTGGGAGTATCATCAGCACTCCTGTCATTGCACGATTGCAAGCTGCCAACGACAACCGTAAGAAGGACATGTTACAGCGTACCGATGTTACCGTACAATTCGGCGACGACGGCATCGGCAACGACAACCAAGAACGCGGGACCCCCATCACAGCCGTCATTGCTCATTGTTCAGTCGAAGACAATTGCAGTGTGGAATTGGAATGTTCTTCTCCAGGAAGACCCTGTTATGGAAAAAGCCAGTGCAATGTCACAATGCCCGGGTTCATCACGACCAGTACTTCCATCACAACAAGTGCCAATCCACCCACGGATTGTCTGCCCCGTGATTTTGCCACCGATGTAGAGACGGGAGAGGCTTGTGATTTCAATGTCATGTGCTCCAGTGGTGTATGCGCGGAAGGAGTCTGTGCTCCAGACTTGTTGGCAGCCAGTGACATTTGCGAGGAAGACAGTGATTGTGCCAGCTCGGCCTGTGGAAAATACCCCCACAATGCCACGGCACCCATTGACAACAAGGCCATTAAAAACCGAACCTGTTGCCCCAGTGGAGTGACCTTTGGTCACGAAGGAATATCCTTTTGTACCGAATCTCAGCCTGTTGGAGCATCTTGTCATCAAGATGTCATGTGTGAGACAGGAATGTGTGTCTTTGGTACCTGTCGACCCACACTGTTGGACGAGAACATGGAGTGTGAAGAAGCCATCGATTGTTTGGTAGGTCATTGTGGATATTATCATGATGAGTCCGTCAAAGTCTGTTGTCCCACTGGAAACAGTATCGACTTGTCCAACGGCACCATGTGTTCCAACCGGCCATCAGGGGATGTCTGCGAGAATGGTGTGAATTCACTTTGTACCAGCAACGTTTGTGTCGAAAACGTTTGTGGCGCGCAACAAGTGCCTGGTGGTGCTTGTGACAACCACTTTGATTGCATAAACAACGCCTGTGCCTTGGAGTCCGCGGACCCATCTGCGCCTTACATTTGCTGTCCGACGGGAGGCTACGTGTTTTTGGCAGAACTGGATGGGACAGCCGATGCTGGAAACGGGATGCGCATTTGTACCGGACAACCGGATGGCGCGTCATGTAGCGAGGATCATGATGTCGACGTGCTTTGTGAAAGTGGCATGTGCATTGGAGGTACCTGTCGGGCCACAAGAAATGCACCTGGGGAAGTCTGCGTAAACGATGAAGATTGCGAGAATCTCGTCTGCGCCGAGTCTTCGTTGGACGAGGGTGCTGCCAAAATTTGTTGCCCAAGCAATGACCACAAGCATGTCTATGTTCCAGAAGCAAGCGTGCTCAGAGATATTTGCACCGGACAGCCACAGGGAGCGCAGTGCGGGCATCACAATATCGATGTGCTCTGTGAGTCTGGAAGCTGTATTTCCGGGGTATGCCAGAACGATTCGGGGAAATAGAAGCATTACGCTTGCAAAATACATTCGCAGTTCAATCATTTACTTCGACATTCACGGTTGTACACCCGCTTCCAAGTCAATCTTCTTGTAGCAAGGACTACAAACTACTGACAGGCTACAAGCAAGCACGAAATCATTCTGTAAAAAATCAATCTTTTTAGTTTACATGCATGCATATTCAGTATTTCCCGAAGTTTCAGTTTTGTAGTTTTGCTTAGGTCGTATTGCAGTATATCCATAGCGTTCATACTACAGGGTTATGCCATGGGGGCAGTGAGGCCGCCATGGCAACAGCTTGTTTCTGGATCATTGACAAGCACACAGAGTTTGTCTTGATAGAGATCTTCCAGCAGAACTTGAGCAGAACGCCAGTCTCCGAGGCCGTGATAGTTGGCGGCTAATCGGTAAATGATCCGGTCCGCGATGTAGTCACAGTCAAAGGCGTGGACTGTCTTTTCCAAGAGCACCCAGCAGTTATCATACAAACGACAAGCCTTTTTGTAGGACTCTTCGTCCCGGCCGCCGCCATTCTCTTGAACAGATAGGCGTTCGACTGAGACGGCGCAGTTGAAGACCACTGCTATACAGCAGAGTGAGACCTTTTCTGCAGTCAAGCCCGTTTCTTGAATCTGTGTGACTAGGGAATCCGACTCGATCCAGAGAGCTTCGTTGGCCGTCAGGTTTGCAGCTTTGGCAGTGGCATTGTTCTTCCTGCTGTGCTCCACAACCACAATAGGGTTGAGCCCATGGAATTCTTCTTCCATGGCAACGTTGCTAGTACCGGCGTTGACAGAGGAAAACAGGCGAAGTGCCTGTCGGAAGCACTTGAAGGCTTTGTCCGCTTGACCAACCGCGAGGAGCTTCGTACCTGTGTTGTTGGTCGCAATGGCTGTGTAGAGAACTTTCATGGTCGATTTTGAGTTGGAGAACATGGTGGCAAAATTTGTTTTTGAATTGAGAGGTAAGAAGATTGTGATCACAAGTTTTCTTTTCTTGGAAATCGAGGATTTGAATTGTGAGGAGATCGAGTTGTGGAACTAAAAGGGTAAAGACTGACTTTGAGTTTCTCGACGTTCCTTTCACCTGGCACCCGTGGCCTTCACTATAAGGATGTATTTACTTCTGCTTGTCCCGAAATAAACCAGTCATCCCAAATTCACATAAATGTGGAAGCTCTTTTTCTGACGTGTAGTTCCAAGAAAAGAACCAACTTATCCACGTTCAGCAGGGGGAAGGAGATCCGGTTCCGGGATCATGTTTAGTTAGAATTCCGCTGAGGCATTTGCCACTGTATTTTGACAGTGTCCAAGCCAGTACTGAACTCTATGCCGCCAGCGATTTAGAAAGAAATAGGTTAATGATTACCGGCAACTTGAACCTAGTCAAACTATTGATTCCACTGAGATTCTACTGGGGCAAGCTGGTTCAAGCAGCTGAGGCATGCAGTGCTTGGATCTACTGTACTACTAGCTAGCTAGTAGTTAGCGGGTAGTACACCTAGCACGTGTACTAGTACAGTGGAAAAGCTAGAATGCGGTCAGTTGCTACATATTTTACCGGCATCGGCGTCTGCTGGTAATGTACTAGTAGGAGCCGAGCCGCAAGGCAGTCAAGTGCAGCAGACGACAAAAGAATATCAATTGCTACAATACTTCTACTACGAGCTAGCTAGTAGTACGTCGTACAGTACTGTGTGTCGTAACCGGCAACCGAAAAAGCCACGCAACATCGTGAGGTGGTAGTAGACTACGTCGATATCCCTTCCACGATTACCGTACTGTACAGTAGCGAATCTGTGTAATTTAAAAAAATCACAATAGACAAAAATAATGCAACTTAGTACTGAACTTGGCGTCCCAGGGGCCAAGGGGCAAGGGCACCTGCCTGTGGCGAACTGACCGATAGTTCATAAAAGCTTAACGGGATCCCGAAGTAAAGAATATCCTTCGTTTTTGTACAGTACTAGCTAGTAGTACCAGAAAATTACCGATTATCGATGGCCGCGCGCTGAAGCATGATATCTTTGAATTTTCTCTTGGCAACTGGTTATAAAAGTTTGTTCAGTGTTCTATCTTCGATTTCTCTGTGCAGGCTCAGAAAGAACTGGCGGTAAAAGTTCCTCACCAGTATCATATACCGGCGTCGATTCCACCATTGGTCCAACTTGAAGTGAGCCTTTCTTCGGGGTCAGGTACGGGGTACCGGCGTCGAGACCAATCTAGCTAGGTCCTAGCGTGCCGTGTTAAGTCCGATGACACAAATGTTTAGGGCAGCCCGAAGCGAAAGGCCAAATAATTCGGCAAGAATGCTCGCCACGGAATCTTCCACTATTTCTTTGAACCAAATCGTTAAATCCAGGTTGGCCTTTTCTTTTCTCAGAGGCAAGGTGACCTGTACTTCATACCGTTGGGGGGTAGCGATATAGCAACAAGGCAAGCTAGCTGATGCCTGGAACTTGATACAATTCCCCCCTTGAACACTTTGCTACACCACTTCTAGTAGTACTTGAGCTACTCGGAGTGGCTAGGAGTACTGGAACAGAGTGCATACATAGCAAGCCATGCCAGTGACATCCGGAGCGACATTTACAGCATGACGACGAAATTGGAACTAAACTGCACCCGGCAAGAGGAGCGAAACGATCGGAGTTTCAGTTCATATGAAGCTTCCATTTGAGATGACCGACCTTCCTTGTTTGTGAGGAATCGACAGACGGTGGGAGAAATACTAGCTAGTAGTAGACCTGCTCTAGCTAGCTAGTAGTAAAATCAGTGATGGATGGGAAATCCGAGCTCAACTACAGCAATGCTAGCAAGTAAGATTCGGTATTTGATTTCTAGTGAGAAATCATCCAGTTGCTTGTGTCGAGATGGTTATTCCACCGTCGATGGTCAGACGGTAAGGGACGCACTCTGGATCCCAATGCAGACGTGCCGGTTACAGACGACAAAGCCGCTAGTCCACTGCATGCAGGATGTTGATAACTAGTGGGTTGATATGATCCTAGATCTAGGTCTAGGATGTAAGAAGGTAAATGAGTCTATCTTATGAGATAGATAGACAAGCTGTTGCGGGGACGAACGGAGCCGTAACAGGCAACAGAACCAAGCGGGTCCAAGCTTGGAAGAATCGAAAGACAGATGAGGCAAAGTCAACATGCTTTGCTCACAATCCAAAGATAAGATTGTTAGAAATAGTCTACATAGCAAACGCAATAATAGGGATAGTTGTGACTATCATTAGAGCAATGCGATCAAGTGTACGACCTAAGAGGAAGGACTTTACAACACGTGTCATTGTTTCGCAGCATCCTAACCCTACCGAGAACAAATTCCGACCTGATAAACATCGAAAGCGAGGTCTTTTTCTGAACGACTCCCATGCACCGGGAATGACAGTAACGTCGTATGAAAGTGCAATTTCAGAAGCCGATTCTTGAAAATTCACTAAGAATGTTGTTTTATAAACCTTAGAGCATCGTCAACGGGCAAACCCAAAACAAAACCCATTTGTTAAAATAGGTTCAAATTCGTTTAAAGAGTCATCTTGGTTTGCAAATCTGACCAATTTACAATTGAATTTCAGTACCAGACACCAACACCTAAAAAAATAGTCAAATTTTTACTTAATGATAGGCCTTAAAATCGCTTGAAAAAGCTTATTTTGGCGCAAAATTCCAAACGATTTACGAAAATTTAGGTTTGGGTTTTTGTTTTAGGTTTGCCCGTTGACGATGCTCTTAGATAAAACCATAGCTATTTTAACACTCATAAATGGATCGAATTTAATTGATTGATGCTAACTACACCGGAGAAATCCATGTCATCTCCCAAGCGCCTCCTCAAAACTACCACGTCCTCTCGAAAACGATCAGCAGAAGCTTTATCCTATGACACTGAGGAGAAGGAAGAGAGCTCCACAAGCTTAGCACACCCTATGGCTGATACCGCATCTGGGTCTACGCACAACACAACGGTCGTTATTACTCAAAAATCACAAGAACCTACTGTGATAGCGGCACCTGGCCAGGCTGCAACATCTATCGCATCCACTCAAGGAGCGGCGCTTAGGAGCACACAAGTAACCGGTAGTCAAAATTTAGATACACACATTGCTTCAGCAAAGAAGCCGACTCCTCGTATTAAACGAGATGGTGACTTCAAAGATTTAGTGACCCAGAGCACTGTTTTTGCTGATAAAAGTTTATTCATCAAGGACATCATAGAAGACAGTGACACTGCACTATTGTTGGCCATGCCCCGACGTTGGGGCAAAACCGTAAATCTTGATATGTTGAGGAGATTCTTGGAGATACCGGTTGATGGTAATGGTGAGAGCATAGATAAGTCGTGCACTGATAATCACAAGTTGTTTGTAGGCGATCGGATTGATGGTGGTATACGTGGAGAGACTATGCTATCTCCTTTGAAAATATCAAGTGTAAAGCTATTCGGCAAAACAGAAGCCTCGACTGTACAAGGAACCTACCCGGTCATCTATATCGATTTTAAGAATTGTAAATCGGATCGCTTCGATACTATGCGGGAAGGGGTTAAGAGAGTCTTGAACGGTTGCTTTAAACGACATCGCTACCTTGAAAAAAGTGATCATCTTGATGAGGAAGAGAAAGAAAAGATCAAACGATACGTTGGAGCTATTTCCTCAGAAAAACTGGATGATGATCAAATTAAATCTGGTCTACGATTCTTAAGTGAGATGCTCCATAAGCACCATGACAAGAAGAAAGTCTGGATATTGATCGATGAATACGATGCCGTGGCCAATGTGGCATACAGAAAATTTAATACAGAGGATCTTGATAAAACCATCGAATTATTTGCGGGAATCTATGAGAACGCCCTCAAAGGTAACTTGTACCTGGAAAAAGGAGTCCTGACCGGGGTGCAGTATATCGCACAGAGTGGCATGTTATCTGGCCTCAATAATTTGGGTAAATTTAATTTTACTGATGCCAAGTATGCCCAATATTACGGACTCGATCAAGGTGAGGTTGACCTTTTCTTCGGTCACTTCGAAGTACCGAAACCACTGGGCGACAAGGCGAAGTCTTGGTACAATGGTTATCAAGTGCAAAAATACAACGGCAACTCCGTAACATCTTCGCAGGAGCTGGTCAGTAAGTATAATATCTGGTCGATCATTAGCTATCTCAAAAGAGGAGAATTCTCCCGTTTCAAATCTCACTGGGAGGAGAGCGGTAATATAGATTTTCTAGATGAACTACTCACAACGCCAGAAGTTAGAGAGGAATTGGAAAAGCTGATAGATGGTGCGTGTATTTCCTTCGCTAGAAAAGAGGACTTTTCAGCAAACGACTTCAAACAGCTCAAGAATATGATCGGTGGAAACAAGGAGATTTCCCCAGATGGCCTAGTAGTGCTGTTTTCTTACCTGTTCATAGGGGGGTATCTCACCATAGATGGCCATACTCAATATTCTTACAGATTGCCCAACATGGAGATCACGCACGAGATGGGGAAAAGGTTAATAAAGTACTATCAACACATTTGCACGGTAGACCCTGCCAAGATTCAAGGCGTAACCAATGTGCTACAGAACCTTATGAGCCAACCTGATCGGGAGTGTATGCAAGAACGCTTCAAAGACTTCTATGACCGATTCAAGGAAGTAATCCGCACTGTTAAACTGGTTGGTGATAAAAATGAAGAAGGCATTTTTACCAATGAAGACATCATCCATTCCCTGCTAAACTACATCGCATTGCAGACACAACATACTACGTTTGGTAGCGAACTATACACCACTAAGCTGCATTCGAAGCAAAAAGGTCGAGCGGATATAAAAATTACTAATAAGGATGTGGGGGTCATCATGGAGATAAAATGTGTACCGGTATCAGATCATGGTAATAACCACATGAAGGAGGCACTCGAACAAGCAATGAGTTATCGCAATCTGCTAGAAACACGTAACAAACTATTTATTGCCGTCAATGTGGAGCGGGGGGTGCGCACTTCTGAAGAAAGGACCATAGAGTTCTTGTGTGCTTCAGTTGCGTCGGATGGGCAGAATGTTTTTGGTATCAATGCTTCGGGAGATAACGATACCTTTGGCGTGGATAACAACACCATAGAATGAAATCTCCTTTTCTCAAGTTACCCCTAGCTCTAGATAGCCATCTACTTAAGAAATAATCTTTTGCTCAGATCCAGGTGTAGATGATCTTGACAAAACGTTTCTTCGTCTTTTGCTGTAAATCAATCTGTAGAAAAATCTAAATCTATTTTTTTCTTAATATGGTCCTGAAGAGTAATATTTTGTTCTCTTACTACTAGCTAGCTAGCTAGTAGAAGATTGACTATAACTGAC
>ENA-ORBV01011757-ORBV01011757.1-microbial-mat-metagenome-genome-assembly--contig:-NODE-11757-length-13667-cov-10.412288_pt1 | contig 13667 bp, 10 predicted proteins | sample MGYA00237777_ERZ505514 | MGnify/ENA primary metagenome ERZ505514 (study PRJEB26160, sample SAMN06269048) | microbial mat metagenome | isolation source: Oligotrophic lake microbial mat | place...
CCTGTAGACCCTGAATCTGTCCCGTCAACGCCCCAAGGAGGCACTATGCCCATCACCAACACCGGTTCTTACCTGACTACCGCGCAAGCGTTTATCGCCCATTGGACGGCGGTCAACGCCACGCTCGGCGCAAACCCGCTTCTGCTGCGGGGAACGTACTCCCTTGCCAATTTCACCACGGATCGCGCCACTTTGCAGACCGCCATCACCGCGTTGGAGCCGCTCCTCAATGCTCTCGAAACCGCCATTGCAGATCGCGACATCAAAAAGGCGGCAATCAAGCCCCGCGTGTTACAATTCCGCAACGCCGTGCGGCATTATTTGCAAAACAATCCACTGGAGAGTAGTTTACCCACACAACCCGCGATTTCCTCCGTTGAATCCAAGTTTCTCAAGCCGCTCGATGACACCGCCGCGCTGTGGGTAACCGTCAATGCCATTCCGGCAACGGGCGCGGGCAGTGTTCCGGGCTTCACGCCCCCGCTTTTGCTCCTCGGCGGCTATTCGGCGGCGATATTTACGACGGAACTTGCGGCTCTGAGGACGACCTATCTCACTGTCTCCAACGCGCAGGTCAACGCGAAACTCGCACGGGAACGCCGCGACGTTTTGCTTCCCAATCTGCGCCTTCGTATGGAGCAATATCGCAAAGCCATTCTCGCCCTCTATCCTCTCACCGACCCGTTTGTGCAATCCCTGCCCGCCCTCTCCGCGCCTTCCGCCGCCACGCCCGCTCCGGTCTCCGCATCAGGCAAATGGGATGTCGCCTTACAGAAAGGCGTCATCACGATACTCCCGTCAACCGCTCCCACGCTCGATTATTACTCCGTGCGTTCCTCGCCCGCGCCGTATAGTGCCAAAGAGGAGAAGGTTATCGGGCGCATGGAGGCGGGAGAGACCAAATTCCTGACGACTTCGGGGCTTGCGGCGGAGGGCAGTGAACTACTGTCCCGCGTGTATGTCGTCCTGAAAACGGGCAACGAAAAAGGAAGCGCGACAGTCAAGATTGTGCGGACAGAGTAGAGGAGATGTTCACTTATACCGTGACGGTACAGCCACAAACCAGATCAATTTCGACGGGCGAAGTCATTTCGTTGCGGGTTCCATCGGGGCGGCAGTGCAGAACGCTGTTGTCGGCAGGATTGTAGATGATTATGTCCTTGACTCCCTCGGCGAGATAGAACGGCAGCCCGATTTGGTAGTCTTTCGCCTCGTAATCTTCGCTGACAACCTCGATCACGGCTTCGGGAAGCATCGTAACCGCTTCTCTTTCCTCTTTGGGACGTTCGCAGAATATCGCAATATCAGGACGCTTTTGCGAGCCGTCCGGGAATCGCATCGAAAGGTCGGCATAGTGAAAACATTTGCAGATGTTCGGGTCATAGGTTTGCGGGCGGATGGTCGCACGAATAAAATCGACTCGTTCTTGATGCACCAAGACAGGCATTGCCTCCCAAATTGTCAAGCCGCGCACAACTTCGAGTCTCAATTCCGATGCAGGGACATTTTCAAGTATGGAAATCATGAAAGTCTGCTCCTTACACAGCGATTACGCTGCCGTCTGTTCGCGCCAATTCCACGCTTTGTAAACAGCGTCGAGGACTTCGCGCAGTTCATTGGCAATCGCCGTGGGGGGACTGCCAGCCAAAGCCGCCGCCGCCAGACGTTCTGCCTCACGATACTCACCACAATTCAATGCCAGTGTTGCCGCGCTTCGGTGCAGTACAGAGCGGGTAGGCTCCGTTTGGGACAGCATCGCTGCCTCTTGCTCCAAGTGGTAAGCGCGGTACGTCAGTAGACGTTCCGTCGCCGGATCATTTCGCCGCTTCGCTGCAAACGCCTGTTCTGCCAAATCCATCGCTTGCTGATGAAGTTCATTCACTCTGTTTATCCACCACAATTCCGTCCTCTCGATGCAGTACGCTTCCGCTTCCAGTATAGCAAATAAAATACCGCCTCGTGATTTGATATGCCATAATCTCGGTAATTATGACACAGCAAACGATTAAAATTCCCTACGATAGCCTGACGTTGCGGGCGGTTGTCGCCGAACTGCGGGACAGGCTTCAGGATGGACATTTGCAGGAAATTCGCCAGCCCGATTATACCGACATCTACCTCATGATCCGCGCTTCGGGGCAGAACCAGATTTTGTGCCTCAGCAACGACGCACGCTTTGCCCGCGTTCACCTCACACAGAGCAAGCCCGCCAACACGCCGACGCCGCTTGCTTTCTGCCAGAACCTTCGCAAGAATCTCATTGGCGGACGCATCAACGACGTGCGGCAAATCGGCTTTGACCGCATTCTCGAAATCGAAATCAACGCCCTCGATGAGAACGGCGATAAAACCACACTCCGCCTTATTGCGGAAATGATGGGCAAGCACAGCAACCTTGTTCTGGTCAACCGGGACGGCTTGATCCTCGACGCCGCACGCCGTATCTCGCATAAAGTCAACCGTTTTCGAGAGACGCAACCGGGCTTGCCGTATGTCGCACCGCCCATTCAAGAGAATCGCACCGACCCGTTCGCTCATAACGCGCTTCAAGCCCTCGATGATTCGGTGTATACGCGGACACAGCGCGAACTGGAAAAGGCACTCGCCGCGACATTTGACGGAATGTCGCCGTTTCTCACGCAGGAGTTGTCGGCGCGGGCGTTTCGCAGTGATCATATCAAGGTCAATCTCCATGCGGCGTGGATCGAAATTTTCACGAACGCCAAACACCACGAATACGCGCCCGTTGCGGTCACCTATCACACCGAAATTCATGGCGCGTATCCGTTTCCATTGCTGACAGTTCCGGCGGCACAGCAAAAACCTGCCGCAAACCTCAATCTCGCACTCGATGCCGCATTTAAGAACACTCGCGCCCAAGCGGATTTCGACGCCCAAGCCGGTGACTTGCGGGCGCGGTTGGAGCGGGCGTTGCGGCGCGTGGAGAAACAGCGCGAATCCCTCGAACGCGCCCAAGAAGAGAGTGCCAACGCCGAAGTTTTCAAGCAAACCGGCGAACTGATTCTGGCGAATGTGTGGCAAATTCCGCCCAATGCGGATCGCGTGACCGTTCAGGATTATTTCGACCCGACACTCCCGAACCGAACTCTGGAACTCGATCCAACACTGACTGCCCAAGAAAACGCCGAAGCTGCCTTCAAACGCTACCGTCGCGCAAAATCGGGCGAAAATCCGGTGCAGGAACAATCCGACGCGCTGGAGATTATCGAGAAATCTCTGCGGGACGCACAGGCACAACTCGTGCGCTGGGAAACGTCGGGACTGCAAACCGGAAGTGACGTGCGGGCATGGCGCGACGAACTCATGCAGACGGGAATTCTCAAAGCCGATGACGGCGAAGGCGATAACCCCCTTCCTGACTTCGAGGGAAATCGCATCAAACGCTATCTCACGCCCGAAGGCTATACTATCTATCTCGGAGAGAACGCCACGTCCAACGATTACCTCACGCGGCGCATCGCCGCGCCCAACGACCTCTGGCTTCATGTTCGCGCCGACACCAGCGCACACGTCGTCATTGTCACGAGGGGCAAGCCGGACTTGGTTCCGCGTTCGGTCTTGATGCGTGCCGCGTCGCTGTGTGCGCTCAACAGCAGTCAGAAGCACGCGGCTCTGGTTTCAGTTGACTATACGCTGAAAAAATACGTGCGGAAGCCTCGCGGAGCCGCCCCCGGCAGTGTAAACTATGAGAGGGAAAAGACCCTCGATATTGCGCCCAAGGAGTGACTATGAGTTTGCGTGTGATGACCTACAATATACGCGGCGGCAAGGGAATGGACGATGTGCGCGACCTGAACCGCATTGCGGAGACAGTGCGCGGAGCCAACGCCGACATCGTCTGTTTTCAGGAAGTGCATCAACGCTTTCCGGGTGGTGACCGCGCCGACCAACCGGCGGAACTGCATCGCCGACTCGCCGGAAACGTCTTGTTTCAGCGCAATATCAATCTCGTCTTTGGGGGCTATGGGATCGCAATTTGGTCTTGCGCCCCGTTCCTAAAGTCGGCAAAGCATTATCTTCCCAGCGTCGGTGAGCGGCGCGGCGTGCTTGTCGCCGAAGTCACGTCATCTATGGGAGAACTGGCGGTTCTCTGCACGCATTGGGGTTTGAGCGACGGTGAGAGAATGAAACAAGCCGAGGCAACCGCGCAAATTATCGCCGCTCTGCGCTGTCCGGTCATTGTGGCAGGCGACCTCAACGAAACTTACGACAAGCAAGCCGTGCAGACCTTGCTCAAAGCCTCCGATTTGCGCGACGCCGCCAGCGGTTCCGATACACCCACATATCCCGCCGACAACCCGCAGCACCGCATTGACTATCTGTTGTACTCGTCCTGCTTCTCTGCCGCGAATGTGACGGTTCTCGATTCGCTCGCCTCCGATCATCGTCCGCTCATCGCTGAGTTCGATGTTCTGAAGTAAATCGTAGTTTTTTCTTCTCAAACGCTTGACATTTCCCAACGATTTGCATATAATTGCGCCAACCATAGCAGAATACACTGTCTGGCTATCGGAAACCGTTTTCCTATTTCGTATGAAGGAGGCTCGAAGTCTTATGAGCATTTGCCGGACAGCACTCTGGCAACGCGGCAGAAGGGTGGGGGCAGTCACGAAACTGCCCGCCTTTATCCTCGCCGTACTCGCATTCTCTGCCCAAACTGCACACGCGGCAGAGGCGATCCAACTCCCCACATTCCGCCCGCAGGATATGCTTTGGATTTATGTCGCGCTCTTCTCCGGGTTCGTCTCATTGGCAATGGGAGGTTACTGGTTTAGGAGTGTCCAGGCGCAAAGCCCCGGTACGCCCAAAATGGAGGAAGTCGGCAAAGCCATTCGTGACGGCGCGTTTGCCTACCTCAGACAGCAAGTCAAAACGATGATTCCGCTGGTTTTGGTCGTCGCTGTCGGGCTATTCTTTCTCTACAGGGGGCAGTCCCAACTCGGTTATGGTCTCAGTGAGGCGTTCGGCGTTGGGCTGTTTTTCATATTGGGGGTCGTGGCGTCCTATCTCGCGGGCTACGTGGGAATGTCGATGGCAACCATCGGCAACCAACGCACCGCCAACCAAGCCCGAACCACCTTCAAAGGCGCACTCGAAACCGCTTTCAAGGCGGGTGCTGTCTCCGGCATGATGACAGTCGGCTTGGGGCTTATCGGGGCGTGCGCGGTTTTCATTCTGTACCGTGAAAAAGCCATGCTCATTCTGATTGGGTTCGGCTTCGGCGGCTCACTTGCGGCACTGTTTATGCGCGTCGGCGGCGGCATCTTTACCAAAGCCGCGGACGTGGGAGCCGACCTCGTCGGCAAGGTCGAGGCGGGTATTCCCGAAGACGATCCGCGCAACCCCGCAACCATTGCCGACAACGTAGGCGATAACGTCGGGGACTGCGCGGGGATGGCGGCGGACGTGTTCGAGAGTTATGAAGTGACCCTCGTCGCGGCGATCATTCTCGGTGCTGCCGTTATTCCTCAGTTGGATTGGGAAAAAGACAGCAGTCTCGCCGCCACGACACTGCAGCTTATCATCTATCCGCTCATTGTTCGCGCTGTCGGTGTGTTCGCGTCCATTATTGGCGTCTTTTGTGTGAAAGGCGAAGATCGCGAGAATATGGACCCGATGCAGCCGATCAATCGCGGGTTCAACATTTCGGCATTTATTGCGGTGATTCTGTTCGGTATCGGCTCGTTCATTCATTTCAGGGAGGGCGTCGAGATACCGGCGACGGACGGCTCCGGCTTGATTCGGTTTGAGTGGTGGCGGTTCTTTGTCTGCACGCTCATCGGAATCATCCTCGCTATCGTGATCGGGCGCATGACGGAGTATTTCACTTCGACGGAGAAAAAACCCGTCACGGAGATCGCTCATGCGGCACGAACCGGTCCTGCCACGCTTATTATTTCGGGCTTCTCCTATGGTTTGGAGAGTGCAGTCTGGTCTGCGATGGCTATCGCTATCGCCATTCTGTCCTCCGTTCTCGTCTTCTGGGAAAACCCCCTGCTCGGCGCGTATGGTGTCGCGCTGTCTGGTTTGGGCTTGCTCACAACGACAGGCTACATCCTCGCGATGGATACGTTCGGACCGATTACCGACAACGCGAACGGGATATTCGAGATGTCCGGCGTGCTGGAAGAGGACAAACACGCTGGAAAAGGCATGACGGCGGGCGGCATCTCCGGTGATCGCATCGTCGGGCGTTTGGACGCCGTTGGCAACACCACCAAGGCTCTGACCAAAGGCTTCGCTATCGCCACGGCGGTTCTCGCGGCGGTGGCACTGTTCCGCTCCTTCATGGCGGACGCCAAACTGCTTCCGCCAACCGATCCGAGGCTGTTGGCAGAAGCCATTCAAGCGCGTCAGATTTTCGGAATACCGCTCGATGTCCCGGAGGTTTTCATAGGATTGCTTATCGGGGGCGCGGCTCCGTATCTGTTCTCCTCGTTTGCGATCAACGCCGTCGGGCGGGCTGCGTTCGACCTGATTAACGAGGTGCGCCGCCAATTCCGCGAAAATCCGGGCATCATGACTTATGAGACCAAACCGGATTATGCGCGGTGCGTGGCGATTGTTACGGCTGCCGCGCAAAAGGAACTGCTCGCGCCCGGTATTCTGGCAATCGCATTACCAATCTTCGTAGGATTCGGGCTGGGTTTCCGCAATCCTTCCGTGGGTGCGGCGGCTCTCGGCGGTTATTTGGCGGGCGCGATTGTGAGCGGACAACTGCTTGCGGTCATGCTGTCCAATGCGGGCGGCGCGTGGGACAACGCCAAGAAAAAAATCGAAGATGGGCTGTTCGGCGGCAAAGGAACCAAAGAACATGAGGCGGGTGTTATCGGCGATACCGTCGGCGATCCCTTTAAGGATACGGCGGGACCTGCCCTGAACCCACTCATCAAGGTTATGAACTTGACGGGCATTCTGATCGCGGGCATTGTTATCCAGCCGATGGCGATTGGTGTTCGAATTGCGATTGTTGCCAGTGCGTTTGTGGCGTTGGGAATTGCTGTCTCGCTCTCCAAAAAAGGCTCCATCATGGACAAAATGGCGGAGAACGATATGGAGACTACTCCGAACATCAAGCATTGAGGAGGGGAGTAGGCAGTAGGAAATGCACTTCTCAGTCCTCAATTCTGGGAAATCTCAAGAGGAGAAGCCCTGCGTAGATGCAGGGCTTCTTTTGTTTGAGAAATAGAAAGGGATCATTACAACGAAACAGGCGACAAAAAACTCACACCTGCGGGCTGACAAGTGTGAGCCATTTTGGAGAAGATTTGGAAACGCTTCTCAATAAAATAGCGAAGGGGAGACTTGAACTCTCGACATTTCGGGTATGAACCGAACGCTCTGACCAACTGAGCTACTTCGCCAAAATATGTAACAAGGCGATTTACCTCATTACACTACATTATACCCGACTTTTCAGTGCCTTGCAAGGGATTGAAAGCGACAGAGTCATTGACGGGCGGTATTTCGGCAGGCTTTGGAAGCACCAAGTCCGCACCGCGCAATTGACGCTCAAGCGCAAAAACCAAATTATTTGAGACGTTGACATAAATAAAACTGCCTAATTTTGTCAGTTGTCTCCTGTGACCTGCCTCTGGAAGCCTCTATCAGCACAGTTCTCTGGAACCGCTCGGTTATCAGAAGGCGGACAACCTCTTTCTGCCTGTCAAGAGGAAACACTAAGGCTCCTTATGGGGTGCTATGCCTAACAGGGGAAGAGATTCGACTCTATTCAAGATGAAAATGCCATTTTATGGCATTTTCATTTATGTCAACGTCTCAATTATTTATGATGCCGAGACGCGCCTGTGGACGCGCACACCCTAACAGGAACCGAATATGCTCAGTCTTCCCATTATCTGCGAAACGCCCGACTGCCTCAATCAAGGCAGCGAGGTCAATCGCATTTCCGATGGCACGAGCCAGCCCGTTCTTGTCATGGACAAAGCCGCATAACGCTTCAAGGCAAATCAGGGAAGACGAAAAATACTCTCGTCTCCCCTTTCCCAAACTTTTTGCCTCAACTCTGCGGAAATTTGTCACTGCGTCGAAATCTGTCTGCCTTGTCTTTCTCCTCCGAAACCGCTACAATAGCCCCATCTTTCCCTATATTTAGCGTATGCCCGCCACCTGCCCCGCTATATGGCAACACCGCGCATCACGCTCACACGCACTGAGTACACCATGTCCAGCAAAGATTTTGTCCATCTGCATTGCCATTCCGAGTTCTCCCTCCTCGACGGAGCCAATCGCCTCGGTCACCTTGTCGCCCGCGCCGCCGAACTCGAAATGCCCGCCCTCGCCGTCACCGACCACGGCGTCATGTACGGCGTCGCCGACTTCTACAGCAAAGCCAAAGCCGTGGGAGTGCAGCCCATTCTCGGCGTCGAAGCCTACGTTGCGCCCCGCCACCGCAAACTCCGCGAACCCAAACTCGACAGTTCCGCGTATCACATGGTCTTGCTCGCCAAGAACCTCACTGGCTACCAGAACCTGCTCAAGCTGACCTCCATTGCCGCCCTCGAAGGCTTCTACTACAAGCCCCGCATTGACCGCGAACTGTTGGAGAAATACCACGAAGGGATTATCGCGACAACGGCGTGTTTGGGAAGCGAGATCAACTCTCATCTCATGCGGAAGAACTACGATGCCGCCCGCGATGCCGCCGCTTTTTATCGTGATCTGTTCGGACGCGACAACTATTTCGTCGAACTGCAAAACCACAATCTGCCGGAACAGATCGAATGCAACGAGTCGCTGGTGAAGATTGCAAGCGAACTCGGTCTCGATATGATCGCCTCCAACGATGTCCACTACCTCAAGGACAGCGACGCCGACGCCCACGACATTCTGCTGTGTATCGGAACCGGCTCTACCATCCACGACAAAGACCGCCTCAAATACGCGACCCAAGAGTTTTATCTCAAAGACGCGCAGCAGATGAAAACGCTCTTCGGGAACTACAAAGGCGCGATTGAGAACACGCTCGGTATCGCCGAACGCTGCAAGGTCGAACTGGAATTCGGGCGGTGTCCCATGCCGTCGCCGGGCATTCCCGACGGCTTCACTCCCCTTGAATATCTGCGCCATCTCTCGTATGAAGGTTTGAAGCAGAAGTATCACGGCAACGCGCCGGAGCATTATGTCGAACGCCTCGAATACGAACTCGGCATCATCGAAATGACGGGTTTCGCGCAATATCTGCTGATTGTGCGGGACTTCGCCCTCTTCGCCGAACAGAAAGAGATTTTCTACGGTGTTCGTGGTTCTGCGGCTGGTTGCTTTATCTCCTACCTCACCGGCATCACCGACATCGACCCCATCGAGTACGGCTTGACCTTCGAGCGGTTTCTTAATCCCGAACGTGTCCAAATGCCCGATGTGGATATGGACTTCGAGGACACGCGACGCGGCGAAGTCATCGAGTATGTGACCAAGAAATACAGCCCCAACCAAGCCGATCCTATCGAAGCCCGTGTCGCGCAGATCATCACGTTTGGGACGCTTGCGGCGCGTGCTGTCCTCAAAGATGCGGGCAAGGCGTTGGGCTATCCCGCGCCGGATGTGGACAAACTCTGCAAGATGATTCCCACTATTCCTGTCGGCATGACGATTGACGCCGTTGCTTGATCTTCTCCGTTTTTTCTGTTATCTGTGATTATCGGCTCGTTTCTGTCCTCGCACAAGGACAAATTCGGCAAGGAGGTTATTCCTCTCTCCTTCCTGCTTGCCCTGACATAACACAAAAGCGTCTGCCGCGCTTGTGGCTCGGCAGACGCTTTGGGAGTATGTGAGTTTGTTGGGCAAAGTCGCTTATGCCTTATGACACTGCCCTCACTCAGACAGCGCACCCTCGCGTTTGCCCCATGCGAAGAAGGAGGAGGGGTGGCGCATTCGTCGGTGTCGGTTGCGTGTCGGATAGGCAGGACATAGTGCAGAGTATGATACTGCAAACGGGCGGCACCTGCCTATAGCGAGGGAGAAGAAAGAGGCTCAATTATGTTGCTATCGTTTATGCCGACGTTGCCAAAGGCTCATAAATCCCAACATAACTCCTCCAAACAAAAATGTTGATATGCCGGATTCTGGAACTGTTGCTACAAAGGGCGCAAGAATTTGCCCATTCGTAAATGGTCCTGCGTCATCTATCGAGTGATTCCAACTCGCTATAGTGTATTCTGCTTGAGTGTTGCCAGTTGCGCTACTTTGGAACGAAAACCCAGATATGCTTCCTCCCGGTGGAATATCATTGGGATATGGAAAAGGTTCCACATTTGCCCACCTTATGTACGTCAGATTGTCTGTATCAACAAACCAACCATTTGGCGATTGAATGTTGCTGATTGGTGCGGCGATTGAAAGAGCGAAATCCGTTAGCCAGTTGTCACTTCCACTACTCTCCAAGTTATCAAGCGTATAGTTCCAAACAGGTTGCCCGGATAAGTCAAGCGAAACTGATGCATTGAGCATTTGAGAGTTAACTTTTGAGGGTAAAAATGCGATTGCAATTAACAAACATATTGTGCCAATAGTCTGTTTAGAATTTGTGAACATTGTGTTCTCCTTTATTGCCTCTACTCATCTAACCATGAAAGTACCTTATCGACAGCATCAGGATACTTCGTAAGGTCTGTGTGATTGGTGAACTTACCTGTGTACCACTCCTTCTTAGCATTCGGAAACAAATCCGCTCCTGATATTGGATCAATGCCCAAAACGCTAAGGCATGGCACAAATGCGTCACTTGGAATACTGTACGGTCCTGGTCTCATATCGGGAACAAATTGAATTACAACACGATTTTCTAATCCAGCGATGATATAGATTTTCGCTCCCGAATCGTCGTGGCTATCAATGTTCAAGTCATACAAAAACTGACTGATGCGGCGGGCGTTGACCCCCCATTGTAGGACTCCGGGGATTGGTTGGTACATAACTTTGCCTAATTTTTGCTCACTCGCCATGTTCGTATAGTAATCTATGTGTTGACGTGTCCTTTGACGCAAGTTGAAATATGCAAAAGCATCCTGAACCTTATCAAGAGCCTCTTGATCTACGCCCCGTAAAAGTTTTCTGGCGGCACCAGCTACTGTGTAGGTATAGTCGCCGATTGGACTTGTAAATGCTCCGCGCCACGATGACCACTTAGATAGTTTGAAATCAACGGGATAAGTGTATCCGTTAGCAGTGCGTTGTGGGGCAGGTTGCCACTCTGCGAACATATCGTTGAGGGCTGGTGACCATTGCTCGTGTGTATCGGTATTACGAAAGTCAGAGGGAATATTGAGAAGGTCATCACTGTCCCCCATTCTGCCCGCCGCGACCCCTAAAATCGGATTCTGCAACTCAATGTCGGTTCCCCAGTTGGGAGTTCCTAACATGATGAGTTTACTAACACCGCTGCTACGAACACCATTTTGAGTAGACCACAAATCAGGGTGGTGCAAGTACCAGCGTGCGGCTAAACCTCCCATGCTGTGACATACCAAGTTGACCTTTTGCTGACCAGTGCGAATCCGTAGTTCTTCTATCCTGCGCCCCAATGCACGAGCTTGAACGGGTATAGATGCTTCATTCGACATTGTTTCCGGTTCTGTCTGAAAATTAACTGCTTCTACAATAAGGTTACTCCCTGCCAATCTTTGTCTTAGAAGATTAGGGTCATGAGCAAACCCCCACGCTTTCTTTTCACTGCTAAAGACACCATGAACAAGTAGAACAGGTCTTTTGATGCGGAACACATAGTTAAAGTGATCACCTGAGCCATAATGATCGCGGACATAGGCAGAATAAGTGCTGAAATATTGTCCGGTCTCTGCGTATGTATTGCCCTTCTTAAAATCTTCGTGTACAGGGGTAACAAGGAACGATGCGTCGCCCCACCCGTCAACAAAAGCGCGATTATTGACTTGAGCAGGGTCTATGCCGTTCGTGGAGATAGCGTAATCGGATGCATCTCCACCAAATTTGAGTGCCGCCGCTTCCTTCGCGGAATAACAGCGTGGATTATCGCTGTACAAAGGTCCGGCGTGAACGTTATACCGCCCAACGTAAGTATATTGCCTCTGTTGTACCGTGCCAATGCGAAAAACATGGTTATAGTGCTTGGCTCCACCGTGATCAAGGACAAATGCCGAGTAAGTACTGCCACCAACACCCGGACTCTCGTTGTAAAAGTTGCCGCGCTTGAAGTCTTCGGGAGCAGGATTGGTAAAATACTGTGTGTCGCCATAGCCGTCTACGAACGCTCTGCGATTGACTTGACTTGGGCTTGTACCATTGGTGGAAATAGCATAATCAGTAGGGTTGCCGCCAAAGAATAAAGCGGCGGCTTCTCGTGCAGAATAGACACGAGGGTTGTTGCCCCAATAGGGACCATCTTCTACAGCAAACTTTCCCATATAGGTATAAGTTTGTGCGAACGCAGAAAACGGCAAAACACACAACAAAGAGAGGACAGCGAAAAAAGAAAGAAGACGTTTCATTCGAGTTCCTTTCGGTCAACTTCAGTACATTACTTCCGACTGAACAAATACAGCATGAGAAAACCTGCGGCATCATGGGTTCGCTCACGTTTTGTGATGGCAAGAGGCTATTAGACGCGGTGCTGTCACTTTCCTGCTTTTTCTGAAATATTTTTTCTAAGGCGAGAAAAAGAGGCGGTGCGGCATATTGTCATGCGGGCAGTCTTTTGCGGCGTGGCGATCTGCCCTCGTGTCGTGAGGGCGTGGCATTATCCTGTGATGGCAGACCGCCATACTGTGACGATCTGCCTGTTTTGCGTCAGGGCGCACCCGCACGGCGTCACGCCCTGCCCGCTCGATATGAGGGCAGGGCGTCGAGAAAATACAGAGGGACGAAATGAACTTCGGGGAAAGCGGAAGATACGGACAGAGAAAACAAACAAGGAAAACGGCGGCGATAGGGCGAATTATTCCGTTATGAAAAAGCAAACTCCTGCGGTGCAACCTACTGCCGCCAAAGTTCATCCCGACCATGACCGTCTGTTCAAGGAACTCATCACCCTGCTGTTCATCGAGTTTCTCCAACTCTTTGCGCCGCACGTTGCCGCTTTGATTGACCCGGACAGTATTGAGTTCGTGGACAAGGAAATCTTCGCGCCGTTCCTTCAATCCCAAGAGTATGAGGTCGATATTCTTGTCAAGTGCAGGATTGCCGGAGAAGAACGCTTCGTCCTTATCCATATCGAAAACCAAGCCAAGAAACAAGGCGGGTTTGGCGGCAGAATGTTCGACTACTTTGTCGTGGTTCGTGCCAAGTTCGGACTGCGGATTTATCCCATCGCCCTGTTCTCGTATGATGCACCCAAGAAAGCCGAAGCGGAGACTTACACCGAAACCGAGTTTGGCATGGACGTTGTCCGGTATCAGTTTCAGCCTATCCAACTCAACAAATTGCGCTGGCAGGACTATATTGGAAGCGGCAATCCGGTTGCCGTCGCGCTGATGGCAAAAATGAATGTCAAGTCCGCAGACCGCGCCACCGTTCGCCGCGAGGAATGCAGTGACGCGTGCGTGGGCGCAGCGCACGACGGCCGAGCTCGCCGAAGGTCGCTCGCTGCTCGGCGCATGTGCGACCGCGCGGACGTCGACCGCGGTCACGATCGCAGCGGCCCCCTCCAGCAC
>ENA-ORBV01011758-ORBV01011758.1-microbial-mat-metagenome-genome-assembly--contig:-NODE-11758-length-13667-cov-5.374172_pt1 | contig 13667 bp, 9 predicted proteins | sample MGYA00237777_ERZ505514 | MGnify/ENA primary metagenome ERZ505514 (study PRJEB26160, sample SAMN06269048) | microbial mat metagenome | isolation source: Oligotrophic lake microbial mat | place...
TGCTACTTCCACAATAATTAGCTATAAAGATGATGACAATGGCACTACCAATAGCTACTTCTGTCTTGAAAATGTACGAGACCTACAAAGCTAGTAACTGTGAGGGCACTGTCATAACACTGCCCATTGTCTTGTGGGCAGCTCGCAATTTAGCTGGTAACTCGTCCCGGAGGCCCCTCCTCGAGCGCGGGGCGCTCTCGGAGGGGCCTCCGGGACGAGTTACCAGCTAAATTGCGAGCTGCCACAAAACCCCGGGCGTGTTATTGAACATTTGCTAATTCTTTCGGGGGTGCACACATACTCCAACGCGACGACTCACTCACTCATTATTTTAGGTTCATTGATTCTTGTCCACAAAAGCAATAAATTCAAGTCTTTGAACCGGGCGATCTGATCTGAAGGAACAAATTATGAGAGAGAAATAGAACGAATCAATGAATCCCATCCCTGGTGTACAGTACTGTACTGTAGTCCCTGCACCCGATCACGATCGATATACTGCCGCAGTTGTGAACGAAGCCGCTCATCATCGCGGTTGGTTCACTCGCACCTCCTCGCACCTCCGTTTCTCGTACGACGACGACGATCCTCCTTTCCTACCAAGATGGATGTCGGAAACGATCTTTCCTTGACTCCCAAAAAAGAAATGGTCTTTGCAAAATGTTCCTGCGTGGCAGAAAAGAAAGATTCAACAACGAAGAATCAAATGACGATGAATGAATCCTGTTCGAGGGTTTCATTTACGAATTACGAGATTTGTTCCGTGAAGAAGAGGGAGGACGATCTATGCTAGTAGTCCTTGTGAAAGAGGAAGAGACGGCGGTTCCTTATCAACCCATTGGATGGGCTTCATTGCTACCTGGCACCGTATAACTGTTGGATGGAGCAGTTTTTGGAGCCCAATGGCAGGAATGAATCAATCGAAAATTAATGGTTCACTTACAATTGCTGCAGGTGCTGCACAGCCACGCACCGCCATGCAGGTCCTTAGCTTTTACTTGGGTCGCTGAAACCGACATTCAGGTGTGCTACCAATTCCTTTTTTCTCGGGTGCACACATGCTCCCCAAAGTCGACGACCATTCATTGATTCAATTGCTTTCCCCTCATTTTTCCAATTTCTTTGCCGGTGGCGTTGATGACTACATACTTAACTAGCTAGCTACTAGATATATAGCTAGCTAGTAGTGCACATTGATGGCCAAGGTGGTACTGTTCTGTCGTTGCCCATTCATTGATCGGGATTGCATCTCTCACCATGGCCAAGAAAAAGTCCAACAACAAGAAGAAAGCGAACACTAGTAGCAACAATGATTCAAACAACAACGCCGGCACTGGAGATGGCATGATGGTAGATCCAGCCCGGGTCCGATTTCAACATGCCCGCATTCGTCCCCTATTTAGTGGATGTGGTCGAGGCGTCGAAGATACCTTGGAGGAAATACGTCAAGGCAAATTACGTCCAAGTGATTTACCTCCCATTCAAGTCCTGTTGGGTCCTATCGAAGCCAAAACAGGACAGCCTTGGTATTTTAGTTTGAACAATCGGCGTCTGTATGTCTTGAAACGTTGTCGGGAAGAAGGATTACTCGAGCCGCAAAATAATCAAATATATGTGCGGGTTCGAAAACCCAAAAGTGAGCAAGAGGCCTGCCGTTATACTGTTGAGAATTGTGCTTTGGAAGCTAAAATTATGCCAGAAAAGTCGAAGCCTAGCCGGGGTAGCGGCGGGGCAAAAAAGGACACGAAGGACACCACCGATGCTTCATCAGGTCTGGTAGAAACGGATAATGACGTGGAAGAAGATCTCATTCAAACTACCGACAAACATCTTTCCATCACACCTGCGGATGCGTCGGAGGTGGAACAAGAGGATGGTGACGATTCAGATAGCTCCTATGAGGAACCGACGAGGGGGACTGCCAATCGATTCAGCGCACTCTTCTAAAAATACGAATACTGTACTACCCCAACCAACAATGCGCAGTGTGGCATTCATTGTTGTCATTTCCAATATGTGGTACATGTTCAGCTGTTTTCTGTGCCCATCCAATCTACACTAGTTAGGCATGGTGGCGTGACCTTTTTCTTCCCAACAAGTTTCTCGATTCCTTGCTGGTGGTGTTGCTGTACTTCACAACTATTACCGCAGCAATAATGCTACTCCTCGTGCAACTGGTCATACTGAGATACGTAAGACAACAAGGCTCAACAATAAACTACAAGCAGAAGATCTCAACGAGGGGAAACAAAGACTTGGCAAGGAGAAGAAAAACTTACAAAAGAGACTATCCTTGGCTACTGATTTCAGCAGTGAACCAAAGAAGAATAAACCACAAGGAGGGCAGCCGTGACAGCCCGAATCGAAACAATGAACAAGAAGATAATCTCGATAAAGAGGATACGAGAGAAAGAAATGACTACAAGTACAACAATTGGTAATGCGACGACAGGAAGGCGCTGATAATATTTATGTAAAAACAAGCGATGCATGAAATTTGCATTTCTTTTATGCCAATGTCATCGAGTTGCGGAGCATCTTCTTGCCCAACTAAGTACTCAAGAAAACAAAACATGCTGCAATCTAGGCATTTGAACTTAATAAACTAGGCCAATTAATTGGGCAACGAAAGAATTACGATTTCGCAATTTATGCCAGGGAGATACAAGCAGGATGATGATGATATTGTTGTTATATAAATACTGATAACTACTATTGAAACACAGAGCTGCGCGCGTTACTTCGCTGCATGCAGCTGAAACTTTCGGTGGCCTTGCGATATACTTACGGATCAGCCTTGCCCGCTGAATCCACTTCTTCAAAGTGTAGGACGGCGATCTTTCTTTCCGATTGGCTCTTTTCCGCCATCGTTTTCATGAGTTGGGCAGCTGTGAATGCTCGAGTATCGATGTCATCGACGGAGATGATCAAATCGCCGGGATAGATGCTACCTTGCAAGCAGCTATCGTCCTTTACTTCGTGGACAGCGGGCCCGTCTTTGGTGGAGTGAATGACAATGTTCAGCTTGCCCGGAGGGGCATAGCAATCTCGACATACAATGCTAGTGTTGGCTGCGTTAGCAGACCGGGGGGTTCCCTGCTTGGCTGGGCTACCTGGAGCGTCTGGACGCGAAGTTGGAGAAAGCATAGCATCCTGAGAAGCATACGACAAGGAGTCGATAGGTTCAATGGTTGGAAGGGGACCCAGAACTGAATTTTCACCAGGTGCGCTATCGACGGCAGATTGCTTGACTCCTGCAATCTTCTTTGATAGCCAGACTAAGTCATTAATCAGCTGTCGACTGGCCGATGCTTGCGACGAATCTGTTTTCGATCCGGGGGAACTTGGGTTGTACGAGGATTCCGATTGGTTGGTGGGCGGAGATCTCACCGAACCCGCCTCTTTTTTCTTCGCACCTTTTGGAGGAGAACGATATGCGCCTCCCGGAAAGGCGCCAACACCGCCATTGTGCTCAGAGAGAGTATCGTCATCCGACATACCGTCCGTCATCGACCAATCTTGAGGTTGCATAGCATTTGTCTGGTAGTTAAAAGTACCATCATTTGTCGTCGACCTAGCGTGTCGACGATTCCTTCGCGGGAAAGATCCCGGAGCACCCGAGAAATCCAAAGAATCGTCATCTGATAATATGCCTTCAATTTCTTCGTTTACTTCTGCTGTTCGGCTTTGTGGTGTATCAAGAGATTTGACTTCCTCCGACACAGTCGATCCATTGTAAGACTTTATGGAGATAGAAGGAGAAGCAGCTCTCGTTGCAGTCGATCTTTTGGCAGCATTACCTGACATATCAGCAATGACTTCCTTCTGGGTTTCTTCATTTAGGTGCTTGCTGGGCGAAGATGGTTTTGTGGGACTTGGTTCCCCTTTAATATCAGGCGCGAGGAAGTCGAAGACGCTATCTGTGCTCGCATCGTCGTCGCCGCCGGCTTCCGACTTGGATCGTGATTGCACGCTCGAAGTTGGACTTTTGGACTTGTCAACTTTGGGGCTTAAGCTGAAACTCCTGACGTTCTTGGTTGCCGCCTTCTTCTTCACAGCTTCAGTTGTGTTGTCTACTCGTGCTGTCAATTGCGACCCAGCAAACGCACTATCACCACCCGAAAAAAAATGAGACGAAAAGAAAGAGGCAATGGAGGTCTTCGAGGGCGAGGATGCTTCCTTTTCAGCGGTCGTAGTTGAGTTATTGGCTGTGTTAGGTGAACCAGGTGTCGCTGTGGAGCCCCCTTCTTCTGCTGATTTTGCATTCAGAATGCGGCTCAGAGAGGATTCATTGCTGACTCCAGCTTCGGAGTTGTGAACGCTCGCTGGAGTCCTTTGACTTGCAGCGCCGTCGACACTCGATTCATAATCTTCGTCTTCCTCCGAAAAAGCAAACAAAGAGTTGGAGCCTAGTTCGGTCAGTTTGGAGGGCAGTGGCATCAACCGAGTGTTTGAAACCTTAACTGTTTCGGCTGCAGACACCGACGCAAGTTCACCATATTTGGGTGATGCTAATCCGGCCGATTTCTGAGACGCCGAGTAGCTAGAGCCGTCATCATCATTGTAGTCTCTTGGATCCGACGTTTCAAGGGCCCGCTTACTAGATTTAGTAGGACTGTTCTCGAAACTGAACACATCGTGCTCTTCGTCGAGGAATGCCAGGTCTTCTTGTACTTTTTGATTAGCTTCTTGAACTCGTCTTCTCCTTCTTCTAACAACGAGTAGCGCAAAGAAGACTCCAAAGAAAACAAAAGCCACTAGAATAGGGATGATGAATTTTATGGACTGCCCACCCTCAGTTTGCGGTGGAAGTACTTGTTGGATTTCATCCACTTGAGCCGGGTCCTCCCTGACATCTGAGATTTCTTCTCGATATGCCAGAAATACATAACCTAACTCTGGATCTTCTGTGGCTGTCATATTTTGCACGAGATAATTCAAGTCTTTCATAGCTACTTGCAATGTTTCATCCACATCTGCCGCACGTGGGGACGGCTCACGTTGAAAAGTAACATTCACATTCATTGTAAACTTACTTCCTGGCACTGACCTCAGTAGATTCCTTCCACGGAGGGTACCAAAAAAACTGTCGTCTTCTCGCTCATTTTGCAGCATCTTTCGACTCTCATACAATTGTTCCACAAATCTTTCTTGAGTAATAATTTGAGTATTGACGGTGGACACTTGATCTCTCGTAGTACCATAGACGGCGTTGAGTTCGGCCAATAGAAATTCACTTGTGGCTTCTTCCACATTTTGAAGTGCGTCCTCCGATAACTCTTCTCGCGTCTCAAACACATTCAGATAAAAGGGGATCATGGGCTTGGGTCTTCCATCTTCAGAGTTGGTTAACAGAAAATTGGATAAGTCGATAATCTCTACAGCCTTTCGGTGTGTTCCAGGAGAGCGAACAGTATACATATCACGCGTTTGTTGTTCTGCAGCAGAATCGGCAGCTCCCGCTACGAATAGTGCTTGCAGCAGACCTAGCCAAGAGAGTAGGGATATCATTGTCTCTTTCGTTCTATATATCACAGTGTCAATATCTGATTTGTCGTGTCTGCTCACAAAAAGTTTAGCGTGGCCAATACCTCTTTCTTCTATACTTTTAGTGTGGAATCATACGACTCCTACGTTAGTTGCATTGGCAAGTTAGTGGAAATGTTTGTGGCAGTTGACTATGCTACTCACACGTTTATTCAGCCGGGGCGAGTATCGTAACGAACTTACGGTCCAGCTCCTTGTTCTGGGCACACAGGTGTGATAAAAAAATGATATTGGCGAAAGAACTTCGAATGTGCAACGACATCTTAACAGTAAATTGCGGGTAAGAAATGATTAACACGTTTTATAACCATAGGAAAGCTGTACCCGCAATGGATACGTTGGCTTCAACTTACCTACCTTCTTAAGAAAAGAAGAGCTTTACATGGTGATTAACAGTAACGCGGGGCGGCAAAGAAATGGCGATTCGTGAAGAAGTGTGCTATCGAAAGATCGTATGCACGACTGGCGGTGGATGGAAAACTCAAAACTGCATAGAAGATACCAACATCGCTCGGGCAAAAAAGATATTATTCATGTTCTTTACTGCTCCGGCATGCACCATGCATGTCACCTTTAGAACATCAACAATCAAGTAGTAGTAGTAGACAAGCTTACCTGTAATCTCTCCAACGACATCATCATCATAATTTCCAGATACTATTCTACAAGTCGGTAAATTTGCAAAACTAAAAAACAAACAGCAGAGAACTTAACCATGGCAAGCCGAGCAGACGATCCCCAATTTGACTTCAAGGCCCCCGAGGAGAATATTAAGAAAGTCTCGCAACCCAAGAAATGGGAAGCCTCAGCCTTCCAGGGTGTCTCTCCGATGGACTTCTATGTTCGTCAGAACAACGAGAAGAAGAAGATCAAGGACAAGGAACGCGAGTCCGCGGCCAAAATGTACGCCTACAAGGCCAAGGGACCATCGGATGAGGAAGCCTTTGCCAAAAAGGTGAATGCTCAGCATGCTCAGGTGAAGCAGGCCAAGAAGGAAACAGTCGAAGCTGCGAAACATACTAATATCAGCACCACGGCGGAGCTGGAGGCACGCAAGAAGGATTTCACTCGGGATCAAAATTGGAAGCAGACCCAACGTGATGAGAAAGCCAAAACGCATGAGTTTGACATGGCCAGGTCGTTGTTTGGAAACAGTGGTGGGGAGGGCCCTGTGGAACCTGCCTCTGATGAGGAAGAGATGGAGGAGTAAATTGTACGGTGTTGTTTGGAGGGGGTGTAGTCACTGCACTTTTTAACTTGCCCGCGGAAAAAGCGAAAATTTTCCCTTGAAACGATTTTCTCAGCTACTACAACTGTCCTGACCGCCTGAAATTGGCACAGCATTTATTTGACAAATTAACAACCTTTTCAATTTAAAAACATGCTGTTGTTTTCTCTCGTAGATTTTACAGAAGCATTTATGTTGTTGCCGGTACTTTACAACTATGTTGATTGCCGCATGCCTGTGGAGCGAGACACTTTTACTTGAATCCTGCAGAGTCGGATCAATGAAGTGATTCCTGTTCAGGCATAGCTGCCCACTAGGTAGCCTAGTCACTAGTATCCCTCCATTCATAAGTACTACTAGATACGGGTGGAGGTACAGTGCCGCCAGGTTATAATTCTTTCTTACAGGAGCGGTGCAGGTCTTAGATGGGATCCTGGTTATAAATACTAGTATCAATGAGGATGATATCTGTCCTTGTTACAAGTTACAAGTAGAAATGCCTCTTAGGTTTCAGATGTTAAAAATAAGAGAATACCCTTTTAAGCTTGGGGTTGAGAATTCAAATTTTAAGATGAGCTAGAACAAAAAAGTGTTTGGAAGACATTTCTGCCGACCTGAAATTTGTTGTGAGACGGGTGAGTGGTGGTAGATTGAAACCAGTGTTTTTTACGGGCAAAAGTTCCAAAGCTGTTGTTGCGTGTATCATTGGGTCCGACCATTGCATCCGTGTTTTATCTTTCTTTTTGGAATCGAACCGTTTCGAGAGTGAGGTGTATTTGTGTTTATCTTTGGACGTCAAAAGTCGCTGAAAAAGTTTGTATGCGTATCGATATATTTGGAAATCAGGGATCCGAGTCGGTAACCTTGATCAACGCAAAAAGACCACCCGGAGCATTTTGACGAATAATCAATAACTCGTCATCGAGGTAAGCCACATCAAAATATCCAGGGCCATCCGGGTTGTCCGTTCCTGGTAGTTTGGGAAGATTGGCTGCAAAGGGTGGTAGATTGTCGGCACTCATGCCCAAAATTTCCACGGGCTGCAATTTGACGGCCTCAAACAAGAGTCCCACGCGATTGGGAAATCCGCTGCGCAAGGATGCTTTGGTTTGGACCTCGGCCCGTACTAATGACGACGGTACTACCGAAGGAGGCAACAAAGCTTGCAGACGTGGAATAAAATCAATCACATTGGTCACAATGGGTGGTTCAAATATTTGATAAATGGCTCCTACAGCTGCCACGGGGGAAGCACCCAATACCAAAACATCCGAAGCGGTGGTCCAAACCATTCTCCAACTGCCAGCCAGAGGCGAAGTGTCGTCCCCATTAATGCCACGAGAAGCTTCCGTTTCGGGATTGTACACTTCGAGTTCTCGAATAATAGTGTCGACGCGGTTCCGCGCCGAAGGACTCGCTCCAAAACCTCGATCATAGGATGCTGCCAACGACAACAAATCTTTTTTCAAAGCATCGGCACGTTCCGTGTCGCTACTCGTCTCGCTGTCATACGTGCTGCTGTCGCTAGAAGCCGCCTTGACCCTGACGCATCGGCTGTCTTGGTGAGGTGTGTGAAAGACTGTGCTAGTCTGGAAGGAGAGAGTCTCCGAAACCAGCAAGCAAGCGGAACACAGAGCGAATGGGATTTTCATGGTTGATCCTTTGTAGTCGTTTTGAACAACGAAGAGTTCTATGGGTGAGCGAGCAAACAGCCTCAAGTTCCAGAGCCGTGTATTGGTTGTCGATGTAATAGAAAAACACTGAAGTGACAAGGGTCGCCTATCCACAGACATTGATTCAAAAGAGAAGTGTAATGATCATTGTCGACGTCTTCGTTGTGAAGAAAGCAAAGAAGGTCTGTATCTTTGCAGCAAGCACGACTGAAACCAATATTTCTACGGTAGAGAGAAGGGTAAATATGTCGTTTTTAGGGTTGAGGCTATGATTTACTTCTTCCCATTTACTAGAGTCTGTACCTCGCCCGAAAAGCCATGTTGTGCGGCCAACAACGACAACGCCAACAACAAGAGGAAAACTCAACAACGAGACAGCAACATCCATCTCACAAACCCCGTTGTTCAAGCTAGTTTTCGTGTTTGCTCTAAAATACGACAGGCAGATCCAGTAATCGGATTCATACGCTCTTCTAAACTACTACCATCATGTTTATCCCCAAGGAAAACCGCATTGCTGTCTTCAGCTACCTCTTCAAGGAAGGAGTTTGCGTCGTCAAGAAGGACACCAAAACTCCTACCCATCCTCAGATTGAAGGACCCACCAACTTGGAAGTCCTCATGCTGATGAAATCCCTTGAATCGCGTGAATACGTCCGCATCACCTTCAGCTGGCAATACAATTACTGCTATTTGACCGATGCTGGTATTGCCTATTTGAGGACCTATTTGGGACTTCCCGATGAAATTGTGCCCGCCACGCACAAAAAGTCGGCCGCTCGTCCCGAAGGTCGTGATCGCGAAGAAGACAAGTTTGGCGGAGGACGTCCCGCATTCCGTGGAGGCGGTGGCCGTGGTGGCGACCGAGAGTACCGCGGAAACCGCGAAGGTGGCGGTGGAGGAGGAGGATTCGGCCGTGGTGGCGGAGTCTAAGAATCTCTTTTACTTTTGGTTCTGCTCTCTCTTTGGTATTTGGTCATGCCGTCTTCTTCTTTTCGATTCAATGCACTCGGGAACGCATTTTTGGGAACCACTTACTGTTTGGTTGGTCGATCTTTAGATAATTCGCATGTATACTACTAAATGCCCACACAGAGAATTTTTTTAATGTTTTTCCTATGCCCTACTACTGTATGTTAGCAGGCTCGAGTAGATACTTCAAGCTCTCATGATCATCCATGATTGAGCTTGCTTTACAGGCGAAGACCTCTGATGATTTTTGTCTGCCCCCCTGGTGACAGAACATGGAAATCACTTGCAGTCAAGGATCCGTGTTTTCAGTCCTGTTTTCTTTTGTGGGGGTCTATGAAAGTAGCAACAGCACAGTGTTGCACAGACAGGGAAGTCTGTACCAGAATGTTGGTGCATATACTAGTATCATCATGATACCCATGAGTTCACCTTCCGTAGGACCCGCTTGCCAAAGATGGCAAACGCGTTTTCTCTTGCGAGTTCATACTATGCCGACAAAGAGCGCAGTGAGGCAGAGATACAGTCAAATCTTTGACTTCCTAGTGACAGCCAAAATCCATAACATTGGTGCATGCGTCATCATATGATGCCTATGGATTCACCTCCAGTAGGACCCTTTTGTTGCCAAAATGAAAGATGGCAAGCACGGTTCTTCAGTTCATGCGTGTCCATGCTATGCCTAGTACTTATAGCAAAGGTGCTAATATGTATCGAGCTAGTTCTAAACTATCCCAGACTCTGAGTCTGAATCTGACACCGTGCTTGCTTTTGTCCATGTAGCCAATGCCCAACATATACTTGCGCTGCCAACACAACCGCAACATGCCAATGCTGAAAGACACAATGCTAGGTTGGCACAAGCAACGAGGTCACACAGAATTACATTGTACACTAGAGCAGTTTCCTATAGGCCCGCAAGAACGCAATCGGGGCCAAGTCGATTTATATTGCACGCCAGAGCAGTTTCCTAGGTGATTGAGCTGGCATCTAGTATACATTAGCTAGTTCAGTATACGAGCAATGCAGCTGAAGAAGCAGCGCCATTTGAAGTTGCACATTGATACCTGACGATGCCTATTTATCTTTATCAATTCTTATCTATCTACATGAACGAGCATGATGATACATCTAGAGTTCGGCTCCGTAACCACTCGGGAGCTCCCTGTAGTCATCAACGCCACGATTGTTTCCCGTGATGCATATTTTATCGACATGAAGGAGTACGAGGATACGCCTAGATTTCTGCCACGTAATCACTCGAGAGCTCCTCTGTATTCATCAACGCCATTGGTTGTCTCCAGTGATCCGAGCCGTCAATGAGCCCCAAAGAGTATTCCCACCTCATTTTCACCTCGCGATCGTCCGAAAACGATCCAGCATCGTTCTGGTTGATTGATTTCGATGGTGATGCAGGCTTGTTGTAATCTTGATGATGGCCATGGTGATGATGCTGATGCCGACTATTCTGGTGATGACGTCCACGCTGCGGATGTTGTTGGGGATGGGCATGATGCTCTTGCAGATGGGGAGGCCGATTCTCCGTAGAAGAACCTTGATGGCTGTTACTCCCGTTGGTAGTGACACTCTCCGATACAGAAGAACAATATTCATCACTGGCAGACGACGTGGATGGGTCACCGCTTGCATTGGCTTGCACTTGAATGTCTGTCTTAGCCGAGTTTGCTTCCAAGGAAGATGCACTTCCAAGGGCAGCAGCCCCAAGTGAAGAAGCTGATTCCAAGGATGACGATTCTTCATAGAGCGTTGAAAGCTCACTGTGGAATACATGCTGGATCAGACTGCTCCTTGAGGACGATCGACGATGTTCTGGCTTATTCGTAGTAGGGTGGATGATAGCGGCGACCTCTCCATCATCTGTATAGAGTACCCTCGGTCCCTCGATGACTTCCTCCGAGTCGTCTTGCTCGTCCCAGATGATGCGCGGCGTATCATTTCTTGGGCTCTTGAATTTGAAATTGAATCCCTTGCTGGATGATTCTCCCGAAGTTCCGTTCGTCTGGTCATCCGAACTGTTTTGCTCGTGCTTGTTGCTGCCATCACTGTCCGCACTTCTGCTGTTGCTCAACTGAGGCGGTAAAATCGCACCATGGGTACTTGAATAGTTGGAAAGAGAAGAAATAATCGATCTCTCATCATGGGAATAACTAGAACATGGCTCATAGACAGGATTTTCCGCATCTGCTCGATCTCGAATTCGTGACAACGCCTTTATGGGGGAGAATGCATTTTGGACTTGCGACATTTTCTCGTGATACCGAGACAAGTCCGCCAAGGCATCCTCGGCATTCACGTAGAGGGAGGGTTTCTTCTTCGAAGGTGATGCTGTGTACTTCTTCTTGGGTCGCCGGGTTCTCTTCGTTGTCTTTTTGCTCTTGTTCTGATTGCTGCCTTCCATGCTGTTCCACATTCCTTTCAGATTATTCCCAATCATGGTTTGTGCTCGATTTCTTCCCATTTGAAATCTCTTCATGAATGTACTATTTGCATTGTTTTTTCTTCTCCCACCAAGAAAGCTTTCCTCTGTAGATGGAATGTTCTCTGGATTGTTAACGTACGGAAGTTTGTCTGACAAGGTATCGCCAATTAGGTTGGTGTCGTCCCCAAAATCGATTTCCTCTTCTTCACTTAAATGTCGACCATTCCTGTAGCGTTGTGGCGTGGTCATGGTTTCGGACTTGGCCAGAGCTTGTAGAATTTCGCGGTCGGGATTCCCCGAAAGCACCAGCACTGGTACGCGGCTACGAAGGCTTCCGGTGGGGGATGTCAAGTTGTAGTTGCTCTTGTTGGACAAATCATTAATCTCTTGGTTGATCTCGTCGTCGTTGGACAAGAGCCAAACGTTGGCGTAATCCTTCTTGGTAGCCTCGTGATTCGTCTTTCCAAAATGGACCATTTCTCGAAAGGGCATTCCAAAGAAGGAATCGGCATCCGAACCACTTTCGCTCGCAGCTTTGCTGCTAGTGCTAGTGGTTGATCTAGGAGTATAAACGCTATCCGTCTCGTTGCCAACATCAATGCGAGACATGTTGTACGAGCAAGTACTCGCGGCACTAGCATAGGACTCGGCGACAGAATGAGCCGCTGATTGATTGCTGCGAACACTCATGGGAGATTCACAGGCTTCAAAGACTGTTTCTTCTGGCGGCGAGCGACAGCGAGCATCGGCTGCCTTGATGGGGAAGCTTCCGGATCCGCTGATTGTGGCACTTTCAAAGGCCCGCCTCAATTTGGGGAGAAGCGAAATACCTGCACCTCTCCTTGTGGACGTGGAAGAAGAAGAGGGCTTGCTGTCTTCCTCCGTCTTGACTTTGATATTGAGATTCTTCGTGTTGGAAGGGCGAATTTGTTGACTGTCACTGTGGGCATGATTAAAGGACATGCTTACTTCATCTTCAAACCAAGATGGGGTCTGCGACTTCTGCAGACCATTGGTCACCCAAGACAACATGATATGCCGATAGATAGATGGATAGGATCGAAAGTTGAAACACAGGGCACGAGATAGTCCTGTTCCAAAGTTAGGTCTGTGGATATCGGTGACACCTTCTGCTTTCAAACTTCTTTCACACTTGTTGTCTCCTGTAGAAGCTAGTTCGCTTTGTTGCTCTTCCGTCTCTGCTAAGCCTATTCTCTGCCAAGCCTTCGCTCCTCCAATCTTAAATAACCCTGCAGGACCAGGCAACAAACAGAGCATGCACCGACTTTTAGTTAACCACAAGAGAGATGGTACCGATCGTGGCTACTGATTTTTGTCGAAGATTATGTGTGTCAAGTTCCTGCTTGGCGATGGGACGCATGCTCAAAAAGTGAGCATCTAACTAATCAAAGTTGCCAAAAAAGGGTCGGCCGACGGTCTGCGATACATTTGTCTGAAGTGACAATCTTGGAGGTTAATCTCGAAACGCCTAACGATCTCTTTTTTCATCAGACGCACACTCGCTACCATTATTTGATGGCCTTTTGAAAATCCAACATCGTTCAAAACCTGACACACGCAGGGATCCACGGATCCACTCTGTACGATTGTATGATTGTTGAAGAGATTTAAATGAACGCGGAGAAACAAAGGTGACCCATCAACACTACTGATTGTTTCAAAAGGGCACAAAGTAAGGTGACCCATCAATACTCAATGCTAATTGTTTCAAAAGGGCACGTTAAACATACAGTATATACCGTACAGTAGATTACTGTTCTCTGAGTCTCCTGCACTGATACTACAGTAG
>ENA-ORBV01011760-ORBV01011760.1-microbial-mat-metagenome-genome-assembly--contig:-NODE-11760-length-13665-cov-6.299750_pt1 | contig 13665 bp, 10 predicted proteins | sample MGYA00237777_ERZ505514 | MGnify/ENA primary metagenome ERZ505514 (study PRJEB26160, sample SAMN06269048) | microbial mat metagenome | isolation source: Oligotrophic lake microbial mat | place...
CGTTGACGCGCACGTTCGAGGCACCGTAGTAGGAAGCCAGGTACCGGGTGACGTTCACCATCCCGCCCTTGTGGAAGAAGTAGTCGGGGGCGGCTCCCATCGACGTTCCTTCGTAGAGGAACGGGTTCATGCCGACGATTCCGTACATCGAGGCGATGTTGACGATGCTGCCCGACTTTTTTTCCGCCATGGCATTGCCGAAGGTGCGAACGGCGGCGATGAAGCCGGTGGCGTTGGCGTCCATCGACGCCTTCCAGGCCGCGAGGTCGTCGTTCATGCTCTTCATCGGGCGGGCGGCCGAATTATAGACCATGCCGTCGATCCGCCCATGCTGCGCAAGCACCCGGTCGCGCAGAGCGAGCAGCGACGGTTCAGACTGGGGATCGGCCTCCTCGGGGTGCACATCAGCGCCGGCCAAGCGTTCTTTGGCGACAATTGCGTCGAGCGAGTCGCGCTTGCGCGAGGCAATCACCACGGTGGCGCCGGCGGCGCCGAGGGCCGTGATCAAGGCGGGGCCGAGCAGGCCGGTGCCGCCGAACTGGACGACGACCTTGCCTTCCAAGGTCAGGGGAAGCGGGGAGGAATCAGACATAGGGAGAGCGAACCGCGGGCTTCAACGCGGGTGGCAACGCGGCGATGTGACCATGCACGAGCTCCAGGCGTTGTTTGACGTACTGGGTAAGGGCGACCACGTCGGCTCCGATTCCAATGACGCGGTAGCCCTCGGACACGAGATCCTCGAAGGGCGCGATCAGGCCCGCGGTCATCGCGAACTTGCCGTGCGTTTTGCAGGCGGCGGCGACGCGTTTCCGGGCTGCAACGACCTCCGGAGCGTCGAGCTGGCCAGCCTTGCCGATACGATGGCTGAAGTCGCCGGGACCAAAGAGAACGCCATCGAATCCGGGCACGGCGCAGATTTTTTCGACCTGTTCGAGCGCTTCAGGGGATTCGATCTGCAGGATTACGATTCGCTCCTGATTGGAGTGGCGCAGGTAGTCCTCGATGGGCACCAGGCAGAACTGACCGTCGATGTTGCCGCCGTCGAGCGCGCGCCGGCCGAGCGGATGGAAACGCACCCAGTCGACAATCTGCCGGGCTTCGCCCTCGCTGGCGACGTGCGGCACGATGATGCCGGTGGCGTCCATCTCGAACGGGCGAATGTAGTCGCTGTAGCTGCCCCGTCCGACCCGCACGAGCGTGTCGATGTTGTGCACCCGGGCGGCCCGGACCTGGTTTTCGAGCCCGATCCAGTCATTGGGCACGTGCTCCGTGCAGAGCCAAACGGCATCGGCACCGCAAAGGCCCGCGATTTCGGTGACCCGAGGATCGGAGAGATTGACCTTGAGGACTGTCGGAAGCTGACCTTCACGAAGCAGTTTCAGTATGCGGCTGGATCGGAGTTTCATAAACTTGGAGGAAATGGGACGGTTGTGACTAGCGGGGATTGATGTCGGCGAGCGCGATTTCGCGCCCGCCTTGCTCGCGGCTGCGGATGCCACCGATGACCAGCTTCATCAGCTCGACGGTCTCGGTGAAGGGGTACGGGTGCACCCCGGTGCGCAAATAGGCGATGAACGCCTCGAGCTGCGATTTGAAGGCAAAATACGTGTCGCCCGAAGTCAGTTGGACCTTGCCGATCGTGCCGATCAACTGGAGCAGGCCGAACCCGCCGTACATGTCGGACGAGGCGACCACGACGGCATCGGCTCCGCGACGGTGGGTGAGGTGAACAATGTTTCGCTGGGCGGTGCCGGTGTTTCGGACTGTGAGGAAACCCGGACCGAAGATCGGGTAGATGCTCTCCAATGCATGGATACCGTAGGTTTCCCAGCTCTTGGGAGTGGTGATGCTGGCGAAACGCAGGTCCCCGAGTTCGCGCGTGGAAATCCGGTACGGGAGGAACTCCTTCGCGTAGCGCATGCTGCTCGATGACATCAACGCCTTGCCCTCGGCGACCCATTGCACGAAGGTCTGGAGATCCGCTTCGTTGTCGGTCAGGGGCTTGTCGATGAAGACGGGCAGTCCCGCCTCGATGAAGGGCCGGGCGCGGGCGACGTGTTCGCCTCCGATGTCGGTGGCGATGATCACCGCGTCGACCTGGCCGATGACATCCGTGGCCTTTTCCACGACGTGCGGAATGCGGGAGCATTGGGCGACATGTTCTGCGGTAAAACCGCCGTCGCCCTGACAATGGATGTGGGTCACCTGGGCACCTGGGATGGTGAGGGTCTCGGCTGGCTCCTTGTTCAGGTAGACGGGAATGCCGGCAAAAGGGCATTCCCGCGTCATCCGCTCGCGATCGTAGCCGTTAAAGAGGGCGCTCCAGGAATACGGATGACCGTTGCCCGGAGTGGAACCGAGCATGGCGAGGCGGATGTGCTGAGGGTTGCTGACCAAGGCCATGGGTGAGAAGGGAGTGGGGGGGGACACTACTCGACGTTCAAGGTCAGCTTGCCGGTCCGGTATTGGCTATGCCAAACCTCAAGCACGTCCTCGGTGTACTTCTCGAGACTGCGCGTTTCTCCGACATGCTTGATCATTTCGGGCAACCACCGCTTGCCGAAGCGGACGTGCTGGGTCTCATCGGCAATGTCATAGCGGACAAATTGCTCGCTAAGCACGTCGCCTGATTTCTCGTGGGCTTCGACGCGGCGGTGACGGTACGGGAACGCATGCACCTCATTGCCCATCGTGAGCATGCAGTACTGCATCAGCGGTGGAAATTGGGAACGCCAGCGGAAGACTTGGAGGTACTGAGGCGACTGGAATGGATCCATCCCGTGATTGCGCATCCATTCGTAACCCATCAGGCAATGGCGCACCTCGTCGTAGAGATGCCGGGCGCTGTTGAACTGGAACTCCCATGGCATGTCTTTGAACCCGAGCATCACGACGGCGACCGTTTCGGCAGCCAGCATCTCGGTGGAATAGCGTTCAAACTCTTCGACTGTGTGCTCGGCATAGTCCCCCTCGGGGGGCATCGCGGCGAAATCGGCGCCGCGTTGGGTGAATCTGTCGTCGCGTTCGGCCTCGCGCGGACTGCTGAACTCAATCCGGCACTTGGGGACCGCCGCGGGGGCGGGGGAGCGCGGCTCCAGACCGCTGATCCCTCCGGAGGCGGCGAGCAGGGCGGCGATGTAGGCCTGCCATTTTTTCGCGGCGGCGCTGACATGCCCGGCGCTTTCGGCCTGCGCGATCAGCGGGAGGACGCGCTCCTGCTGTGAACGAAGATCGAGCAACGCATGCCGGATCGCGTGCACACTCGGTTGGTCGCTGTTGGGAAAGGTCGCGGTCTCGTGCGTCTCCAAGGCGCGGATCAGGCTGGGCACGACCGTTCCGTAGACTCCGAGGGCAAAGGCAAACTCATCCGGGGCGTGCCTCAGCTCGGCGGCGAGCCTGAGCAGCGCCGGATCATCGGGCTTTTGGAAGGCGGGTGACTGGATCTCGCGCAGGCGCAGGTAAAATGCGTTCACGTGCAGCGCGCTTTCCCAGACGGAGCGGCCAATCTCGCATTTGAGCTCGAAGGTGCCCGCTTTCGGGAGCCATCCGGCGAGGATCTGCATCCCTTCGTGTTCGATAAATCGATACCGGTTGAGCAGCTTCCGATTTACATCGATCGGGATCGCGGGGGCGGAAATCGGAGCGGCGCGGCCGGGCCGGGACGTGGCCGTTTTCGCGGTCCGTCGTACCGGGCGTTTGGTTTCAGTGCGAACCGGGGAGGCTGGGGGGGAGACTCGGCGGGACTTTGATTTCAAGGATCGGAAGAGTCGGGGACCGGAACGTGGCGCGGCCTTCGTTCAAACGGTGATGTCAGAGCATCGCATCCGGACACCCTGGTCCGAGGAGGCGATGGCGGCGAGGTTGAAGCGAAGCGTCTGCTCGGCCGCTTCCAAGGTGCAGAGATCGGCGAGCTTCCCTTCGATCAGATCGAGAAAACGGTTGGCTTGGGCGATGAAGGGAGCATCGCGTTCAGCCGGAGGGATTTCGGTCCACGTCCAGGCGGTTTCTCCCAGTTTCTGCACTCCCCAGCGGCGCAGGTGCGTCTCGATTTTCACGCTCCCGCTGGCGGCGTTGAACTGGATCGTCGACTCGTTGGGAGCTTGAAACTGGTTGATTGTATAGTTCACCAGGATGTCACCATGGCGTGCACAAAGATTGACCGTGTCTTCGACCGTCACACCTGGCAGGACTTGGTGCGCGGAATCGCAGTAGAGACTGTCGGTCGGTCCGATCACGCTTTCAACCCAGTTGGCGGTGTGAGTGAGCGCGTCTTGGATGGCACCGCCGCCTGTCTTGCGATCGCGGTAGTAGGTCTGCGCGTAGTTCACGGCGTGGGCGGGCCGTCCCGCGGGGAAGTGCTGGCCGCTGGTCGACGTCACGTGACGGATCGGTCCGAGCGCTCCGCTCCGGATGAAGTCCCGTGCTTGGGAGAGGAGCGGATAGACGTGAAGGACATACGCGACTACCGCCTTTCGTCCGGCTTCGTCCCGCGCCCGGAGCAATTCGGCCACACTTTGGAGGGACTGGGACAAGGGCTTTTCGATCAGCACGTGACATCCGGCGCGCAAGGCACGGAGTGCCATTGCGACATGCAAGTGAGCGGGAGTGCAGATCACCACAGCGTCGAAGGCACCGGCCTCGAGGGCGCTCTCCCAATCCGCAGTCGTCGGAACCTTGTACGTTGTTGCCATCGTCTGCAGCAGTGAGGGACTCGCGTCACAGGCGGTGACCCGGGCCCGTTCGGTCCGCTGAAAACACCGCAAGTGCCGCTCGCCGATGCTTCCACAGCCGATTATCAGAACAGATTGCATAAAAGAGATTTACAGGAAAAAGTAAGAGAGGGATTCGTTCTTTAGGCAAAAACGGAAACCACGGCCCACCCCATCGATTGGGTAAGTCGATCAATGTATACGTGAGTATTAAAAGCAGTCATCAGGCTGTCAATAAGGATGTCACCGATTGTCAGCAGGTCGGCGGAAGGTGAAGGGGGACCGGGCGTCGGCATCAGCTCGGAGTTCGCGTGATGCCGGGCCGCACGGCGATTCCAAATGGAAACGTTAATTGACTGCAGAGTCATCGGGTGGGTCGATAAATTTCTTCAAACTTTTCCGCGAGAGAGGGAGACTTGCGCCGGCGCCGCTCGGTTCGACGGGTAGACGAGTCGGTGGTGCCGCGACCATCGAGCCATGCGAGGCTCGGCGAGGAAGAAGTTTTCAATTGACATCAATGTACGGGAGTATCTGGTTGTATACATACTCGGGGGCTGGTTGCTCTGGGTAAACCCCATAAACACCAATGAATCGCATCAAATGTTCGGTCGCGGTTACGCGGCTTGAGTTAGTGGCGTGTGCGGCTTTTTTAGCCGCCTCTGTGTCAGGTTTCTCCCAGGCAGTCCAACCAGCGAGACCGGCGGCTCCGGGTGAGGCGGACGTCGTTGAACTCTCGCCGTTCGTTGTCAAGGAGGACACGAAGGATGGCTACCAGGCACAGCAGACCTTGGTGGGAAGCCGTACCGCGAAGAACATCCTCGATATTCCCGCGAGTATTTCGATCATCAATGCGGAGCAGATCAAGGATCTGAATGCGGTGGAAGTGAGTCAGGTGTTGGCCGTTGGGGTCAGCGGCGTGACCCGCAATCAGACGATCAACGACGACGTCAACATTCGAGGTTTCCGCACCGCATCGTCCCTGCGCAACGGTGTCACCAAATCCTCCTTCAAGCGCAATCCGATGTTTGATGTCGAGCGTATCGAGGTTCTGAAAGGTCCGGGCGCGCTGATTCTGGGCAACAACAGCTTCCTTGGTGGCGCGGTGAATTTTGTCTCAATGCGGGCGACCGCGACACCGGCTGCGCAGATTCAAACGACGTTCTCCGAGGACAACTATGTGCGCCTGAGCGGCAATGTTTCGGGGCCGTTGGTCAAGTCGGAGGATTTGAGCCTCAACTACCGCGTGACGGTCGGGGCTCTGACCGGCGACCGACCCAAGGAAATTGAGAACAAGAACGAACAGATGTTCATCGGGGGCGGGCTGGCGATGTACTTTGGCAGCACGATCAGCGTGATGGTGAACGCCTATTACTTCCAGGATAACGGTTACTTTTATTGGAACGACTTCCTTGATGTCTCGGGCCCCACGCCGACCCTCAAATCGCTTGCCAAAGCAAAGATCAATCAGTATTCGACGGAAGAGTACTCAGTCGGCCGATCGAGAGATGCGTTTTGGGACAATAGCGACGGTTTCATCGATGTAACGACGCTGGTGAAGTTGACGGACAACGGCAACCTCCGGGCCTACTATTTCGGCGGCAATCTGGTGGATCGCCGCCGGCTTGTCCGGGGCATCACGATGGGGGCCGACAATTACACGCTCGCCCGGCAGGATATTCCGTTGGCGATCGACAACGTGACGCACAATGTTCAGCTCGACTTCCTCCACCGGCTGCCGATGGAGTACTTCACCCTCGATTCGACGCTCGGGGTCGACGGAGCGGCGACCAATTCACGATCAGGCCAGTCGGTCAATGCGCTGCCGGCCTTGGATGTCCGGAGCCAGGCGTTTCCGAACGACACCGCCTATTTCTCGACACCCAAACCGGGCGCGGGGCTGCCGAACCTGCAGGACACCGGTTCCAAGTCGACCTCGTTCTCCTATTACTTCCAGGAGAATATTTCCTTCCTCAAGGACCGGCTGATTCTGGTGGGCGGTCTGCGTTGGTTCACGCCGGGTGGAACGAACACGAATTACGTGACCAAAATCACGACCAACCGTCCGGACAAGTCGTTCAAGACTCACAAGTACGGACTGGTGGTAAAAGTTCTGCCGAGTGTGTCGCTCTACTACACTGACGCGCAGAACATTTTCCCTCAAATCGGCTTCACCGATCGATTTGCCGCCAACGATGGTCTGGGCGCCGCCCTTTCCGATCAGCAGGGGAAGCTCAAGGAATACGGGATCAAGTTCAACCACGTGGTCTCCGACGACCTGAGCCTCTATGGCTCGCTGGTGCACTTTGACATGTCGCTGACCAACGTCCGCACCTTCGGGGACCTCGGAAACGGTATCCAAGGCATCATTCAGTCGGCCCAGGACAAGGGTGAGGGCTGGGAAGTGGACTATGGCATGCGTCTGAACCGGGAGAACGGACATGCCGACCTGATCGCGACGTACTTTGATGGAGATTCCGCCATCGCGGCCGATCCTTCCGTGCAGGCCGTCGATTTCGTTCCGCGCAAGTACAGCCTCCTGGCAAAGTACGCCTGGACGAAGGGTTCGCTGAATGGATTCACCCTCGGAGGCAGCATCATGGACCAGACCGGCAAGCGTAATGGCAACTACCTGATCGATTTCCCGCGTTTGGTGAATGTGTTCGCGGGGTACCGGTGGGGCAAAAATTGGGAATTCCAGCTCAATCTCGATAATCTGACCGACGAACGCTATGTCGTCGCGATCGCTGCGACCGGATTGATCCAGACTGCGGAACCTCTTCAAGCGAGGTTGGGCGTGAAGTACATTTGGTAGTTTCGCCGGCCTTCTGGCGTGACCCTGCGGTCACGTCGGAGGGCGTGTTGTCAGCCATGGGGAGAGGGCACCCCTTCTCCCCTAAGGAGTTTTCGATTCCTTTCTTCGATCTTCTCTCGCCTGATGTTTCCCGCGATCTCGCTTTCCACCCCGAAAGTCCGGTCGACCGGGCACCGATGAACCGCGGGCCCTGCTTGGAGCGGCGGCATCCGGGTTCAGGTCCAGGACCTCGCGGGCGCGCCGTTGCCCGGACTCTCCCTCGAAGAGTGCCCCGAAATAGTCGGCGAAGAGATCGAACGCACCGTTGTTTGGCAGCATGGCTCCGGGCCGGCGGCCCTGGCCGGGCGGCTTGTCCGCCTGCGGTTCGTCCTCGATGACGCCGATCTCTTTTCCTTCCGCCTCGCTCTCGCGCCACACCCGGCCCGTTGAGAACCTGATCATCCTTCACCATCCTCCGCGCTTCACCCAACCCGCCGTCCCATGTCGCATCCCACGCCACGCCGAGACTTCCTTAAAACCATCATCGCCGGTGGATTGGCCCTGCCGCTGGGCAGCCTGGGCGCGAAGGCCGTTGGGGGGTCGGATCAGGCGCCCGGGGGTGAGCTGGATCACTTACTGCCGGACTTTGACCGGCTGACACCCGAGGAAAAGGTCCGTCGGATCGAACGCGTGACGCATGCCGCGCGGGTGCACCCCAGCGGCATCATGGTCTGCATGCCCTACATCGCGGCCGAGGGCCTGCGCGTCGTGCGCACGGCCGACCTGGAGGGGATGGATCAGTTCAGCTTCAACTTCGGGCACAAGTTCAAGGCCATCACTGATTTTTTCACCAACGAGAACTCCATCACCGCGTCGGGCTCCCACCTCGCGGCCCAGAGCATCCGCTACCAGGCCACGGGTGAAGCCGCGGCGATGGCGGCGGCGCGGGCTGCCTACCGCTCGCTGCGCATTATCTACGCGTTCGGCGTCGAGGCGGGCAATCCCGGCTTCATGGGCAAACCGTTTCACTTCGAGTATTCGGTGCACACGACCGGTGACCAATACCTGCACGCGATGTGGGGGTTGTGGACCTTCTATCCAATCGCCTCCGCGGAAGAGCAGGCGGAGATCCGCGCCATGTTCGTCACCATGGCGGACTATCAGATCAAGGTGGACTACACGATTTTCAACCGCACGGGCGGCGGCTGGAACAACCGGCTCGATCCGACCGACTACAACGCGATCATGGCCGCCCTGGTCGCCGTCGCCTACAAGTTCTCCGGCGACCGAAAATACCGCGATGCTTACGAGTTCGTGGTCCTCACGGGCAAGTGGCAGACGCACCGGCGCATCGATTACATCATCGAGCAGTTTCAAAACGGCACCTACAAGCCGAAGCCCTGGGACAAGATCGCGGGTGCCAACATCGAGGCCGGAGAGTTCGCCCACTGGGAGCAGATCCAGCACTGTCAATTCACGGCGATCTCCGCTGCGATCATCCATGAGTGCGTGCCCGAGCTCTTCACGCATGATGATCTCCGCCGCGTGCTGACGCTGTGGTGGGCCGACCATCCGGTGGGTTTCGACACGGAACAAGGGAATTACCTCTACTGGTTCATTGTCTCCACCAAGGATAGAAGCTGGCGGCCGGTGGAACTCACCCCGCGGCTGCCGCGCGAACAGTGGTTTGGCGGGCACCCCATGCTATCGTTCGCCTCGAAATGGGTCTACGGCGACTGCCTCGCCCGCTTCCAGTGGACGGCCATGGTCGTGGCGCGACACTGTCCGGAAAAGCGCGCGGAAGCTGCGGCCTTCGCGGCCGGGACCCTGCAGAAATTGCAACCGCGCCACCTGCTGTGGATCTCCGATCCTGACGGCCGGCAGATCCCGCCCGAGGTGAACTATTTTACCCGTTTCCTGAGCAGCGAGGTGCCCGAAAACATCATCGCGTCATATTGGGAAGGCCGCCGGCTAAAACTTTGGGCCTGAATTTATGAAACCGATACTCCTCTTTTTTGCCGCCGTTGTGCTCTTGGGACCGGCCCGTTCCGCGCCGAAGGACGATTCTCTGCTGGCCGGGCTGGAGGCCGGAAAGAGCATGGGCGAACGCATCGCCCGGATCGACCGCTTCGTGCACGAGCGTTATTACGACCCGCAGGGCCTGATGTATTCGCACATCAAGTGGGATGAAGAACGGCCGTTCCGGGCCGAGGATTTCGGCCCCGGCGACTCGGTCATGATGGGGCCGGAGCCGCATCAATGGATGAGCTACGAGAACAGTCCGTTTGTCGCCGGCCTGTTTCTCGCCGCGCAGTCCTTTCGCTTTGAGGCGACGAAGGACCCGGAGGCACTCGTCTACGCCCGTCGCGCCTACGGGGCGGTCGAGGCGAACTACCGGCTCAGCGAGACTCCCTCCGCCGACACCGGCCCCGTGCAAAAGGCTGGGATCATTGAAGTACCGACCAAGACTGGTTCCACCCCGGGCGGCTTCTTCTGCAAGTCCTACTACGGCGAGGCTACAGACCATACGAGTACGGAGCAGCATTTCGGCCCGCTGTTCGGGCTTTATCACTATCGGAAGTTTGCGTCACCTGAGGAGCGCGAAAGGATCCGCGAAATCTTCAGCGCTGTCTCGCGCCGCTGGCGCGCAGGTTACCGCATCAATTATTTCGGCGAGACTTGGAACATTGAGGAATCCTACCCGCGCGCGCAGCGGCACATGTTCGTGTGGTCAGTGATCCACCGCATGGCCTACGAGATCACCCGCGAACAGCCGTGCCTCGACGAGTTCCGTCGGCTCGATACGCTCTATGGCGCCATCCCGTCGCCGCGCGAGTCCATGCTCGGCCTCGGCCGACCCTCCTACATCAGCACCGAGGACCGGCAGTTCCACGTGCAGATCGTGATCGGGGCGGAGATTCTGGCCGAACTCGAGCCCTCCGCCCGCGACCGCTACCTGCGCGGCATGCGGGCTTGGTGGAACCACTCGTTGATCGGCCAGCGCGACGACCTGAGCGCCTATTATTTCATCAGGATCGACACCCTGAGCGGCGCGTGGGAAAAGCTGCCCGTCTCGATCAAGCCGCGCGCGCACTGGCGCTCCTCCTTTATGCTGCACAATGTCACGCTGCCGATCTGCTGGGTGGGCATCCGCGAGCGGCAGGGGCTCACCGGTTCGATCGTCAGCCGCTATATCCCGGAAGAGGCGGTGGCGGCGCGGCAACGGGTCACGCAAATATTTTCCGGCCTCGATAAAGACCACCTGAAGTGGTTCATCGACCCCGAGGGCGTCATGCCCCCGCCGCTGCAATGGATGCTCAATGTCCTGCAAGGCGATGCGCTGGCTTTTTACTCGCTGGGTTATTGGTACGCTCGCGCGAATCGCCTCGATTGAAGTACGGAGTCCTGCTCCGCCGAGTTTCCACAACCCCGAAATACAATAAATCCGATGAAAACACTGCGCTATGCCTTGTTCGTTTCCCTCTGCTCCCTCGTCTCGTTCGCCACCGAGCCGCTCAAGATCGGCCATCGCTTGGAACCCTTCGTCGACCATCACCTCATCGACCGTCTTGAGGGCACCAGCCTGCGCCTGCATGCGCCCCATTATGCCGGCGTAGCGCTGCCGTTCAACGACGCCTGGGACCGCGATGCCTCGGGCTACGCCACGATCCTTGAGGACAACGGCCTGTACCGCCTTTACTACCGTGGCGGTCCCCGCGACATGAGCGCGGGCAAGTCCGAGGGTTCGACCTCGTATTTTTGCTACGCCGAGAGCCGCGACGGCATCACTTGGGTCAAACCCAAGCTCGGTCTCGTCGAGTTTGAAGGTTCCAAGGAGAACAACATCCTCCTCGCGCCCGCTCCGAAAGAGGATCCATGGACGCAAAGCATCAGCCCCTTCCTCGACTCCCGGCCAGGCGTGCCGGCCGACGAACGCTACAAGGCCATCGGCGGCCAGTGGCCGCAGGGGCTTTATGTGCTCGTGTCGCCCGACGGAATCAAGTGGCGCAAATGGCGGGATAAGCCGGTGTTCAAGGACGGCGCTTTCGATTCCCAGAACGTCGCCTTCTGGTCCGAGGCAGAGCAATGCTATGTGCTCTATTTCCGCGTGTTCACCAACTGGACCGATTATAGCGCGAAGAATTTCCGCGTGGACGGCTTCCGCTCGATCTCGCGCACCACGTCGTCGGACCTGATCAACTGGTCCGCGCCGCAGCGTATGACCTTCGGCAACACGCCGCTCGAACAGCTTTATACCAACCACACTCGGCCCTACTTCCGAGCGCCGCACATCTACCTTACGATGCCGATGCGCCTCGTGCCCGGCCGCCGCTTCCTCACCGATGCAGAGATGGACACGCAGAAGCTTGGAAAGGGGTTCCGCGGCATTTCCGGCCACAATCACAACATTCCCAACGAAGTCTCCGATACTGTGCTGATGACCAGTCGCGGCGGCACGCGCTACGATCGCACGTTTATGGAGGCTTTCGTCCGTCCCGGCCTCGACAAAGGCAACTGGGTTTCGCGCAACGGCGTCCCGGCTACTGGCCTCATTCGGACCGGTCCGAACGAGATGTCGCTCTACGTCGGGCAGAATTACGTCCAACCCACCGCGCACCTCGGTCGCTACACGATGCGCCTCGACGGCTTCGCGTCCGTCCACGCGGACTATGCGGGTGGCGAGATGGTCACCAAGCCCTTCGTGGTCGAGGGCGAGCAGCTCGCCTTAAATTTCTCCACTTCGGCCGCCGGCGGCCTGCGCGTTGAAGTCCAGACCGGGGCGGGGGAGCCCATCCCGGGATACACCCTTGAGGAATGTCCGGTGGTCGTAGGTGACTCTGTCGAGCGCACCGTGGCTTGGTCCACGAGGACCGACCTGATACCGTTGCGCGGCCAGGCCGTCCGGCTGCGCTTCGTGATGCGGGACGCCGATCTTTTCGCGCTGCGCATTCAGCCCTCCCGCTGAACCACTGCCTTCGTTTTTCCGCCCATGCACACGCGCGCGTTCGGGAAATTTCTCTCACTCGGTCTCATCGCTGTTTTCTCATTCATGAATACTCCTGCTCACGCCGCCCCGTCGGCCAAAGACTGGGTAGTCCTCAATTCCTTACCTGACCCCATCGGCTACGCCGGCATGGCGGCCGGCGTGCTCAACGGCCATCTGGTAGCGACCGGAGGCACCCAGTGGAGTCTGCCCGTGTGGCTGAAGGGCACACGCAAGTTCAACGACGAGATCTTTGTCCTCGGCGGCCTTGACCAGAAGTGGCAGGTCGCCTCCGCCCGACTGCCGGTCGCCTCCGGCCATTTCGCCAGCGCGGCGACCGACCAGGCGATATATTTCGCCGGTGGCACCCATCCCGGCGGTTGCCTCGCCACGGCTTACGAGCTGCGCGCGGAGGGCGGCAGCTATGTCACCCGCCGGCTTGCCGACCTGCCCAAGCCGACCGGCTACGCGACCGGTGCCATCGCGGGGAACCGATTCTTCCTGATCGGCGGTGTGCCCGACCCGGCCTCTACCCAGCCGAGCAACGAGGTCTGGTCGCTGGATCTTGCCTCGCCTGCCGCGCGCTGGGAGCGCGAGGCCGATCTGCCCGGCCCCGGACTGCTGGTGCCCGCGGCCTCGGCGAGCGGCGCGTCGGTGTTTGCCTTCGGTGGAATGGCTTACGACGCCGCCGGCAAGCCCGTGCCCTCGGCCGCGGCTTACCACCTGCCCAACGCCGGGGGCGTTTGGGAACGCCTGCCCGACATGCCACAGCCGCGCGTGGGCATCAACACGCCGTGCCCCGTGCTTGCGGATGGCACGATCTGGCTGATCGGCGGCTACACCGAGATCTGGGCCGGCGCGCAGCGCGAACACCCAGGTTTCGCGGAGCAAACCTACTTCTACAACATCGCCCGCCGCACCTGGGCGACCGGCCCGAAGCAGCCAAATGCTGGCGCTTCCGATCGCGATGCTTCCGGTGATCCCGGTCCCTTGCCGACGATCGGCGCGCCTGTTGTCACCTGGAGGAACCACGTGGTGGTCATTGGCGGTGAGGTCCGCATCTCGACCCGCACGCCCGCCGTCATCGCCTCGCCGCTGCGCTGAACGACGTCCGTCTTTCCGCTCTATGACTGTCTCTTATACACATCTCCGAGCCCACGAGACTAAGGCGAATCTCGTAT
>ENA-ORBV01011761-ORBV01011761.1-microbial-mat-metagenome-genome-assembly--contig:-NODE-11761-length-13663-cov-5.507287_pt1 | contig 13663 bp, 6 predicted proteins | sample MGYA00237777_ERZ505514 | MGnify/ENA primary metagenome ERZ505514 (study PRJEB26160, sample SAMN06269048) | microbial mat metagenome | isolation source: Oligotrophic lake microbial mat | place...
GATCTACACCTCTCTATTCGTCGGCAGCGTCAGATGTGTATAAGAGACAGACCTTTGAACAGGTGAATCCAACCTATGGCCTCTTGGGCCGCTGCTAAGTTAGCTCTTCTGCCATGAGAGGATAACCTTGTGGGCATGATTGAGAGAATTGTTGAAACAATTCAAAATTGCATGACATTTCTTGTCTTCTTGATGAGAAGGACACTGCACTGCATGCATGTGGTTCACAACAAAATCAGTTTAGAAAGTGATTTTGTTTTTGATCATGGGCGAAATTGACAAGGGGAAGTCGGTGTTGGTTGACGAAAGAAATGACAATTGAGCTGTCTAAAAATAGAACTAGCATGACACTGCATTCACCATGAACAAAAGTGAACACAAATCATTGTTGTTGCTGTGGCTGGTGCCCTTTCTGAGTCAGTGATGGCATTGCTGTTGTTGCACGGTGTCGGTCCCTGACCTTCAAAGACAGAGTTTTGACTTTTTGGTGGTTGGTTGGTGGCATTGATCATGGACCATTTCTTTACACAAGCCTAATTTTTTCCTCATGGGCCAGCTTTCTTGCAAATGACTGTCTGCATGGTAGCTCACCAGTTAACCTGGGTGACATGGACATGCTTTCTGTTGTTGCGAATGTTCTTGATGAAGATGACACTGCTGGTTTCAGGCAGACAGTGGGATTTGCACGCACAAATGCACCAGGAGTCTGCGTGTCAACTTGGCTCAACACCCACTTTCGAGTTTTCATTTGCAAACTTCAAGTCGAACCTCGTGTCGTTCGACAATGCGGTGCTCGAAAGGCTCAATGCGCACAGATGATCCTCATTCTTCTTTGATTTCAACTTCATTGGTACCCCCCTTCACAGTTGGCTTTCACACATCAATTTTAGCCAGTGGTTTGTCAGAGCTGATGCAACAGTGTTGATCCAATCTCGGGGCTAACATGGGGGAATTTGCTAGCACAACATTTTGCAGAGCCATCCAAAACAGTCAAACTCTTTTACTGCAGAAAAATGTGTTGTGAATTTTCGATGGCTCAAGACCCACATTGAACTGGCACCTGGTGCTGCACCACACTGCTAACTAGCTAGCAGTACTAGTAACTAACTGCATGTAGCTACTCCATTCACAACAACAGGGAGCATTGGATAGTTAGATGCCAGCACGCACCTGGTACCACTGTCCAAAAGGGGTCGACCAAGAACAACAGTAGCCAGGTTTCAAAGTTCGGCTAAGTACTAGTTCTCCCAATCTTGGTCGTCTTTACGTTCAGTCATTCCTGGGTGCTCGGCTATATTCAATTTTAGTCGAGCATCTGTAGACAGGCGTGACTTAGAGATTATGAACCTGGGTACTATTTCGAGAAGATGATCCATTATTCGGTTTTTTTATATAACAAGTAAAGGCGCCATCTGAACTTTAATATTGATTGACATTTTTCTTAATTCCTGTCCACAATAGAAAAGCCTCACTGGCTCATTTTTTGTCAAAATTTGGAAACTGATTCACATGCTACGACGTTTTACAACTACCATCTACTAGCTAGCTATTCATAGTAGCTACTACAGTACTCCGAGTAGGTAGCTACGGTAGCCACTGTAGTACTACAGTGAGTGTTGTATCTACTGACTCGAAGCAGATAGACTCACTACTGCCGAGTAACAGCTATTGGAGCAGCAGCTTCCTCCCTGAAACTACAAGACAAACAGTACGAGTACTCGCTTGATAGAGTCAACAGATAGCTTTTATCCACTGAACCACCAACTACCTAGATTCAGCACGGTACTTCTCACCACTTCTGGAAGAATTGTGATGTATAGCAGACTCGTAGCAACTGCAAATACTAGTAGCCAACAAACTTGATTGTTCACAACTGCCGCCAAGCCATCGCATCCAACATTGATTGAGTGACCTGGCGATTGAGTAGTATCTTGGCGAATGTAATGTACTTTTACCTTGCCAGGAAGTTATCTGCAAAGAGCTTGGCTTCTGAGACTATGGCAGAGGTTGATAATCATGATTATGCGGGTAATGTCAGTGCGAATGTGTTTAGAACAACTAGGCAAGAACCTAACAGCAACAACATGAACAACAGTTCCAACAACCACCGCGCTACTAGTAGAGTTGGGGATAGTAGGAGAAGAAAGGACACGGGGCATACCACAACAACAGATAATCCTACTAGAAGGAATGTAGAACACAACAACAACAACAACGTAGGGATTCCACCCCCCCCTTCTCTTGCGGATAATGTTAATTATATTCGCAGTAGTTTTGTCTACAAACCTCCCACTCAAATCTTTGTCGATCCACCAGAGGTAGCAGCGGGATCCTCACCCAACAACAGTCCTAGTACTGCTTCACAACAAGATGTATTTTCGGATGAATTCTTTCTTCCTTCCACCAAGCCAAAGGAGGAGGGCAAGAAGAAGGACAGGGACGGGGGACATAAGCAGCATGCAAGGCCACCAACGGAAGCGCCAACGGTTGCTTCTTCCAAGAAGACCAACACTTATCCTCCTATCACCACCACCACCACCACCAAGAGAACCTTATTGAGGCCGCCTTCCCAGGGAATAACAGACGTGGATCGGCGTCGCCGTGATTTGTCCCAAATCTCATTGGGTGATGACGACTTTCCAATCTTTGACCATATGACGAGCGACCATAAACTTCCTCCTATCACCACGACCACCACCAAGAGACCGTTATTGAGACCGCCTTCGAAGGGAGTAACAGAGGTGGATGTGGATCGGCATCGCCGCGCTTTGTCCATGGCGTTGGGGGATGAAGACTTTCCCATCTTTGACAATAGTGTCAATGATGTACTGGGTGACTTTTCCATATCATTACGGGAACAAGACGACATAGACTTTGTCAGTCCAGTGGGAGTGTCAGACTTTCCAGGTGTGGATATCCGCAAGTCTGCTACGAGTACTACTCGTGGCCACAAACAGAAGGATAAAAAGGACCATCATCATCATGACAAGAAGAAAAAGAAGAAGGACACAAAGGACAAGACCAAGGAAAAGGCTAACTTATCTGCGCTTCAAAAAGCCAAAAAGGGTGTCAAGGGATTGAAACGACTGCGCAAGCTGATGGGGGGGTCTGACGTTCCCACAAGTGATGCGTCCGTTGCAGCGACGGAAGCTTTGGAGAAGGCAGCTCTGGTTCAAGAAAACCAGGCCAAGATTGACCACTTGAAGCAAGAACAAGATCGTCAACAGAGGTTCCAACCCCAAGAGCGACCCACAAAACCACAGCAAAACGAACAGCAGCTACAACCACAACTGCAAATGCAACGACAGCCGGAACCACCTTCACCACCCTTCAAAGCAAACAATCGGAAAATGATGAGTATCACGCCACGCGGACGACGCCAACAACAGTACTTGCAACAACAAGAGTCTCAAGCTACCAGTGCAACAAGTTTCATGAGCAAAAGTACCATTACCAGTTTGGGAGCTGCATCCAACGCCACTACCTTATCCAGAGCAACAGCCCCAGCAGCCCTGGCCGGATCGCCCAAAAAGTCACCCATTCGGTCTCCAGGACGGTTCGTTCACAGCATCAACAACTTGTCACCTCGCCGTGCCGGCATTCAGAGACTTCGGAATTTGGTGGCACCACTCACGTCGTCGTCATCGCCCAAGAAGAATGCGTTTCGGCGTGTCGATTCCAGTACGTCGCTGGATTTGCATCTTCCCATGGTACCGAATCTACATGGAAATCTTACTGCTGGTAACGAAAGTCAGTCAGTATTATCGTCCGGAATGTCGGCGTCGAACAAAAGTGCTCCCAGTACGGCTAGTCATCGTTCTAAAAAGACCAAGAAAAAGAGCAGCAAACATCCTTCAAAGAAACATACTAGTACTCGAAATCAACGAAAGCCATCTATCGAGGAGACGGCTCCTCCGCCGCCACCACCCACAACGGCGACCAAACCATGCTTAACAGCATCAACAACATCCACAGCTACGACTGCTTCGTCGGGAATAAGCTCCATGCTGGCTCGTATGTACAAGGAGGCTACTGCTGGAGAGAGCGGTAGTTGTCTGGGGGAATCACAATCCAGTATCAGTCTCCCCGACTTGAAACCATTTGAACACCCTGGTGAAAACAGCGTAGCGCATTTGACGTTGCCATCACCCAGTACACTGCTGCAAAGCAGTAAAACCGAAGCCGGAGTTAACCAGGCAAGCTCAAGTTCATTGGACATTATGCAACCACAACAGTCATCGTCATCGTCGCTATCATTAAACTTGTCATCATCGGAGCACGAGAATCAGCAGCTGCTGCAGCAGCAACAACAACAACGACCAAGTTCCAGCTGCATACTGGATTCTCTCTTTCTGGACACGGTACACGAAGCGCAATATGAAACTAGCTTTAGTTCGTCAGACGTCACGTCGCGGCATACCATGTCCACTTCCACCAACAAGAGTAGTCAAAGCCCCAACAGCAAGGCAGGATCCCTTCATCGTTTACATCAAAGTTTGAGCTCGTCTTATACGACAACTTCAAACTCCATTGTGAGTATCCCCGAAGATGGCATTGTGGCAGGCAGTCTGGGGGGAATATCCACGCCCGAAGAACTCATGGATCCTCAACAGCAGCAGGAGAATAATGAGGGGAAAGAAAAGCAGCAAGAACGGGGACAGCATGATATGATGAGTAACAGTAGTAAGTGCCACAACAGCTACAACAGCCTGGAGGAACGACACGACCTTGACGATAGCAGCAACGACAACGTTGCTCAGCGTGGACGAAGATCGCTGGGGCGAATGGATTCTATCGACATGAGCCAAAGCAGAAGGGGGGAAGACATGCCGAATCGTCGACCAGATCGTCCTCGGAGCCAATCGCCAGATACCAATCGATCCTCAAGTACAAGGGCTTCGACGATGATGTCAGAGTCTGTTACGGGAGGCAGCCACTCGCTGTCATTGAACGACTTGTTTCTGGGAAAGTCGATGGATCGATACCGAGATTACGCGGCTGTTGACGAAGAGCCACTGTACGATGCCCCTTTTGACCACCTTTTGCAAAAGCAGCAGCATCGTAATCATCGAAAGCATAACGGTGAACACGGTCGTCTGGGTCACAGCCCTGCACACCATAACCGATATGGCCATGATGGTTATTATCCATCAATGAGCAACACCTATCACGGGCCTCAGGGCCTCGGTTACCATCAAGGCATGCACATGAGCCAGCCTCACCTTGGGGGTCATCTTGAACCGTGGTGGATGCAATACGGCCATCCTCCGCTGTATCTTGATCCTAGGTCTCACTTTGGGGGCCAAGACCAGTTTAGTGGCCACTGGAATATGCATCATCATCTATATGGACAAAGTTTTGTCGAAAGACATCATGCTCATGGTTCCAGAGACACGTCTCTGCGACGACGTCGTCACAGCATTGGCAGTGGGCACACCCGAGAAAGTATCATAGATGAGATTAGTGCCGCATTGGCGCAGGAAATCAAGGCCAATATGTGCTACCACTGCGGCCAGATCATTACTCGCTGCCGTTGTGCCTCCTTTAGTGACAGCATTGATCGAATCGCAGGAGACAGGACGACAAGCTCTCGCTGCCTCTACCAGCATTCCATCACCAGCGGCAGTAGTAGAGATCCCAGTTCCCGAACATTTCCGCGAGATTTAGACGACCGTCTCTCGGAAAGTCAACGGAAGTCTCAGGTCTCTTTGTTTGATACGTTTGGTATCGAGCCGGGGTTTCATGAAGTTCAAGGCAAAACAAAACCCCATGCCTCTTTGTTTGATAGTACGTTTGGAATGAAGCACATTGAACCCAAGTTTCCTAGTGTACAGCCAAAGCAAAAACCAAACGACAGGGGACAACTGGGACAGGCTGGTCGGTCGATTGATAACACGAGACATTCGGGCCGCCGTCCTGTGCTTTCCAGCGTCCCTTTGTACTGTCGGCCGCAGGGACTTGAAGTTAACGACTACGTGTACCGATCGAATGCCCAGCGTTTGGCTGTTGGCCCCAACCGCCGAGGCCGGAGCTTAGGGGTGTATCCTCATGGCACAATGGACAAGAATGGCGCTGGTGCTGATGACAGTGCTAGCAGACGAGGGCCGGCCTACGGTACCATGGCTCCTATACGAACATTGACGGCAGAAGAAATGCGTCGAGCGTACGATGATGGATCGGTACGATATCCCCGCCGTTTTAGTTTTGGCGGCACATCCAACCAAACGCAGAGGTCGTCTTCTATTGGGACGAGAGGAGACGACGATAGTACATCCTTGCACTCTTTTGCAATATCATAATACTGCCATCTGCAGCAACCAGGGAGATAGCAAACCACTCATAATACTAACAATAATAATAAGGGTCTTACTTATCTAGGGTATTCTCAGTATTCCTTTTTTATTTGTCCTTGTCTTCGCTACTACGGCCAGGACCTACAATCGGGGTATCCTCTTCCGCACCCCATTCTGACCAGGAGCCGTCATACACAAAAGTGTTAGTGGGGTCACGGCCTAAAATGCGAAGAGCTTCTGTAACACAGCAAGCCGTTGCCCCAGACCCACAAGACACTACCAGCCGCTTGTCTGTGTGAATATCAATACCAGCTTCCTTAATGATCGTTTCCAATTCTTCCTTCGGCTTGAACTTTTCGGGGTTCTTTTCGTCCAAGAGAGAATAAAAGAACAAGTTTTTGGCACCTGGCATATGACCCAACCGCATCCCTGGTCTTGGCTCCTCGACGACCCCACGAAAGCGTTCGTTGGAACGTGCATCCACGATCATGGCATCGGCGTTCTTATCGTCTCCTTCATCTCCTCCAAGTTCTGTTATGATATTTTTGACCTCGTCAATATCAACTACGTTTTGAGGATCTGTCGCTTGATAGGTTGTCTTTTTGGTCAAGTCCAGATCCTCTGCTTTGAAGACCGTTGTGGGTTCTTTATCAATCTTGCCTCCCTGTTTTTCCCACTCTTCTAACGTTGCATCCATTAAATGAACAAAGTCTCTATTATGGCCCATGGCTTGTATTTGGAATAAGGCACGATGGACAAACATCTGATAATCCATAATTAGGTGTACACAAATATGTAAGAATTAGTGTTTGGAATAGTTTTCAAAAACACGACAAATCAAAAACCAACTATACGCTCGTGACACAGTACTCACGCATCCCTTGCTGGAATACAAAATCAAATGATCATCATTCGTGATATCCATGGCATCCATGGCAGCTGCATACAATTCTTTGGGAGGCATCATATGCGGCAATCCCTTGGGGTTCAAGTCCTTGCCTTTGGACGATATGTCATCAATGTCAAAGTATTTGGCGCCGGCAATGCGTGGTCCTGCTTCAAATTCTTGTCTGCCATTTCGATCCTTTAAAAACCAAGACCCATCTACAAACACTACGCCGGGTTGTCCGTGAACTTCCAGACACTCTTCCAGTGACACTAATGGTTTCCCCTTTAAATGATCCAACAAGGTTTTGATCTTTTTGTTGGAAGGAGGTGACGATGCCATGTTTCTCCTTGTTGCTGTTGTTGGTGTAAATGCGAGCGTGAAGGGTCGTAGATGAATTCTGGCAGCGTGAAATGCCGCTGTCGATCTCGATAGAAATGCCGTCATCCAAACAAAAATGTCAAGAAACGGGACAGTCTTACTTCTCCGATGCATGGGGTCGGGTACAAACAGCAAGGCTTCTCGATCGTACGACACGGTCGTCCAAAATCGAATGTCTCAACAAACCCACGAAAGGAAAGAAAGAATTCAAGAAGACAATGGCGACGATGGCAAATACAAAGCTCGGCTTGGGCCCTCTTGACCAAGGAACTCAACTGGACGGCGACAATAAGAATGGTCAATCAAATGAATGAATCAAGGATGGACATGGATCCCTTCGCTGCATGGTGATCAAGGTGATGACGATGATATGAGAAGAAGGATCTTCGTATCTCAAAGATCGAGGTTTGATTTTGAGGCAGATGTGCATCCTAAGTGAGCCGCAATTCTTGAGAGATCAAGTGTGAGTCTAAGCAACGGATGCGTTAGCAAATTCTTTTCGCTTTCGTTTTTATCGCTTCCGACATTTTGACGATGGCTTAATTCAAATTGTCGATTCATTCATTGTTTTGCGCTACAAAGCACTGAGCGAGTACGATTCATTCATTCATGCAGCACAAGCTAAGGGATGGAGGAGTTGCCTAGTCCACCAATGCGGCTGGTGACTACCGTCGCTGTAGCGATCGATGAGGGCAACGAGCCAGTGATTTGTGGGACAACTTCCCCCATGGATCCGATCTCCTCCGCCTCCGCCTCCTCCTCAACCTTGCCAGCGGATGAAGCAGCCGTCGATCCTCTATCCGTCGACACTCTTCTTCCTTCCGATGTTGCTCCTTTGGATAACAACAACAGGAACAACAACTTGGCTACACGTTCCTGTTGTTGTGTCGGGAATAGTATGCGATGGTTTGGGCTGGCATCAATTTGCTTTTTCATGACCGCCGAGTATTACTCGATTGACATTCCGGCGGCTCTCCATCAAGATTTGAAGGATTATCTACTAGTAGCAGCCGGTGGCAACGACAAGAACAAGGATGAAACGGACGATTCTTCCAGCAACAGCAGCTTTGAAATGAAATTCAATTTATTGTACACAGTGTATTCCATCCCGAATGTAGCATTGCCTCTGCTCGGTGGATATTTTGTGGATAAATGGGGTCCGACATTTTGTATGATTGGATATTCACTCTGCCTGTGCTTGGGTCAAGCACTCTTTGCGATTGGTCTGGATCAAAAAAGCTGGGCTATCATGCTCTTGGGTCGCATGGTTTTTGGGCTTGGGGGCGAGAGCATTTGTGTGGCCAACAGTACCCTATTAACCGAGTGGTTTGATCATGGGGAACGAGCCTTTGCCTTTGGCATCTTGAATGGAATTAGCCGGTTGGGATCTGTCTTGAACAATATTGTGAGCCCCAAGGTAGCACATACATTTGCTACACCCTGGGCACTGTGGTTGGGAGTTTTGTTCAACACGGCAGGAGTCGTAGCTGCCTGTTTTGTGCAATATTTGGAATCCCTGTACCAAAAGAAGGGAATGGTGGCGGTGCACGTCGATAGCGGCGGTTCATCAGCAGGGATAACTCGGGAGAGTATTGCACAGAATCTATTAGAGCCCTTGCTACCAAATGATGGTAACGAAACTGACGAGACGTTAGTAACTGATACGTTGCTAGAATCAAACGGAAGAGACGCCGTTACAGAAACAACAACCCCTCAGCTTTCAGGATCACACCACGACAATCCACCCACTGAAATATCAGATTCTGCTGTTGGCATCAAGGATATTGCTAGTCTAGGCTCCACGTTTTGGTTGCTCTGCATATGTTGTATGGTGGTGTACGGCTGCGTCCAGCCGTTCAACAATGTCGCCTCAGGAATTTTACTCGAACGGAACTTCTTTCGACCAGCACCCGAGGATTGCAAACTGACATTTCCTCGACAGTGTACAGCCGGAAGCTTGGTAAAAAGCCATTCCAATCCGGCTATCGATTGCATGGGGAATAATTGTCCCGGGGAAGGGTTTGCTCCCCTCCTCCCAACACTTCCCTTGCTAAACGTTTCGTACGACCATTATGATCCCCAGATCGATACCAATGTGAACTGCGAGAAATCGTTCTGGGCCAACGAATGCACCCACGACTACTGCAGCACACTTCACCAAGCAACAGAGACTGCCGGAAAATTCATGTCGATTCCATATGCTCTTGCTGCCATTCTATCCCCTCCCATCGGAACGTTTGTGGACCGAGTGGGGCGCCGTGCTGCTTTAGCCTGTGGTACATCTCTTACGCTCATGTCCGTGCATCTCATCTTGGCCTTGGCACCCAGCCATACGATTCCTCTTTGGGTACCGCTCTTGGGCCAAGGACTTGCCTATGCACTCTTTTCGGCAGTCATTTGGCCCAGCGTCGGAATGGTGGTGGAAAAGAAAATGACAGGAACCGCCTACGGTATTATTCTGGCCATGCAAAACACTGGATTGGCCCTCTTTCCTCTCCTGGTGGCTACCATTTACAAACACTCTGAGCAAAAATACATTCCAAATGTGGAGCTTCTATTTGTGGGCTGCGCAGCTGTTGGAAGTATGGCAGGAATGCTGCTGTTTGTGTTGGATCGACGGAATGGCAACAAGCTTAGCCGTGTTGGAGCCCAGGATGAATAAGTCCAACGTATCAACAATCGCGTCGTTTGTGCAGATATTGGCTATCCACCTAGCCTGCAGCTTCCAGCAAATGCGTCAGGGTTGTCATTGATTGCGACCTTGCTGGCCGACTTTTTCCTTGTAGACCAGGGTAACAGGATGGGCTCTGGATCCGACCAGGATACGCCGTGTGCGTGGATCCATGCAATGGCCTGTACACCAAATCATCATGAATAGTGCAGCAGCAAAACAAGCATTCGGTACCATTTCTGAGCCAGTCTCTGAGCCAGTGTTGATATTTGATGACAAACTCCCATGGGATGCCCAAAAAAATTGCAGCATTGTGTTCGGCTTGCACATAGGCACCAGTACAAAGAGAGCTCCCATAGGCAGCGCCAGGATCTATCATCCCTCCGACCTCCATTCATCCCATGGTTGTTTACTGTGAGGGCATCATCACATGTCTTTCCAATGCTTCTATAACTTACGTCGTTGCTTGTCTGGTTTATGCTTTAGCTAGCTAGAGTACCAGGTAGACATCATAATTATTAATGTAGCCTCCTACCAACACTGTCTAAAGGTACTATTAGCTAACAGAGGCAGCAAGTGGTAATAAGATTAGTTGTCAACAGTCAACACAAACTCTATAGTGGTGGCTTTAGAAGCGATATAGTAGGGTTGAGGATAAAGTATCCATCCAAATCATCGACCCGTCCTCTTCTCGGAATTATGGGCTTGATGCTTGGGATCTCACTTGTTTGTCGCGTCATTTGAAAGTTGCCACCACGTACTACAGTTTTTTCTATAGTCCGCATACGTGGCACATCATTTTTTCCATGTCATCACAATTTGAGTAAAGGTTATTGCTATCGAATTTTGGGAAAACGAACCATCCTATCGTGGTAATAGCTAGTAGCCTTCCCATCCCATCATGCTACCACCGTTACCAGCAGAAGCCTTCGTAACTCCGTGATCTCTGGCAAGAATAGCGTATCCATCAAGCACCATTATTTCGGACGAAGTAGCTAGCTAGCACAAGAAGCAAGGTACCGACCAAGCTAAGCAAGGCTGCATCCATCCCAACGAGGCAACAACATGATGTCATCATCTACTTCTTCATTGTCGTCTACTAGGAAAGAATCGCATGCTCCTCATGCTCTTCCCATTATGGAAGAACCAAAGCCACGCACAACCTACGAATTGTCCACGGAACAATGGGTGTCTGACACTTGCGATTTGTTAGCAAATAACACTTGGCCCAGTGACAAGCCCTTGATCATCGACATGGGTTGTGGTTGGCATGCCGACTTTCGACGCCAAGGTTTCTTGTCCATGGCCAAGGCCTTGACCGGCAACACCTCTGCCCACAAGCTGGTGCTCCGACATATTATAGTGGAGGAGGATGTGGTGGACGGCGTCTTCCAAAACATGCTCCTTCACAACCAGTCCTTGCGTTCCATTACACTTCAACACTGGAAGAAATCACTACCACACACCGTTATGAATGCCGTGAGAGAAATGACAAGTCTAGAAGAGTTGGTGCTGGACGATTGCAAGATGGAGAATGCTACAACCCTAGGTGACGTGATGGTGGCCAAACGATCCCTGCAAAGGTTGGTATTGTCACAAGTTGGCTTTGTAGACGAACAAGAAGGATGGGGAAGCTTTGCCAAATCTCTGGCCAAGATTTCCTCAGAGGGAGTGGAGCGACTGGAACTCAACAACATGAGGTTGTCTCGGGATGATTTGTCTCTCTTGTTGCAAGCCATTATCGATAATGGCAACAACCATCCGTCATCGTCGTTGACGCATCTTTTCCTGGAAAATCTTGGCCTTGGATCCAAACACGCGTCTCAACTGGCTCAAATATTGCAATGCAACGGCAAGCTCACAAGTTTGTCCTTGCGAGGCAACAATCTCAATGGAACCAGTATCCAGATCCTGGCCGAGCATGGTTTGAAACACAATGGTACCCTGCGGTTCTTGTCACTGGGCCGTAACCCTGTGGGAGATGATGGAGCCCAATATTTGGTAGACTGTTTGGTGAACCAACTACCACAACAACAAAAAGACAACAATCGCCCTACCCAAGCTTTACAAAGACTTGATTTAGAGTCGGCTGATATTTGGCACAAGGGATGTCTTGTATTGGCCAAAGGTCTTGCCAACATGGTGGGATTGGAACGATTGGATATGAATGGGAATGATATGAAAGAGTGTGCCACGGAAATGCTCCAGTCCGTTTCTTCCAATATGACCATTCAACACATTTCCGGTATTCAACGGTTTTTGACATCCTCCAAAGGAAGCACCCAACAAAGTAGTAGTGGTAGTAGCAAGACGGAGGAAGAATGGAAGAAAGTAGGCTACCTTCTGCGACTCAATCGCGCCAACTTGAGACGAATGTTGGCGGCTCCCTTTGCTATTTCCCTGTGGCCACATGCGCTAGAGCGTTCCAGCAACGATCCAGATGTGCTCTTCTACATGTTGAAACAAGCACCCTACATTGCTAGTAGTAGTCGAAGAATAAGACGATAATAAATATGTGTATTTCACTTCTACATGCATTTACGAGCTAAAAGCTTCTACTCTTTACAAGACTTCGACATTCGACTATCGTCCCAGCCGCTTCAAGTCTTTCGTCGCACGTCTTGTTATCCTCGCTGGCTTTTCTGTGCCGAATCGCCGCTTTTCCATGCGTTGCACTTCTAGCTTTTCTTTTTAAGCCGTCTTCGGGGGGTGTACGCGAGACCCTGTAGCGCCATATAGCTGTATATTCTTCCTTCAGTGTCAGCAAATCGAAATTCTTTCCATCTTCCTGGGTAGCACACTTGGTCATTCCTGGGTTCGATCAGTTATTAGGCCCCCATTACCAACGATTTCGGGCTGACCATGCACAGTAGAATAGTGCGACTTGGGCACAAAAATCAGCTCCCACATTGGTTCCTTCCATTTTGAAAAGATCCGATCCGATGGGAGATCTGCAGGTTGCTTACAGTATTGGCGCAGATGGTCGCAGCAGCAGCTCTTTCGGGTTTGCCGACGACGTAGTCTAACACAAAGACTCCAAAAGCGGTAACAACCTTGTCTTGGCAGTCTACGACTCACGTATCCATCAGTCGCTTCCTCCTTTCTAAACCATGCATATCGTAACAAAACTAAAGCTCCACTGCTCTGTACTTGGGGCGCTGTCTTTGGCGGTGGTGGTTGGGAGTGGAGCTGTACCTGTGAGTATCATATCCATCCGTGGTTGTGCTGGTGGTGGTGTAAATTTGCTGCAGATCCGATGACACGTACACTGCCACCGCGATGACGATGACAACGGTGATCACGAACATAATGATGGCGACTATAGCATTGGCTGCAAGTCCCACCTTGGCAGCACCTCCCGCTTTGCCCTTTTTGACAATGGTTCTGCCTCTCGTCCAGGTTTGTGGCTTTGTAGGTAGATTATCCCAGGCC
>ENA-ORBV01011762-ORBV01011762.1-microbial-mat-metagenome-genome-assembly--contig:-NODE-11762-length-13663-cov-3.728323_pt1 | contig 13663 bp, 16 predicted proteins | sample MGYA00237777_ERZ505514 | MGnify/ENA primary metagenome ERZ505514 (study PRJEB26160, sample SAMN06269048) | microbial mat metagenome | isolation source: Oligotrophic lake microbial mat | place...
TCACGCGATGGTCGTACGACAGCGATAGCGGCAGCATCAGCTGTACCCAGATGCCAGGGCCCATCATCAAGCCAAAATGCGTGCCAAGCAAAATCAGGAAAATCACCAGCGTGAAAACTGCAGCCGGCCCGGCGCGCAACCTCGGCAGCAGTGCGATCAGATAAGCCGCAACGAGAATGAATATTGCAAGCGAGACCCAGATGGTCCAGGCGGGTGTACGGAAAAAATGCTCTTTCAGAATACTGGACACCGAATGCGCAAGCGCATCGACAGGAGACAGAACGCCAATCGGTGTTACCTGAACTGACCCCACGCCCGCCGCCGATCCCACGGGATTTGCCGTGCTCCTCGACGCCGTCCAGCGGCACAAATCGGTCACTTTCTCGTACTTCAGCATCGGGCGCGGCGACACGGCTGACCGGACGGTACATCCGTTCGGTCTGGTGTTCGTGACCGGCCATTGGTATCTGGTGGCCTACGAACCCGCCGCCGATGGAGTGCGTCGCTTTCGCACCTCACGGATACAACGAGTTCACGTGAACACCAGGCACCCGGCCACGCCCGACTTCGTCACGCCAGCCGGGTTCGATCTCAAGTCGCACGCGAAATCACGGCAATCCTGGGAGCTTGGCGACGGCGATACCGAAGAAATCGATGTGCGCTTTGTGAATCGTGGCGGTGACGTCACCGCCGCCGCGCGCCATGGTGAACAGATTCTCACCGACGCGTCGCGCGAGCGCACGCACCACGCAGACGATCCCGACCTCGTCGTACTTCGATTCCGGGTGCGACGACGCGACACCTTCCTGCGGTGGTTGCTCGCGTTCGCGGGCGCGGCCGTGCCCGTGTCGCCGCCGGCGGTCGTCAATGATTGGCAGCGGCTCGTAGAGGACACGTTGCACGCACATTGCGCAATGGGAGACACCGCATGAGCGTACGCGCGCAAGACCAACTGGAGCGTCTGCTGTTGGCGCTCCCGCATCTCGAAGAAGACACGGCGCTGGCGTTCAGCGAACTCGCACGCCGTGTCGGCACCGATGAGCACACGTTGCTCGCCGACCTGCAGGCGCTCGGCGACCGCGACCGGGATGTGGCGGGATTCAACGAGTCAATCGAACTGCATCTTGGCCCCGATGGCGTGGGGGCGCGCACGGATTTCTTCAAGCGTCCCATGCGTCTCACGCGACCGGAGCTCGCGGCACTCGATCTGGGTCTCGGCATGCTGTTGCTTGAACGGTCGCTTGAAGAACGTGCGACGATTGAGGAGACGCGCGCCAAGGTTCGCCGCGCGGCCGTACCATTACCGAAGAGTGTGGTGGCCGGTGTGCCCACGGTGACCACGGTTGATCCGCCCAACGCCGTGGCGGCGGAAGCAGCCCCGCTGGAGTTGGTGCAGCACTTCGGCGTGCTGTGGCAGGCCCGAGACGAGCAGCGCGCTGTACGCATCGGGTACCGCTCCCTCGATGCTGACACGACCGAGGAGCGCACCGTGCATCCATGGGCGGTGGTGCGAGCGCACCAGCATCTGTACGTGGTGGGCTGGTGCACGTCGGTAACGGATGTGCGCGTCTTCCGTCTCGACCGCATCGCGTCGGTGGCGTTTGATGGGACGCACTTTGTCGTGCCGCCCAGTTTTGATGTGCACGCGATCGTTCGCGACGGGCGCGTGTTCTCAGGCGAGCTACCGGAAGACGAGTTGGTGGTGCGCTACTCACCACGTATCGCACGCTGGGTTGCCGAGCGCGAGCAGGTGCCGGTTGAGGACGACGGGTCGGTAACCGTGAGCTGGCCGCTTGCCGACGACGAGTGGGCGGTACGTCACGTGTTGCAGTACGGCGCCGATGCGACTGTTCTCGCGCCGGTACGCGTGCGCGACGCGATCGTGCAGCGGCTCGAATCCCTGCAACACACGGCGTCGTGAGGTTGCCCATTCGGCTCACATGAGCCTTGACAAAGCGCCCGGTCTTCTAGAAACTCAAATATGCGCTCAACCGCCAACAGCTATCCCTACTTTTATTTTACGCCGTCCCCCACGGGCACCGGCGTCGGGATTTGCTGCGCGTAACGCGCGCCACCTGACGACTCGCGAGGCCCGTGCTCATTGCACGGGCCTTTTGTTTTTCGGCCCGGCAGTCAGCCGGACGCCACGCGGATCCCCACACCTTCTATGGGACCGCCATGATCATCGTGACCAGCATCGGAATTTCTGACACCGCGCTCGATCAGATCGTCGAGCATGTGGAATGCGCAGGGTTGCGCGTCAACGTCAGTCGCGGAGAAGAGCGCACCATCATCGGCTGTATTGGTGATCACGACAAGTTGATCGCCGCCAACCTCACGACGCTGGAAGGCGTCGAGCAGGTGCTCAAGGTGGGCAAGCCGTACAAGCTGGCGTCGCGCGCCTTTGCCTCCGGCCCCACGACCGTCGCGCTGGGCGATGCGGCCGGCACCGTGGCGGGTGCACGTGAGCTCCTGGTGATTGCCGGACCGTGCTCTGTCGAGGGACGCGCCATGTTGCACGACACGGCGCGCTCCGTGCAGGCCTCCGGGGCACGCGCCCTGCGCGGTGGCGCGTTCAAACCGCGTTCGTCGCCGTATGCCTTTCAGGGCATGGGACGCGAGGGCCTCGAGTTGCTCGCCGAGGTTCGCCGAGAGACTGGGCTGCCGATTGTCACCGAGGTGCTGGATCCGCGTCAGGTGGAGCTCGTGGCGGAATACGCGGATGTGCTGCAAGTCGGGGCGCGCAATATGCAGAATTTCGCGTTGCTCACGGAAATCGGGCGCGTGCATCGCCCGGTGCTGCTCAAGCGTGGACTCTCGGCCACCATCACGGAGCTGCTCATGGCGGCGGAGTACATCCTCGCGCAGGGCAACTCGCAGGTGATGCTGTGCGAGGGCGGCATTCGCACGTACGAAACGGCCACGCGCAATACACTCGATATCGCAGCGATTCCGGTCCTCAAGCGTGAAACGCATCTGCCTGTGATAGTGGATCCGAGCCACGCGGCGGGTCAGGCGGGTCTGGTGACGCCGCTCGCGATGGCCGCGATAGCCGCTGGTGCTGACGGATTGATCGTGGAAGTGCATCCGGACCCAACGTGCGCACAATCCGACGGCGAACAGTCGCTCACCTTTGCGGCGTTCGACGCAATGATGCGGCAGGCGCGCGCTGTCGCAGGCGCGGTAGGACGCACGGTCGCCGCGCCGAGTGGCAAGACGGTCGAGGCGAACGTCTGATGCGTGCCGCGCGGAGCACCGTGCTGACCCGTGATGTCTCGACGAGTACGGCGCTCGCGTCGCGCGCTGTCCCAGACGAGTTGACGGTGTTGCGCGAAGCGATCGAGCGTGTGGATGACGCGCTCATCACGCTGCTGGCCGAACGACAAACGCTCGCGAAACGCGTTGGTGAGACCAAGCGAGCGGCGGGTCTCGCGGTGGTGGACCCGGCGCGCGAGGCGAGTGTGGTGCGCCGTGCCGCAGAGCGCGCGCGCAGTACCGGGCTGCCACCCGACGCCGTGCGCGAGTTATTCCGTCGTTTGATTGCGTTGTCGCGGGAGCAGCAGCTGGGTTGAGGCGCCGCCGCAACCGCCCGCGCGTGCCGGATGAGAAGTCGCACACCGGCGACGCCGTGCGCTTCAGGCGCGCGCGAGCACGAGGAAGCGCGTCCAGTTGTGCGGGACGTCCTGCACGCCACGCACCAGCACCTCCAGCCCATAGCGCCCAGCCGCAAGCTCACTGGCAATGGCGGCGATCGCCGGGTCACCGAGCTCACCGACTTCGCGCGCGGCACCGGCCGTGTCGGCGTGTACTTCCACAGCCAGCCACGGATGGCGCGCGGCAAAAATCCGGCATTGGGCCAGGGCCACCGGGTGGCTCCACACACGCTGCACCGTGGCCAGCATCGCCCCCGGCACGCCCAGCATGCACAAGACGATCACCAGCCGATACTCATTGACCTGCACGAGCTGGTCGCCCACAGCGCGCATGGCCTCGAGCGCGACATGGACCCGACCCGCAATCGCGTTTTCCACCGGAATCATCGCCAGATCGCAGTCGCCAGTCACCACGGCCTGCAGCGCAGCGGGGAACGTGTGATGCGGCACGCCGATGATGTCGTCTCCGAAGTGCTGACGAATCGCCACGTCGGAATACGCGCCGGGCTCCCCCTGATAGGCTACCCGGCGCGTCATTCGCGCACCGGTGTTCGTGCCACGTGAACAGCGCGCCGAATCACATCAGTTCTGTATGACGGGCAGGTCGCGCCTTTGGATCGAATCCAACCAGACGATTCGGGCGCACACCCGTTTCCACGACCCAGATCCGGTCCTGCTCGTCCACGGTCATCGCATACGGCAGCGACGCGCCTTTGCCGGGCAACTCCCATTCCTTCACCGCGCCGGTTGCCGGATCAAGCCGTCCAAGAAAACCGCGCGAGTAATCGGTGTACCAGATGCCACCATCCGACGTGCGCGCTATGCGACGCGGACGCGCGCGCTCCGCCGGCAACACATATTCACGCACTGCGTTGGTTGCCGGATTGATGCGGCCGATCTTGTTCGTGCCGAACAGATCGAACCACACATCCCCGTCGGGCGCGACGAGTACGCCATAGGGGCGCGAGCGCGGCGTTGGCATGGTGATCAGTTCGACCTTGCCCGTGGCCTGATCCAACCGCCCCATCATGTTCGAGTTCTGAAGGGAGAACCACAGATTGCCCCGCGCATCGAAGTCGATCGTGTGCGGGTCGCGCGCCGCTGCCTCGGGCATCGGGTAGCGGCGAATCTCCAGGGTTCGTCCATCGATACGGCCGATCATGCCGTTCCGGTTGCCCGCGTACCACGCATTACCTTGTTTGTCGACGACAACCGTGTGCGGATGTGTACCGGAGTCAATGGCGATCTGTCGAAACTGATTGCTCGACGGCGTGAAATAGGCCACGTAGTTGCCGCCCTGTCCGACGAACCAGATCCGGTCGCCGGTGGGCGATACGTACGGATCGCGCGGTTGTCCCTTCCACGGCACATCCCACGCGGTGTGTTGCACGGAGTCCGGCGACTGTGCGCCGGCGGGTTGCCCACTGACCAAGCCGGAAACAAGAAGCGACAGCGTGACGACAGCGATTGAGTGTCGGTAGTGTGGCATACAATCTCCGGTGGGATGGTGCACGTTTAGGTCAGGAGCAGAGAGGCGTTGCGAAAAGGAAGATGGCGACAGCAATAAGACAGCTATCAATGCATGATCAACGTCATTGGGGGTGCTACACGTCGCTGCGCTGATGGTGTCATAGCCTCCGTGCGATCATAAGAAAATACAATGGCCAACGTTGACGCGCTGGGATGCGAACGGATGATTGCCGGACGGCGCACGCAACCATAGCTTAGGCCTCGTTGCTCACGTCGGCGACATCTCGCCTCGCAATATCCCACCGCTCGTCTTCCCGCGATGACTGCTGATTTCTTCGACATCCACAACGCCCTCGGTCCCGAGGAACGTTTGCTCGCCGTGCTGCGTGGCACCGACGAGCGCGGACCAACAAACTGGGTCATGACCTCGCGACGACTGCTGGTGCTCGGCGCGTCACACCCCGATCAGCAGATCGCACACCTCGCCCATGCCGCGGTGACGCGCGTCGAACAACGCACCGATCCCTTGGGAACGCTGCTGCGCGTTCGTGCGACCGGACGACAGCTCACGATGAGCACGATTGATGCGGCGCAGGCCACGCATTTCTGCTCGCTGCTGCGTGAGCGTGCGGGCATTGGTACGCCGTCCGTTGCAAACACGCGGGTGCACCATCTCGCCGAGGCGACGGGCACAGCGCGCGTTCAGCACATGTCACAACTGCGCTGAACGGCGGCGGTGTGTCGCGGTGTTGTGCGGCGCTCAATCGCCGGGGTATACCGCCCACAAGCTCGGTCGACCGATGTTGCAGTGCACGACCCGGCCAAGCAGCCCGAAGCCGGCCAGCGATGCGAACAACGTGAGCCGTGTTTGTTGATGGCCGCCACCGAACGTCGCACGCGTGCCTCGTGACAACGCCCGCTCCCGATTGTTTCGGGAAGGTACGGGGTGAAAGATGAACTCGACACCCGGTGAGCGTTCCGGTTCGTCATCCTGCCAGACATCAAGCTGACGAATCGCGGCAACCACGCGCGCCGCACCGAGTCGTTTCGCCGCCGCTGCGTCGGCGCTGTAGACCGCCGGGCGTGAGAAACTCGGCAACACCAACACCGCCACGAACGTCCACAGAGTGCTCACGGCAGGGAGCGCCAGCCACATCGCACTGTGTGTAAACGACCACGGCAGCACCAGCGCAGCGAGCGCGACACCGACAGCCGGCCAGAGCACTGCACGCCATATGGCGCGCCGACGCGCACCGCTCGTGAACTGCGCATGACGCCGCGCGAGCTGGATGTCGAGCAGATCGTGATGTTCAGCGTGCGTCCAGCGCTGCGGAATCCACAGCTGCGGCGTCGTCAAACCGATCCATCCGCCGACAAACGCTTCGTCGCGCACGTCAATCACGCGCACCGACGTGGCACGGATGCCATTGGCGAGCGCTCGGCCGCCCACCTCCTCGTTCGCCGGCGCCGCCGACATCTGAGCCATGCTCCGCGCGATCAGGCCCTGCACGGCGAGCATCGTCAGCGCACCCCCACACACGACGCTCAGCACACCCATGCCGCCGACGAGTGACGCCGCCAGCGCGGCGGCGAATGCGAAGGCGCCGAGCAACGCACCTTGTACGAGCACCCCGCGCGTCCATGAGATGAGCCATTGCCCCGTGGCGGGTCGCTCGCGCACCTCGACCGCGCCACCAACGTATTCGATCATACCAAGCAGAAGCGCGTGCGCGGCGAAGACCGCCAGTACCAGCAGCGCCGCATCACCAGCCCGAGAGAGCGGGAAGGGTGTCAGGCGGAAATCCGCGTCGATGGACACGATGCCGGTCAGCAGCGCCGTCAGCCACACCACTGATAACACCACAGACGTTCCGACACCGAGGATGCCAAGTCGCAGCCGACGGCGCGCGAAGGTTGCAGCCGGACGCGCGACCGTCGGGTTCGTAGCCGGCGCAGTGTCGGCGATCGCCGCTGCAGGCATCGCGCGGTCGGAAGAGACGGGAGTAGACATGCACGACCAGTGTACTACCACGCTCATTCGTTCCCGTCGCCGCCACGCAATCAGTCACTTGGCGAACAGTGACGGCTCACGGTATAGTGGGCGACGGTTCGATACGCCAACGCACGAGATACGGAATATCGAGCGAATCGATCACTGTGCCCCAGGCATCGCGGCCGCGCATGGCGAGTAGCCGCGCGGAAAGCGGAAGCGTGAACCGGCCGCGGAGCGTACCATCGGCATCAAACCACTCGAACGTTCTGCGTGATCGGAAGGTGAGCACGGGTGGCTGTACTTCTCCTGCGGCGACGGGCGGCGGATCCGGTTCGAACAGTTCGGACGGCGTACTCACCGACACGAGCAGTGCGCCGTCCAGCGTGGTCATGATCCCGTTGAGCGGCGGCTTATACTGCGGAATCTCCGGGCCGTTCCATGTCCAGCCGGGGTCGTTCCGCCGCATGTAGTGCACCACCTGCTCCCGTCGCTGCGCGCGTTCGGCGCCGGGGACGGTCCATGGTGTCGTCACACGTTCAATGCGCCGCAGCGCTCCCGGTTGCTGCAGAAACACGACATACGGTGCCGCCGGTGAACCCACCACAAAGCCTTGTGGGTGCAGAACCGTGGTGGACCGAGGCAAGAACGGCACAGGCATACTGTTCCCATCGCCTTCGCGTCTGGACGGGAGGTTGGCCGGCGGGTCGCCGAAGATTGGTTGCAGCAACGTGTCACGGAGAGCGCCAGCCGCGTCGTACACGAACCATGCGGCGCGTCCCAACGGGTCGCGTGTGTACGAGGCCTCGCGAAGAAAGGCGCTCGCGGCCATGCGTCCGTCGGTGAGTGTGGTGAGCGATTGACTGCTCGTCATGAACCCCGTGACGGGTGGACGCCACTGGTCGAGATACTCACCGTCCGCGCTGTAGATGTTGATGCGCGAACTGCCCGCGTCCCACAGGGCGACCCGTCCGTCGGTGAGCACCGTGACGCCGTTGGCGCGTTGGTATTCACCTGGGCCGCTGCCCTTGCCGCCGATCACCCGAATGAGCGCTCCGCTCGCGTCGTAGTGACGAAGCTGCGGAGTGCTACCTTCGAACACGTATACCTCCGATGCGCTGTTGACGCCCACGCTATGCACAAAACCAAAGCTGGTGGTCTCGTCGCCATCGGGGTCGCCCACACGCCACACTTCGCTGAGCTTCAACTCGTTGACTGCAGGAATATCGCCGGTGATACGCACGACGATCGTATCACCGAGCGTGTCCACCACCGTGGTGAACGACGGCGCATCATCCGCGGCCTCCGTACCGCCACACGCCGCAAGGGCAGTGGCACAGAACGCGATCGTGCTGGTCAGCAGCAGGGCTCGCATGAGCAGGCGAGTCGAGGAGTGGGAGAAGAGTACGGTTGCCCTGGTCAACAGGATTTGACACTGCGTTGGGCTTCAGGGTTGTACCGTGCGCTCCAACTCCGCCGGCCGACGTCTGAACCAACTCGCCACGAGATAGAACTCGTCGAGATCATGCATGGGGACGTCGCTGCCGTTTGGATCAGCCTCATGAAACACGCGTCGGCACAACGCATCGAGTGCCGTCTGCTCCGTCCCGCTCTGCGGCATCGGCACCTCCGCGCGCACGGTCCCTCGACGCACGAGATACACACGACCGCTGCCGTCGTCGCCGATCGCGTCATACCGAAACGTGAGACGGTCCATGCTGGCCTGAAAGCGCGACACTCGCCCATATAACCACGCCAGGCGCTCGGCTTTGTCGCGCCACACGGCTGCACGTTCAAACTCCAGTGCCGCGGACGCCTGCTGCATGCGTGCTCGGGCGAGTGTGAGCGGCGCGTCGTCGCGGGCTTCAAGAAATGCGCGAGCCGCTTCGACGCCGCTCGTGTACACTCGCGATTCCCCAACGCCGATACACGGACCGGAACAACTACCGAGTTCGGCACGCAGGCATCCCGGTGTGCGAAATCGCCTGACGCCGCGCGGCAATGGACCGTCAGCGAACCACAGTGGGCGCGCTACGCTCGCACCGACCGCCTCGTCGAGCGTGCAATCGCGCACGCCGGTGAGCTCGGCCAACGCATGCACCGCGTCGGCCAGGTACGATACGCGTCGGAACGGTCCCCACAGCCCTGCGGCGCGCGCGTCATCCGTGCGACGCACCACGCGCAGCCCCGGCACTGCACCGGCGGTGAGTGCCACGTAAGCGCGCGGCCACTCATCGCTCACCATCGCCCGGTTGAAATGCGGCCGATGCTGTTTGATGAGACGCAGTTCGTCGAGCAGTGCGCCGAACTCATTGGGTGCATACTGCCACTCAATCGCAAACGCGTGTCGCAGGATCTTCGCGGATTTGTTGCGCCGCCCCTTGGCCCGAAAGTACGACAGCAGCCGCGTCCGCAGCCGCCGAGATTTACCCACGTAGACCACCCGACCGCCCTCGGCAAGCATGCGATACGTACCCGGGCGGTTCTCGCACGTCGCGCGCACCAGCTCGAGCAACGCGCGGCGCTGGGTCGGCGAGTGCCGTCCCGCGCGCGCGGTCATTCCGTCACTCCGCACCGTCGGTGACCGCGCCGCGATACTCTGACCCCCACGCACGCAGCACTTCACTGCATGGGAGCGTGGTTTCGCCGAGCGGCGTGAGCGTGTACTCCACATGCGGCGGCACCACGGGGAACACGGTGCGCGTGACGAGACCGGCGCGTTCAAGCTCGCGCAGTTGTTGCGTCAACATCTTGTGATTCACCGTCGCGAGATCACGTCGCAGCTCGTTGTAGCGCCACGCACCTTCTCGCAGACGCCAGAGCATCGGCATCTTCCACTTGTCGCCGATGACGTGCAGCGCGAGCTCGACCGGATTGTTGAATCGCTGACCATCCAACTCGAACACTGGCATTCGACACTATCCTGAAGGGAAGTATCACCCGAAAAAGTGCATACTACCCTGATTCACAGACTCCCGATAGCGTCTTGAGATCTTCGAATTACGGTCTCCCGGGCGCTTGTATGAGTGGCAACATCAATGTCGCACGTCAGGATCGGCGTCGCTCTCACCGCCCACGGAAGGGTCGGTGGCGGCTTCGCTAGCCGCGGACTTTCCCATGGCGCGCGTCGGCAAGGCGTTTAATCACTTTGGCGCGGAGATCCATGCCGATCCGGCGTTGATGCACGGGCCCACCGATGCGTACGTGGCGAGTGATGACGCCGACGCAAAGGCCGAGGTGATCGCGCTCGCACACGCGATGGGGTTTGCCGGCAAGGATGCCGGACCGCTGCGCAACATGCGAACGAAATCTCTCCGTGGCTTCCATGATGAGGCGACCCACCGCCAGCGTCAGGAGTGATGGACGCCAGAGGCTGCCAACTCGCGTCGGACACCTGGAACATGAGCCACATACGATTCTTGTCATCAGCCTGGATTGACTTGAGCATTGCATGCGGTCGCTCCTTCGTCGCGTCTGTCTCATTGACCCAAGGAATCCATCACAAGAAGCGGAACGCCCGACAGCGGACCCGATGGAACATCCGTACTCAGCAGCTACAATCCGTTGGAAAGTATCAGCGCGTCGCTCACGCTGCCCTCAACCGGAATCTCGGTGACGATGTCGTGTCCGTTTGAAGGCTGGTGTGCTGGCCTCCGGCATCAAAGACCGCGATCTGGTCTTCGGAGGTGCCCGCCGGAGCAATCCACTGCTCGTGCGTGCGTGGATTCAGATACAGCCACGAGCGCACGGAGATCATGCCGCGTTCCGTCTGAAGCACAGAGGTCGGCTGCGCTTATAATGTGGCAGTGGGCGCCTGCGCGACGCTCGATCCAGAGGAACGGCGGCGTCATATCGCTGCGGAAAAGGGAGAGCCAGCAGGGAGTTGTGCCCGCAAAATCTTCTCCGCCGCCGCCGCGCCGCTCACCAGCGCACCCTCAACGCGGCCACCCACGCACCAGTCGCCAGCCGCCGCCAACCCAGTCACGTGATCGTGAAGCGCCTCCTCGCCAACCGCACCCGTTCGAGCTGCGGGAATCGCGTACCGCCAGCGATGTGCTGCGGCGTACAGCGCGGGTATCGACTCACCGATAACACGAGCAACCGCGTCGAGCAGCAGCGGCACCAGCGCCGCCGCGTCAGATTCGAGATTAGCCGCACTCCACGCCGACGTCGCATGCAGCACCCAACACTCAGGCGCGTCACGTCCGGGCTTACTGGCGTTGCGGGCCACCCACGACAGCACGGCGTCGTCGTTCACAAACGCCGCGTCCCACCACACGTCGGGGCGACGCTCCATGACGACCATTGCCGCGATGCACGGGAGCAGTTCCACACGGGCCAACGCCGCGGCGAATGACGGCGCGTGCGGTGCGAGCAGTGCATGCGTCTGTGGCGCCGGCGCCGTGACCAGCACGGTGTCAAACTCGCCGAGCGCCGCGTCGTCATCGCCGAGCAGTCGCCATGTTCGATCCGAACGCAGCAGCGACTGCACGGCCGTCTCGTAGCGCACATGCAGCGTTCGCGCGAGATCAACGCCTAACGCGCGCATGCCCGGCACCCCTACCCAGCGGGTGATCGCCTCACTGCTCTCACGCCACACACCGCCCTCGCGCGCGGCAATGCGTCCGTTCCACGGCGACACGATGCCGCGATGTTCCCACTCGCGAAGTTGCGCGGCCGTGCGCGGATCACGCTGCGTGAAGTACTGCGCACCGTGATCGAAGTGATACGCCTCGTGCCGACGTGTGGCCGCCCGCCCACCGGGCGCACGTGATTTCTCGAACACGGTCACGCGCACACCATTCGCGACCAGCACGCGCGCGGCGGACAATCCTGCGAGGCCGGCACCAACCACCGCAACACGCGGCGAATTACTCGACACGGCGGTAATGCACGATGCGGAACTCCGGGGTGTCGCGCAGCTCGGTCCCCGCGTCGAAGAGATGCTCAAACGGCGGGAAGAACACATCGCCTTCCACCACGCGCTTCACATGTGTGAGATACAAATCAGAGCACTGTGGCAACGTGTGCGTGTAAATCTGTGCACCACCGCAAATGAACACGTCGCAATCGTGTTCGTCAGCGTCTATCTCGTCGAGGCTCGCGACCGTACGCACACCGGGCCACTGAAAGCCGCTGCGACTCAGCACGATCGTGGTGCGATTCGGCAGCGGACGACCGATCGATTCGAACGTCGTGCGCCCCATCACGACCACATGCCCGCTCGTGGTCTGCTTGAACCATTTGAAGTCTTCGGGCAGGTGCCACGGAATATCCGGTCCGTTGCCGATCACACGGTTCTCCGACATCGCGGCGATCGCCTTGAAACGTTTCATCGTGGCCCCTACACCGCGATGGGCGCGGCAATGGCCGGATGTGGGTCATAACCCACGAGCGCGAAGTCGCTGTACGAGAACGCGTGAATATCGGTCACGGCCGGATTGATCTGCATCTGCGGCAGCGCACGCGGCGCTCGACTGAGCTGCAAGCGCGCCTGATCCAGATGATTGCTGTACAGATGCAGATCGCCGAACGTGTGGACAAACGTGCCGGGCGTGAGTCCGGTCACCTGCGCCACCATCATGGTGAGCAGCGCATACGACGCGATGTTGAAGGGCACGCCCAGAAACAGATCGGCGCTGCGCTGGTACAACTGACAACTCAGTTCGCCGTCCTGCACAAAAAACTGGAACAAAGCATGACACGGCGGCAGCGCCATGTCATCCACTTCGCCGGGATTCCAGGCCGTTACCATGTGGCGACGGCTGTCAGGACGTGTGCGAATTTGCTCAATCACGCGGTCGATCTGGTTGATGGACCGTCCGTCGGCGGTGCGCCAGTCGGTCCACTGTGCGCCGTACACACGACCGAGATTGCCGTCCGCGTCGGCCCACTCATTCCAGATACTCACTCCGTTCTCGGTGAGATACTGAATGTTCGTGTCACCACGCAAGAACCACAGCAGTTCGTGAATGATCGACTTGAGATGCAGCTTCTTGGTGGTCACCATGGGAAAGCCGTCGCGCAAATCGTAGCGTACCTGCGCGCCGAACACCGCGTACGTGCCGGTGCCGGTACGATCGGGCTTGAACTTTCCCTCGTCGAGAACGAGCCGGAGCAGTTGATGATATTGATGCATGACCTGAACTTTAGTGCGTGGCCACGTGTTCGGTGCCGCGGCTGATGGCGCGCGACAGAATCGCCGGGTCAATGTTGCCGCCCGTGACAACGACCATCGTCGTACGATCGCGCGTCTCGATCTTTCCGGACAACAGCGCCGCCAGTGCGGCCGCTCCACCGGGCTCCACTACCAGCTTGAGTTCACGCACCGCGAACGCAATCGCGGCCAGCACCTCGTCGTCGGTTACGCGCAGTCCTCGCCCTACGCGCGGCTGATTGATGGAGAAGGTGAACTCGCCCGGGATCTCGGTGACAATCGCATCGCAGATTGATCGCACACCCGGTGCGTTGGCCACCCGGCTGTCTCTTATACACATCTCCGAGCCCACGAGACTAAGGCGAATCTCGTATGCCGTCTTCTGCTTGAAAA
>ENA-ORBV01011764-ORBV01011764.1-microbial-mat-metagenome-genome-assembly--contig:-NODE-11764-length-13659-cov-5.430938_pt1 | contig 13659 bp, 6 predicted proteins | sample MGYA00237777_ERZ505514 | MGnify/ENA primary metagenome ERZ505514 (study PRJEB26160, sample SAMN06269048) | microbial mat metagenome | isolation source: Oligotrophic lake microbial mat | place...
GGCAAGGGAATGCAGTGCATGGGCAGAATTGGAATGAGAGGGTGCACCAGCTCCAGTGAAAAATCGTTTCTGCTTGTGTTGGAGGATGTCCCAAGGGTGTGATCAACCAACTTCGTCTGCTTGCTAGCTGCTCGCTTAGCGGCGTCGGTGGTGGCCAGTGGCAACAGCAGCCAGCTAGGAGATCAGAAGGAGATTTTGGCATGCCCAGAGCCAAAGTGTGATGATGGATAGGGTGGGGCTTCCTTCTTGATGGCTTCGAAAGTCAGAACGCAACCTCGGAGATGTGTCTGAAAAAAAGCGAACAACACGATCAACTGCGGAAACGAATGCCGTTGGTGTGATGGAATGCAGTTTGGATGCTATTTCTAGCTAGCAGTGAGGGAGCTTGTTGGGAGCTGCTGCCCAGTGAGCAGTGCCACTGGCAGCCATTGGCTGCGTTGAGCCAGCCTGTTTGGCTAGCCAGCTGACAGTCAGCTGCTGGGTCAGCTTCGTCATTGTTGCTGCCAACGTCTGAAACCGAACACCGGAGCCAGGAGCAATGCAGTCAACGGGTCGGAATCACAAGGAAACATGCAAGGGCCATGCACATTTTGCCACATTCGAACAACAGAGTTGCAAAAGCCAAGGCAACCATCAACAAAGCACAAATGCAGACATGTGATGCAGAACCAGGACAACGAAAACCACCCACAGCCCAAGGACACAATGGTTGCTTCAGAACAAGACAAAGAACTTGGTCTCCGCGTTGCATCCAAACAGAGAAATTCAAGAGCCGCCGCAAAGAAAGCAGCTGCGAGAAAGTCAAATGCAGGTGCCACACGGAAAGAACAAGCCACCACAAAGAAGAAGGCCGACGTGACAACGCCGCGTGCAGCAACCGACGAAGAGCTTGGTCTCGGCCCCGAAGGCAAGGACAACAACCGGGTCGTTGGAGCTGGACGAAAGGCCGCCGAGGAGGAAGGAATTCATGGCACATACGATGAAGCCCACAGGCACACCAACAGCGGCGAGATGCACATTTTCAAAATCAAGCAGCACCACCGCAGTCAGAAATCGACTCACCGCCCTTTGCCAGCGGACGTGGAACTCAATGAAAGCATCATGGGCCTACAAAAAAGTGATATTGCCACTACCGCCAATGAGACTCGCGGTGCCAGCAACGAGGGGGTGACTGTCTGCAGCCCGCCTCTGGCGAACGACAAATCTGCTGGCCTTTCTCCTCGAATGAAATGGTTCGTGTTGGTTGGCTTCCTTGCCTTGGCAGTCGTGGTTATTGCTGTGCCTGCTGTCGTTCCCACTGATCGTCAAAAGCCAATGGCCGAGGCACACGCCTTCAACCAAACTTTTGAAAGGACGACAACCCACATTGACCTTCACAATGCAAATTACACCGGTGGCCTTCCCTCTGAGTTGGTTCTGTTGACTGCACTGACCAGTCTCAATCTTAACAGCAGCCAAGTCAATGGAACCATTCCATCAGAGATGGGAATGCTGACTGAATTGAGGCACCTGGATCTTTCCAGCACTCAGCTCACTGGCAGTGTCCCCTCTGAGTTGGGCATGTTGACAGCATTAACTTGGCTTGATCTGTTTGGATGTCAACTCAGTGGAAGCATCCCTTCAGAGCTAGGAATGTTGACTGGATTGGTCAGGCTGGGCCTTGGAAGCAATCAGCTCACTGAAACCATCCCTTCTGAGCTGGGGATGCTGACAGATTTAAGTTTTCTCTATCTTGATAGGAACAAACTCACAGGACCTATTCCTTCTGAAATGGGAAACTTGACACAACTGGTTGGGCTCAAACTTGGAAAAAACAGGCTTACTGGGACAGTCCCTACTGATCCATCTGGGTTGACTTCATTGACTTGTTGTGACATGCAGCACAACTATCTTGGTGGTGGGATGCTGATGGCATTGAAAATTTTAACTGAGGGTTGGCTTACTGGAAGTCTCCCAACTGAGCTGGGTTTGTTCACTGCTTTGACTGGACTTCGCATTGACCACAATGATCATCTCACTGGAAGCCTCCCAACTGAGCTTGGTTTGTTGGCTGTCTTGACTGCCCTGTATGTTGATGACCAAAAAGATCTCATAGGAAGCCTCCCAAGTGAGCTTGGTCTGTTGACTGCATTGACTAGCCTCTCTTTGTCTGACAATGAGCTACATGGCTCAGTTCTTGCTGAGCTTGGAATGTTGACTTTGTTGGAACAGCTCATGCTTGGAGACAATCAGCTCACTGGCATGGTTCCCATTGCCATTTGTAACAACACTGCTCATGAGTTGCTTGAATGTTCAATTGAAGGCACCAAACTTTCTGTGGATTTGTCTCTTTTTTGCTTTTGTAGTTAATTTGGCATCATAATTTTTATGCTGATTGCATGAACCAGCTGCAACAACATTTTCTGTCTTCTTGTAGAAAAACATGAACCAAAAGTGTTGACAGGTGAATCAAAGTTGCAATGAAACAAACCACATGCATGCACCTGCCTTTAACAGGTCTGCTGTCAAGTGATTTTGCCCCCCGCATCAAGCAGTGTCACCGCCTGTGTTGGCAACAGAGCCCAAAAGACAATGGACCAAACCTCAGAGCTTGTGAATGATTGCATCAGCATGACTGGTGAAGACTCAGAAGATCTCAGTCACAACAAAGAAAAAACAAATGATGTGTCTGACACCATTGGACCAGTGAACAGCGAGCAACCTGTCCTGTGTCTTCATGAGACAGTGAAAATTTGAGTTGATGTTTTTTGGCAAATTGACCACAAGGTGGCACTTGCTTGCATCTCCAATTCAGATGCAACATCTGACCCAACAAGTCAAGAAGGGAAACATGACACAATCAAAATGACCAAAAGACATGAATTGAATTCAACACTTTCTGTCTCCATCCAAATTCAAAGCTTCAGTTGTCTGCTGGTAGCAAAATTCCAAGGACAGTTTTGACCAAACCAACAAAGGAAATGGTTCGATTGTGATGGGATTCATGGAGGAGTGTGCTTCATAACAATTCCTTCAGTTCAGGAATCTGCACACTTTTTTCCAAACTGAAAAGAGCATTCAAAACAGCCAACTGAATCTCTGGTCCATGAGCAAACCTGCCCTCAACACTTCAAAGCATGATGACCAAAATGGATCAAAAGACAGATTGAACAACTGCAACCAAATGAACAATGCAAAACTGACAAACAAGCAATGGACAAATCAAAAAACAGACAAAAAACATCTGCTGCATGCTCAAGCTGTGACATTGTCGAAAAGTCCACAACAAACACAGATCACAATGATTGTGAACCACTGGGTCTCGTTGTGTCCAACCACCTCAGAATTGTTTTCAACGAAGCCGTCCCCCAAAATTGACAAGTGATGTGAGCATCCAACAGTTCAAACCGTCTCCTTGCAGCTGCAGATTGTGTCCATTCATGTGGGGGGCAAGCACAACAGCGCAGGGAGAATGCACATTGAAATGGTGCAAAGCATGGACAAAGCAACATTTTGGTCAACTGAAAAAACATCTGACTCGCATGCTTGCACCCTGATTTTGTCTCAGATTGATCCCAACTCCATGCAATCATGACAATGGCATTGCCAGTGTCATTGTCGGACAAGATCACCTCATTGACACAGGAAAACATTTGCAACAAAAAGATGTGATTTTGTCAGAACAAAAAAAGGGAAGCAAACCAGATCCAATCAGCAAGAAACAACAAATTTCTCATCAACTCCAACAACAATGACCAACTTGTCATGGACATGACAAAAAAGTTGTGTTGATGGGCCAATCAGCCCAACAAACAAATTGACAGAGGTGCAATGTTTGCTGCAACCACCGCTCAGCAAACGGCCACAACAACAACCACAACTGGTAGTGCAACAACTGCGAGGACAACCACACCAACCACCACCACAATCCAAAGGGAAAAAGTCAGTTCCACGCACCGCAATTCAAACGTTGCTCTTGACTTGTTGCTTTCTGCTCGGGTGTTGTGTGGTGGCCGTCTTGCTCTTGAAATGGAATGTGGCAGCCTCTTCTCCTGCCACCGTGGAACGCCGGCAACATTTTTGGAACCAAGAAGCGGCCTTTCGCATCTTTTTTGATCACGTCGGCAAGACGGGAGGAACATCCATTGGCAGCATTTTGAAGATCTTTTGTCAAGCCAGAGTTCAAGAGGACTCGAGGCAATGTTGTTTGGATCAATGGGAACAACGACACAGCATCGACAATGCTGCGAATGCAACCCACTGTGATGAAACACTGCTGAGTCAACATGCACATGGATTTGCGCACGTCACGGGATGGTGTCCACTTCCACCACCACCAGCTGAGTCCTCTGCCATGACAACCACCTCTTTGTCAGGTGCTGCTGCTTCTGCTGCCAATGGCGATGGAAGGCCTTCCAACATGAACCAGCAGGATCATCATGCCCAAATTCTTCAAGCATCCACCCACTTGCTGATGAGTTCACGCAATCCCATGGAGAGAGTCGTCAGTTTGTTTTATCACATGCATCCACGCAATTGTTGCACGTGCCCAAATGGCGCGGCCCTTCCACGGGAACCTTTCACACTCATTGACAAGGCCTGCATTGCCAAACGTCGCATGGAACGCAGTCCCGGAAGTCGTGAACATGGAACACAGTCCCGGAAGTCGTGAACATGATTTCTGTCAAGCGTGTTTTCCGACTGTCCATGAGTTGGCCATGGCCTTGGATGGACAACGCCAAGCCCAACAACACCTTTGTCACAAATTGGACAGGGAAACCCTGGCCAGTCAGGGTGGTCTCAATGGCATGCGTCAGGAAAGCGCAAAATGGCCTGTGCTTTTAACGAAGGGGGCATTTGGCCTTAATTAAGACCGATTGGCCGTGACAAAAGCGCAGGTCATTTGTGGGCCAATTGTGCCCATTGTGCCCATGTTTCCAATGTCTTGCAACCCACGCACCCACTGTCTTCTGCGCAAGAGATGGACAAGCCGGAATTGTGGGTCATTCGCACCTGACATTTGTGGCAGGATTTGCAACACATTGAAACCACCATGTTGGAATGAAATGGAACCGTTTTTGTCATGCAAGAATAACCAAAATCACCCACCAATGTTGGCGACGACAAGGAAGACTCGAACCAGGAGGCAGTTCTGCAACCACCACACCACAAGGATCCACTGTCAGCCGAGGGACACTCGATTCTATGTTGCGCTTCACAAGCCGAATTGGACGTGTGTCGACAACTCTTGTTCGTGGCTACCAATTTGGAACCTCAGGAAAAAGAGGATGCTCTGCGAGACGTCTTGCAAAATTGCAAGAGCACTGCTGCTGTGAATGGTGGCACCAATGACGGGGACGATGACAATGAGAGTGAAATGGTTTCCACCATGGAACAACTCAACAAGAATTGTGACGAGACCTGTCCCATGGTGGTTCCAACACAGCAAGAATGCATCTAGCCATGTGCATTGCGCTCTCCTAATGCTAGTGGAAATGATTCGCACGGAGAACCCGAGTGTCTCTCACGAATGCACCCAAAGGACAAGCGTTGACACCTGCATCTGTCTGAATGGACCGCACGTCGAGCATGCAAAGAATCCCCCTGCAGAATTTTCTCCTACAGCATGCATGCTAGCTAGCTAGCAGGAACCATTGTGGTGCGCCAGGCCAGGCCAGACCGTTCCTTAGGCAGCCAACTTACTGTGCAGTGTCATGCAAGAATGTGGGGATTGTCGCACAAACGTCAAGGACATAAAATGCATGTCATTGCCTTTTTTTGGTGAAAGAAAGAACCATGTGGACTGGTTTCCTTGTCCACGGATCGTTTCGTGTGCTGCTGTGTCTTCCAAGCTATCCGCACAGCGTCTCGTAATAGCTAATGTCCCTCCTCATAGTTGCTCTTGCTACTAGTAGCTAGTCTACTATGAGCATCACTGCTACTGTAGTTTGGCACTACTAGACTAGCTATCTAGCTACTGTGCTAGTAAGTACAGTAGAGTTGCATCACCATTCTCAATCTCCAAGTTGAGGCACACAAGGTCCTTGAAGACCTTGATCTCAATGCGGTTGCCCCGCACAAGGCCAATGTCAAAGCGATGCTGGTCCTTGGCGGGCTGGGGGTGTGCTCCAAAACACATCCCGAGAGTGCACATTGGACAATTCCGCGTTGGAGACACGGTTCAAAAAATACTGGCCAAAGGACGATCCGACATGAAATTCAAGGAATGGAATTATCAAGAATGGTTGGAAGTTGCAGGGGCTGATTTTTTTGGATTGAACTGGTTGTGTGCTAATTTATTTTGAGCTATCATAAATTAGTCTTGAGATGAAACGCATGTAACATACCGAACAAGCCGCCAGCTTGTCCTTTAGAGAGAGAGAGAGAGAGACCAAACCACAGACACGAGATAGTAAAACACCAAAATGTACCAACATCCGACTCACCATCCGACCATGAATTCCACAGCCCCAGCAGCGCTCTTCTGAGATGCTTATAATTATAACCAAATACTCGAGGTTATCAAATCAATCATCCACCACCAATCATAGCCGCCAGTGTGCAGCAGCAAGAAATCCGCAGCGCCCACGAGTACTCCACAGTTACATGTCCAGATACTCGAGATTATCAATGTACATCATGAAAGAGGATCGCTTGGCGGGCTGTCCCTCATCGACACCGGTAGGAGATCCCGGTGCGTCTCGTTCCGCCTTTTTTTGGGCGATGAATTTACCGGCATCCACGCGATTCCAGGGCCAAGCCCGCGCATCCCGAGCACACTCGGCGGCAATATCCATACTGGAAATCACCCCGACAAAATCGCCCGCCTTGTTGATGACAATGGCATGATGTTTCTTGTTTTTTTCAAATACTTTACTAGCATCGTCCTTGAACATGGTGTCCACCACGGCCACGAGATTGGTGTGCATAATTTCTGCCACCGTACACAAGTCCAAACTGAGTTCCTTGTGATAGGCATCTAGCATGTCTGATCGGGTCACAATGCCCACGGGTCGTTTCTTTTCGGCGTCCATGGCAATGACACAACCCACCTTGTTGGTAATCATGAGATCCAAAGCGGTACGAATGGAATGTTCGGGCATGCAACTGACGACCTTGTCTTGGGGGGTCATAAAGGCAGAAACGTGGACCATGGTGACTTGTATTTATTTTTTAATTAATTTTGGATGGATTCGAGAGCGATAAAAGAAAAGGAGAGTTCTCAGTGAGTTGAGTTTTGTGGGAGAAGAAAAGGGAAGAGGAAAATAAACTACAGTCGAGAACCCTCTTCTCTTTGTTGAAGGAATCGTCAGTTTGACATGATGGCGAGTCATCATGCATCTGGATCTTTCGTCTTCCAAAGTACTTTGCTGTGTTGTATCGTATCGATTCGATTACAGATCGGGATTCGGTTTCCTACTGCTAAACCTAGTTAACTAGCTAGCAACTGGTAGCTGATTACTTTGTGCTACTTTTCTACTCTAGCTAGCTACTACTAGATAGAGCATAGCCAGCTGTTCACCTGCCACGATTGGTAATGGTGTGTTCTCAAGTGCGTGGAAACGTGTCAAATCTGTCAACCTCATTTTGTGAGAACGAGAACGCTGGAATCACATTCCGGCCGTGACAGTTTTGCATTATCACCCGGCGGGAGGTTCTCTTTATTTTGGGGGTCGCTCAGGTGCCCTACGTAGGTACAATCTGATTTAATCCAAACCGCCGCACATTGCCCCTAAAATGACGTGGCGACGAAAAAATGAGGGAACAAGAACATACTACGTGTAGAACAACACACCCATCATTGAATCATCATTGTAATAGCATTGGAGCCCGTTCATGTTCTTCCGGTCTACGAGACCAGAACCCCGCCAAACGCCAATGAACCTATAAAGAACACAAAAGTACGTTGTGGAAATGGAACTAATAGCGAGAGACTCAAGTAGCAACTGAAGTGGTACCATAAAAGAGTCGAAAGGACATCAAACTAAAACTAACAACACGACAAAGTTACAATATCAGGCATGTCAAACCTCCCATCAAACAACAACAGCAGCAACAATGCATCAAGTCTTGATTTTCATTCCTTGTCCTCCTCATCTTCTACTCAAACTTGTCAAAGGCGACGAACCTTCAAATTTTTAGTGCAACGACACCAACAAGCGCAAGTGATGGATCTCATTTGTCGTCGCATGGGAGGCCAAGACGGACTTATGCTGGAGCACGTTTCATCCGTGTATTTGGATACACCTGGATGGAGTTTTTACAACCGTCTACTCGGGGGCAAGGCTAAAAAAGGTTGCAGTCAGGCTGACAGGGAAGCTGCAACATTGTTTCGTATAAGAAAATACCAAGAGCTGCCTCATCTGGTATGGATCGAACTCAAGACCTATCGCTGTACAGACGCCGATCCGAATCATCCCGAGTCTATTAAAGAGCGAGTGGCTCTGTTGGATACGGATATTGGCTCCTTTCTCACCACGACCTGGGGGCATGTCGATGCCAAACAGGCGCTGAAAAATATTTCAACCAATGGTGCAAGCGGCAAGGATAGAATGGACGAGGAGGGGGCAATTTCCTTGCTTCTTGGTATGCAACATATGATCCAGGCGCTGCAGCTCCAACCTTGTGTCGAAACAAAATATTCACGCATGGCATTTACGTCCAAATCGATTCGTATCACACTGGATTGGGATATTATGGTCCAACATTGGTCATCGACAACTATGAGTGGAGTAGCAGGCTCCAAGGGACAAGACGATACAAACAAAAATATCCAAAATCAAAGCCTTGTTCCGCTACCCTTTTGTATATTAGAAATCAAGCTTCCGTCGCCTTTGTCAGCATCATCATCATCATCATCATCAGCATCATCATCATCATCGTCATCATCATCATCATCGTCATCCGCGGCGGCGGCAGCAGCAAAAGGTGATGCGATTCCTCCTTTTCTCCACTCCTTCCTTCGCAATGGCATCCTTCAAGAATGTCCCAAATTTTCAAAGTTCATGACGGCTGTGGCAATCGTCAACAAGGACAACATACCATCAGCATTATTGCCATATTGGATGAACAGTATCACCCGCGAGACCGGAAGTGACAAGACAATATCTGATTTGAATCAATCTATTTCCTGGCTAGCACGTTGTCAGGGACTACCAATTATCAACTCGAGGCTCTAATTAAAATTGAAAGCACGGCAGTTATTGGTCTCACGTGCTTTATGAACTATTAGCTACTGTAGTAGTATTCTAACATGAGTGGTATAGGGGTTTTAGAAGAAAAAAATCCAATCTACACGAGTACGTTATACAGGCTATTCCATCAATATTGTTGTTTCAAAAATATAGAATACACTGCTCTTGATTATCAATAGATACCGCCCGCGGTCAAGACTTCACAAAAGTTGTCAAAATAGATTTTGCTTTCCCCCTTCAAATCCACTTCCAGAATGACAAATTCCAACTCGTCAGGACTCTTGGATTCAAAGGCGGATATGGTGCGCAAGCCAGCCGGACTAAGATAGCCCTGTTTGAGTGTATCAAAACGATCAAAGGCCGCCTTTAATCGGTCCGGGGACAGCAACTTTTTCTCCTCAATGGACGCCACGGCAAATTCCGAATAATCGACCGTTCCATTTCTATGAAGAAAAAGTACAAAAAAAAAGTCAGTGAGAGGAGTACCAGCGTACTATGGGCAAAACAAGTCAGCAATCATGGACTTACCCATCGGTATCGACACGACGAAAGACATCTTCCAGTTCATCGTCAGACAAGTTCGTATTAAAGGCCAGCATGAATCCCGCCCGTACTTCATCGCGGTGCAGTTTACCATCCTTGCGCAGATCCAGCTGATCAAAGACTGCATCCACTCGGGATCGTTCTTGACCCGTCAGCAACTCGCTGGCAATGTAGTTGCACACGGCCTGTTTGAGCCGCGAATTGGGATTGTGCTTGAGCAAATTGTTAAAGACCATCAAACTCTCTTTTGTCGCTTCTGCCGATTGTGGTTCCGACATGGCGGACAAAACGGGGACAGCGTTGCTGTTGTCGTCGTCCGTCTTTTGCAATGCCGCCAGCCACGGATGCTGCAAAGCCTCTTCGGCGGAGGGACGATTCCGACCCTTGACTTGCAAGAGGGATTCGATCAAGGCTTTTACATGTTTGGAGACGGGATCGCCATTGGGAGTCGTATCGGAAAACCGAAGTTTGCTGGCGCCCTTGTTCATGCGCCACAGAATGTCCTCTTCGGTATCGGTTTGATAACAATCCACAAAGGGCAATTTCCCATACAGCATGCAGTAGAGTAAGACACCGCACGTCCACATGTCAGCCTTGGCATCGTATCGGGGATGGGGCTTGTGCACTTCGGGGGCATGATAGACCACTTCCAAGTCGGTTCCGCCACCGCGTTTCTCTTTAATGGTGTCATTCTTGTCGTCCAAGGCGACAGCTGTATCAAAATCAACCACCTTGATGACTTCATAGTTGTCGTGTTGATCCAACAAGATATTGCAGGGACGCAAATCACAGTGAACCACCAATGCCTCATCGTGCAAATGTTGAAGACACTTCAAAATCTGCAAGGCAATCGTTTGTACCACGGACTCGCTCAAGGACATGTTCGGGGCATTTTCCAATTGCGTTTGTAGATTTTCGCCATAGCATCGTTCCATGACCATGACCTGATTGTCGTTATGCTCGTAGAGTTTATAAACCTTGGGAATATAGGGGCAGTCGATTCGGCGCAGAATATCAAATTCCGGACATTTTTTCTCCAGCGGATCCAATTCCACACTGTCGTCATCGTCATCATCCTCGGTTTTTTCTTCTTGCACAATTTTCACCACCCGTGATGTTTTGGTGGGAATGTGGGTACACTCCTGGATCCGACAAAATGCGCCATCATAGATGATACTGCCCAACTGATACATTTTCAAAAAGACTTCATCGGTATAATCGGCGAGCAAATTGGTATTGGGTTTGATCATGATACTCTTTCGATTGGAAGCCCGCTTCTTAAAGTCTCCACCCATTGTGGGAGGAAGGGCGTGGCCGTGATTGACGACGGAAAGACGACGACCCGTCAGGAGTCCCGTCGAGGACAAGCGGGATGTAGATCCTTGGCCTTTGTCGCGATTTCGACTGCTGCGTCTGCGGCTACTTTCATCCATTTCCGATGACTTGCGTCTTCGACTACTTTCATCCATTTCCGATGACTTGCGCCTCCGACTACTTTCATCCATTTCCGAGGACTTGCGTCTCCGACTGGTATCATCCATTTCCGACGACTTGCGCCTCCGACTGGTATCATCCATTTCCGAGGACTTGCGTCTACGACTGGCATCGTCCATGCCACGACTTGTGCTTCGTTTGCTGCTTCGTTCCCCCATTCGATGATGATGATCCGTGCTGTGACGTTTGCTGCTCCCATCCATTCGATCCGAGCGTCGACTGGAATGTCGATCCGAGTGTCGTTTGCTACTACTTCGATCATCTCTGTGATGATGCCCATGACGAGAGGAATGGCGTTTGCTGCTCCCATCCAACCGGGATGACGCCGATCTCCGATTCCCACCACTGCTGCCGCCAGTATTGCTGTGGTGACGACTGCTTCGTTTCCGTTCCAAGTCATCATCTCCTCGATCTCCTCGTCGACGATTGCTACTGTCTCTCATGCGATGACTGCTGTCTCCTCCCATTCGATGCATGCTTTGTTCAATTTCTGTTTCGTCTCTGCGACTAATGTCGATGATGCTGTCGTTGAATTTGTTGGGGTCGTCACGTGATTGTGAGGTGTTGGCGTTTTCATCGCGGGAGCTGCCACCGCTTTCGTTGTCCTTGTCGTTGTCCTTTTTGATTTCTACTTGTTCCGTGGGTATTGATATTTTTTCCTCCTTCTTGTCATCATCATCATCATCGGAAACTGGAGAAGACAGTTTGTGAACGTTGCTGCCGGTTTCTTCTTCCCCATGGACAGAAGACTCCTTTACAACTGAATGGTCTAGGATATTTGCCGTTGCTTTGGTGTCTGCTATAACAGCTGTGGTGGCCTCTATCAATTCGGGTGTCTCGGCATATTTGGCAGCGGCCAGCCTGGCAATTTCCAATTGTGTTTCGATATCGTCATCACTGTCTGTTTCTTCGTCTTTGTTTGGTGGATCCACTACGACTGGCACTGGCTCTGGCTCAGGAACAGATTCCGGCTCTTGTGGAAGGTCCAAGGATTTGTCTCGATCGCGCCGACTGCTTGTCGTTCGACTGTGACTGTGACTGTGACTCCGCGACGACGACTTTCGAAGAGACGATGGACGACCACTTCTCGAAGGATGATTGCGGCTGCTGCGACTCATATCCATATCGCGACGTCTGGAAGAAGAACGCCGAGGACTGTGACTACTGCTGCTTGGTTGGCGTCGACTGCTGCTCCTCGAGTGGCGGTGGCTACTTTCACCCATTCGAGTGCTACTATTGGATTGGCGATGACTGCTTTCTCCCATTTTTCGACTGCTCGTGCTGCGGTGGTGATGGTTGTGATGACTGCTGCGACTTTTCATTCCGTCGTCCTTCTCGTGAGAGTCTCTTCGTCTCATACTGGAACTGGTACCACTCACTTCCATTTCTTTGCTCGTGTCTCGGCTTCTTCGACGACTTTCATTCAAATGTCGACTGCTGCCTTCTCTCTCTCGTTCTCGGTCTCGTCGACTGCTGCTGTCTCTGAGACGACCTTCTCGATGACGACTGGGTCTATGAGAAGAAGAAGAAGCCTTGCCGTTGTGGTGATCATGGCGACTGCTTCGATCCATACTAGTACTGGTAGTATTCTCTTTGGGTCTTTGACTGCTTCGTTTTTCCTTTTCTTCTTTTTGGGTCGCGTCTTTTTGGTCGTTGCTGTTACTATCGATTTCACTGTGACTCGAATCCGTGCTACTACTGGTACCAATTGTGTGGGGCAGCCGAGCTGCGCCATCCATATCGGATCCTCGCTTTTCCGTCACCAATTCTTCGTCATGCTCAATGGTAATCACGGGGGGAATGTTCACGTCCACTTCACCTCCCATCATCCTGTTCCAAAAACAAAAAGCAGTAGCTGTCAATCAATTGTTATAGGAAAGGGTAGCTAGCTAGCTAGCTAGTACAGTAGCTACTGCAGCAAGTAAGGAATGGCAAGTACTGCAAAATGTAGTAGAACTCTAAATTAAATCCCAAGTAGAGCGTGTGGTAGTTAAGATTTTGTGTTGCAACCCAGAAGGAGATGTAAGGTGTTGGTTCTACTAGTAGCTACTAGCTAGAGTGGGGTGTCACACTAATAGCTACCGGTACTAGCTACCTCTACTCACTACTAGCTAGTACTTGTAGCAAAGTAGCCACAAGACTGTTTGCTGCCGTTGGTTGCAGGGAGCTTCTTCACCACGCGGGTCCACCAGAAAGCACAATAAACAGTAATGCACAATAAAAGCTGCAGTAGACTAGCTAGTAGTACTCTTTTTATGTCCCGCTTGGCTTTCCTACTAGCTACTACTGTAGTAGCTACTGTAGTAGTTGCCATTTACAGGTACTAATTCGCAGTAAGTAGCTGATACTTGTACATCACACTAGTACTCCGCAGCGTCGGTGGTCAAGCTATTTTGTACCACTATTGAAGAGTTTAGTACATCGTGGAGTTATTGGACAAAATATACTA
>ENA-ORBV01011765-ORBV01011765.1-microbial-mat-metagenome-genome-assembly--contig:-NODE-11765-length-13658-cov-4.691407_pt1 | contig 13658 bp, 13 predicted proteins | sample MGYA00237777_ERZ505514 | MGnify/ENA primary metagenome ERZ505514 (study PRJEB26160, sample SAMN06269048) | microbial mat metagenome | isolation source: Oligotrophic lake microbial mat | place...
GCATAAAGTCTCCTTTCCGTTTGAGATTGTGACGGAGAGGGGATTACGGTTGTGCTGGATGAAAGAGGGAGGCTTGGCTAAATGGTTTGACTGGAATCAGTTAGCTGGGTCGAGATTTTTCGAAATTCTTGTGAAAGGGTGGGGACGTAAATCTCGTTCTTTGAATAGAGCACCGCATTCCCGCCAATCTTCACCCGGTCTCCAGCCAAAGCGCAAAACAAGTCTCCCCCACGCTCTGATATCTGTTTCGCCCGCATCTCAGTCTTGCCCAGTCTCTTCGCCCAATATGGGATCAGGGTTGAATGGGCACTCCCGGTAACCGGATCTTCTGGCACGCCCTGGGCCGGAGCAAAGAATCGGCTCACGAAATCGACTCCTGGCTGATCTCCAGGCGCAGTCACAATCACGGCGAATCGATGGATCCTCGATAGCGCCAACATATCGGGTGCAAGCCGCCGCACCTCATCGGCGGTCTCGTAGATCGCAAAATAATCGCGAGCCGCCAGAATCTCCTTCGCCGGCAGATTCAGCCCCCCAAGTAAATGCTCATCGGGGCTGCAAGGTGTCGGTGGCCGAGAAGGAAAATCGAGCGTATAGATTCCGTCCCGGATCGCAACCCCAAGAGGGCCTGACTTTGAGTGGAATGTGATTGAAGTCGCCAGAGGATCGATAAATTGCTCAATCACAAACCCGGATGCCAACGTCGCATGCCCGCAAAGGTCAACCTCGGTCTTCGGTGTAAACCACCGGATGTCATATCCATCTGGCCGCTGCACAAAATAAACGGTCTCGGCCAGGTTATGCTCGGCCGCCATCGCTTGCAACAGATCATCGGGCAGCCAGGAATCGAGCGGAACCACCGCCGCCGGGTTGCCATGAAAAGCTTTGTCAGTGAAAGCATCGACGATATAGCAGATCAGTGTCATCCAGACTTGATTATCGATTACTGCAGGCGTTGCCTGGTCTTTTCGTTCATGACAAGCTCATCAAAAATAGCCAGCACCTGCTTGCGATAGCTATATACCCGCTTCAGGTTGTCTCGGAAATTATCGGCATAACGTCGAGTTCCCAACCACTTCTGCAGCGTATCCTTGGGCACGTCAATGTCCCGGCGAAGGTCATCCGCCGAGTGCCCACGCAAAAACAGGCCATAAAACATGGCTGCTTCTCTTTGCGGTGCTAGAGGATCGGCTTCGTCCCGGAACAGCATGGATTGAACTCTTCTTCTTTATCGGATGCGCGCCAGAAAAACTCAGCGCGAAAAAATGAGTATACGGAGAAGAGAGCCAACTCGCAACTAGGGAATTAGCGGAGTGCAATTTCAATCTGGTTGAGGATCTCTTCCTCTTCAGGGGTGATCTGCTTACCACCAAACCCGAGAAAACCACCTTCCCGGGCCGCTTCCGCCACTTTGCGTGCCAGTGTGGTCAGCCAGAACTTGAATTCAACCGCTTCTTCCTCGCTCGCCTTGGCGCGAAGAATATTGGAAAGTTCCCGGCAACCTGCAATCCCCACCGCACGAATCCCCTCAGCGCTCTCACTATCCATCTTGTGCATGCTTACGTTGCTTTTCAGGTCTTCCGCCAAAACATGCATCAGTTCACTCTGCACTCCATCAAGGCCAGTGCGCAAAACCTCTGACGCCGCAAGTGACTCCTGATAAATCCCGATCGGCCCACTCGGGCTGGCAGACATCACAACCAACCCGGTCAGCATCGGAATCTTCCGAAACAGATCCCATTCGTCAACGGTGAAATTCGATTTATTGGCCACGGCTCGATGATAACGGATCCCCAAAGGATTCATCCAGACCTTCAAATTTATGGATCTCCTGCGGTGTTGCCGAATGGTATATACTCCTGTCTGGGAGGATCTACCTAACAATATGAAAAAGATTTTTGCAGTTGCAGCATTGATGAGCTCGGCGATGTTCGCCGAATCATGGACCGGCACGATCGTTGACACCTCGTGCAAAACAAAAGACCTCGCCAGCCACACCAAGCAGTGCTTGATGGGTTGCGCCAAGAGTGGCCTTGGAATCGTGTTGAGCGATGGGAAGTTTGTCAAGTTTGACGAAGAAGGCAACGTCAAAGCTCTGGCTGCTCTCAAAGCAAGCTCGAAGGACAAGGATCTCAAAGCCAAGGTTACCGGCACAGTCGAAGGCGACGTGCTCAAGGTTGCCACAGTCGAAATGATGTAGTTTTCTGTTTTAACAAACGCCGCTGGCTCTCACGAGTCGGCGGCGTTTTGCTTTTGCAACCCGCTCCAAACCGGGTAAATCGACGGGTTCTCCAGCCACGTATTCAAATGCAGTAGAACCTGTTTGCGCCTGGCATCTGCAGGATTCTTGGCAAGCAAAATCTGCGCATGTCGCTTCGATTCCAAAACACACTCACGACTCTTCTTCGGCTCAAAGCCGTAAATATCGCTCAGCCCCGACAGAGTCCGGCACAAATTCTCAAAGCGATCCTGCCTCACTCCCTCAACCAGCGGGTGCAACCCGATCGCAGTGCCTCGAAGCAGTCTTCTCAGATAAGAAGCACTAGCGCCTGTCGCAACCAACAGCTCCGCAAACAATTGCGGGCCGACTTCCTTAACCCCAGCCAACAAATCAGGCAACTGCCGCTTAACGTTTTTGCCCACGACGATAAGCCTCGACAGCACGGTTATGATCGGTTAAATTTTCCGAGAAAACATGATGCCCTGTGGCCCCGGGTTGAGCCACAAAGAAAATGTCCTCAGTCTTGGCAGGGTTCAGCGCAGCCTTCAAAGACTCAAGCCCCGGGTTGGCAATCGGCCCCGGCGGCAGTCCCACATTTTGGTACGTGTTGTAAGGATTCGGGTTCGCCAGGTCCGACTTGTAAATCGTCCCCCGGTATCGATTCTCCACCAGTGCCGCATAGATCACAGTCGGGTCGCACTCCAGCTTCATGCCCTTCTTGAGTCGATTCGTAAAGAGCCCCGCAATGCGTGGCCGTTCCTCAGGGGCCGCCGATTCCTTCTCAACCAGGCTTGCCAGCGTAACAATCTGATGCGGCGCAGCCGTTGTACCGAGCTTTCGCCACACCTCGCGAAACTGCCTGGTCAGCCGCTGGCAAAGCGATTGTCCCGTAATCTTGCGAGGCAACCGGTAGGTTGAAGGAAACAGATAGCCCTCCAGCGTCGGCGCATCGGCATCCAGATCGCGAATCAATGTTGGGTCTTGAGCAGCCTTCAAAAACTCAGCCCCACTCAGCAGCTTCTGCTCCTCCAGAATTCGGGCGATGTCGTAGATAGAAGACCCCTCAGGAATCGTTAACTGTCCAAAATAAACATCCCCGCGCACAATCTTCGACAACACAGCATCGAGCGTCTGCTCCTTCTTGAACAAATACTCGCCGGCCTGAAACCTCTTGCCGGGATGCATCGCACGCCAAAGCCAAATCTGCAGCGGGCTCCGCAAAAGCCCTTCAGCCTCAAGAATCTCCCCAATCCGCAACGTGGAAGCCCCCTTCGGGATCTCCACAAACTTCTCCCCGGTATAGGCGGCAATTGGTTGACGATAAATGCCAAACAGAATCAGCACCGGAATGCTGGCAACCAACACGAGTAGGAGAACTTTCTTCATTGGTGGTCCAGCGACTGCAAATAGCCTTCTAGAATCATCGTTGCCGCAAGCTGATCCACCTTCCCCTTGCGTTCCTCGCGGCTCCATCCATATTCATCCAGCACCCGGTGTGCCTGAGAACTCGTCAGCCGCTCATCCCAAAACGCAATCGGCAACTTCGAATACTGTTCGAGCCGAGCGGCAAACTCACGAACCGCCTCCGATTGACGTGACAAATCCCCAGACATGTATTTCGGGTCCCCAAAAACAAAAAGCCCCACCTCACGATCGCGAGCCAATTGCGCAAGATAAGCGATATCCTCGCGAACTCGTGTCCGTGTATAGGTGGGCAATGGTTGAGCAGTGACACCAAAAGGGTCTGAAAGGGCAAGGCCAATGCGGCGTTTACCAAAATCTAGCCCCAAGATGCGTGCAAAGGGTTGAGCCATCGTAGCGACTCTTCTAGTATGGAATAACAGGACAAGGATGTCAGTTCTAGCTTCAGCCAGCAACACGAATGAAACAATGGGCGCGCCAGCAAACAGCGGCGGGTCCAACACAGCCACGCGCATCATCGCAGTGGCCTGCATCATCGCGATGCTTTACTACGGCCGTGCCTTCTTTGTAACTCTCATCAGCGCCGTCATCATCACCTTCATACTCCAGCCCTTCGTCATCGGCTTCATGAGCTGGAAGATCCCCCGCTCCATCGCCAGCTTCCTCGTCTGCTCAATGTTCGTCCTCCTCGTCTACTTCTCCGGCCTCGGCCTCGTCACGCAGGCCAGCGGTCTCGTTGACGACCTCCCGGGCTACGGCAAAAAGATAGGTGAACTGATCGATGGCGCCGCAGACCGCCTCGCAGACCTCGAACGCAGCATGTCCCAGATGATGCCGAAAAAAATCCAGGAGCAACAGGCCCAACAACTCGAGACTCAAAAGAAAGGCCGCCGCGCACGCATCCCGGTTCCCCCGCCGGTAGACCCCAATGCTCCAGCCCCAGTACAGGAAGTCCGAATCCAGCAAGAGCAATCCCCCCTCCTGAGCTTCCTCTACTCGCGCTTCGAGACCATCTACAGCGTCACACTGATGGCCAGCTTTGTACCCTTTCTCGTCTACTTCATGCTCAGTTGGAGCGACCATATCCAGCGCGCCTTCCTCAGTTTGTTCGAAGGCTCAGACCGCGCTATCGCCTCAAAAAGCATGGAGAGCGTAGCCCAAATGGCACGCGCCTACATGGCTGGTAATTTCGTCCTCGGTCTAATCCTCGCGATCCTCAGCACGATCTTCTTCATGTTTATCCAGCTACCCTATCCGCTCCTTATTGGCCCCTTGAGCGGCTTCCTCAGCCTCGTCCCCTATATCGGCCTTCCACTCGCCCTGGTCCCACCCGTGCTTGCCGCCCTCCCCGTTTACGCAAAACTCAGCGGCTACCTTCTAATCGCCAGCGGCGTCGGCACACTCCATCTATTTGCCCTCAACCTGCTCTATCCAAAAATTGTCGGCGGCAGAGTGCACCTGAATCCCCTTGCCGTCACGATTGCCCTCATGTTCTGGGGCCTCATATGGGGCGGCATCGGCCTTGTCCTTGCCGTGCCCATCGTCGCCGGCATCAAGGCTGTATGTGATAACGTGACCGCTTGGAAACCCTACGGAAAACTCTTGGGAGATTAACAATGAATCGTCGTCAACTGATACTGGCGCTCAGCGCTGCTGGCTTAGTGCAAGGCAAAGGCCTCGATTGGTCACGATTCGCCGTGCTCACCGATGAAGTCGCAGGCAGCGAAGCCGACGCCATCGCCTTCGCCAAACAATATGGCCTCAAGTGGGTCGAACTCCGAGACAGTCCCCGCGCCCAGGACCGCACCCGCAAAAACGAAACCTACTTCCGCATGGACCCCGAACGCCTCAAGCAAGTCCGTACCAACCTCAAAGCCGCCGGCCTCAAGGTCAGCTTCCTCAACACCGGTCTCCTCAAGTTCGGCCTTCCCGGCACAGAACTCAAGATGTCGCGCCCCGAGTCCCCCGAAAACAAGACCAGGCGCGAAGCCCGCCAGGAAGCTCAATACGCCGACCGGATGAAAGACCTCGAACTCGCCATCGGTGCCGCCCACGCCCTCGATGTCTCCCAACTCCGCGTCTTCGCCTATGTCCGCGCCGTAGACGTACCTGCCATCTGGGATCGCCTCGCAAACGAACTCGGCGAATACGCTCGCGTTGCTGAAAAAGGCGGCGTCACCCTCCTGCTCGAAAACGAATCCAGTTGCAACGTAGCTACCTCGAAAGAACTGGCTGACATGACCCTCAAGGTCAATTCCAAAGCCCTCGGCATGAATTGGGATCCCGACAACACCTTCGCTTTCGGTGAAAAAGCCTGGCCCGACGGCTACAAAGCCCTGCCTCTCAAAAAACTCGGCAACGTCCAGATGAAGGCCGGCAACGTACTCGGCCCCCGCAAAATCGACTGGGCCTCCATCATCAAAGAACTGAACAAAGACGGCTACAAAGGCTGCATCGGCCTTGAAACCCACGTCTTCGACGGCACTCTGATCGAAAAAGCCCATCTCTGCATGAAGGAAATCAAGACCTACTTCGACGTAACCACCTAGATGTCTTTACACTGGTAGCTAATGCACGATCTGCAATTGTTTCGAGGCCACCTCGACCAGACGGCCGAACGCCTCGCCAGCCGCAAGTTTGAACTCAACAAAGATGCCTTCCGGGCCATCGACCTGCGCCGTCGCGAAGCGCTGACTGAAGTCGAAACACTGAAGGCCGAACGCAACGAACGCTCTAAAGATATCGGAGCCCGCAAGAAAGCAGGCGAAGATACAACGGAGCTCCAGGCCAGCGTCCGAGCCATCGGCGACCGCATCGTCGAACTCGAAAAAGGCTCAGAACAACTCGACGGCGAATTCCAGGATCTGCTCAAAGGCATCCCCAACCTTCCCCACGCAAGCGTACCCCTCGGCGGCGGTGCTGACGACAACGTCGAAGTCCGTCGTGAAGGCACCCCTGCCACCATGGATTTCGAAGCCAAGCCCCACTGGGATCTAGGCGTCGATCTCGGCATCCTCGATTTCGAACGTGCCGCCAAAGTCACCGGCGCACGCTTTGCTGTTTACTTCGGCCAGGGCGCCAGGCTCGAACGCGCCCTCATCAACTTCATGCTCGACACCCACACCGGCGAGCATGGCTACATGGAAACCCTGCCTCCCTTCCTCGTCAACAGCGACAGCCTCTTCGGCACCGGCCAGCTCCCCAAGTTCGCCGACGATCTCTTCAAGTGCGAAGGCTTCGACTTCTGGCTCGCCCCCACCGCTGAAGTCCCGGTCACCAATCTTCTCCGCGATGAAACCGTCGACCTCGAAAAGCTCCCCATCAAGCTCTGCGCCTACACTCCCTGCTTCCGCAGCGAAGCCGGCTCGCACGGCCGCGACGTCAGAGGCATCATCCGTCAGCACCAGTTCCAGAAGGTAGAGCTAGTAAAGTTTGTCCATCCCGACAACAGCTACGCCGAACTCGACGCCCTCACCCACGACGCCGAAAACATCCTCCGCAAGCTCGGCCTCCCCTTCCGTACGATGGCGCTTTGCACCGGTGACATGGGCTTCTCCAGCGCCAAGACCTACGACATCGAAGTCTGGCTCCCTGGCCAGAACACCTTCAAAGAAATCTCAAGCTGCTCGAATTTTGAAGCCTTCCAGGCCCGCCGCGCCGGCATCCGCTTTCGTGGCCCCAAGAAGAGCGAATACCTCCACACCCTCAACGGCAGTGGCCTCGCCGTAGGCCGCACCTGGGTCGCCATCGTCGAGAACTACCAGCAAAAAGACGGCACCATACTCGTCCCGGACGCCCTCCGCCCCTATCTAAACGCCGAAATTATCACCAAACAAGGCCTCCTCGCCTAAAAACTCCGCAATCCAAAAGCTCCCTTTAAGCTCATCTTTTGATTGAAAGATGCGATCCACAAATCCCAATTCCTTACGGGATATGTGCAACTGTCTAAACATGACGATCTATTTATATTTTTTATAAGTGATGCCACTTAATCGAAAAGTTTAAATTTTATAACAGTGTGATAATATTCCTTAAACACCCCACTTATAAGTGGGTGCAATAGCGACCTTCGCGGTCGTAAGGGAAAGGGAAAGATGAATACCAAGGGAATCGTGTACTCTCTCGTGCACAGGGCAGGCATTTGCTCGCTCGCTTTGTTAATACTTTTCACCTCGCTACTCAGCGCGCAAGAGCGCGTTGGAACAGTAGAAGGCACAATCGTGGACGCATCGGGAGCTGCCGTTGCTGGAGCTTCTATAGAGTTGAAAGGCAGCGCCTACACTAAGACAATCGAATCGAATTCGAGTGGTTCCTATCTGGTTGGAGCTGTACCGCCAGGGATATACACGCTGACGGTAACGGCAAAAGGCTTCTCGAAATTCGTTGCCAGTAATTTGGCTGTTTCCGTCGGTCGGGTTACCAGCATCAATTCCAAGCTTGAAGTCGGTCAGGTCAGCGAGAGCATTTCAGTCAATGCCGACACCATCCAGATCGATACGCAAACGAATGTCGTGTCGACCAATATCTCTGCAGATATCTATGACAAGCTGCCGAAGGGCCGGAGCTTTGATTCTTTGCTGGCGATGGCACCTGGCACAAGGCTTGAGGCCAAGGGCGGCGGCTACTCCGTCGATGGTTCAAGTGGTTCGGAGAATGTATTCGTGGTGGACGGTCTTGAAGTAACCAACATCCAGACTGGCGTTTTGAATAAACAGAACCAGGTACCGATTGAATGGATTGCGGAGACGCAGTTGAAGAGTTCGGGCATCGATGCGCAGTTTGGTGGCGGTACGGGTGGCGTGGTTTCGGCAACGACACGCAGCGGCACCAACCAGTTTCATGGTCAAGTCTCGCTTTATCTGACTGCCGATGGGATGAATGCGGGCCCCAGGCCTAGCTTACGTATTAATCCGAACAACGACGATATTGCAGACTATTTTGGCAATACCCGGGACGGCTTGCGCGGGTTGAACCCTGGGTTTCGATTGGGTGGCCCAATTATGAAGAACCGATTGTGGTTTTTCTTAAGTGCCTATCCACAGTTCGACAAGTATCAGAGAAACGTCAAATTTCTGAGCGGTCAAAACGCCGTCTACGAGCGCAAAGACCGTCAAGACTATACGCTGGGCAAGATTGATTATCAGGTCTTCTCGAAGCTCAGAACCTTCTTCGGATATCAATACAATCCCTATAGAATCCAGGGATTGTTGCCTAGCCAGCAAGGCACAGATGCCTTCGCAACTCCGTTCAGCCAGCGCGGCAGCCGGACGCCAACTACGAGCTACAACTACCAGGCTGACTACACTGCTTCAAACAGTCTGCTTTTCTCAGTGTTTGGCGGCTATCAGTACAGCAACTTTGCGGACTACGGGATCCCTCGCGGTACTCGCTATCGATATCAGAACTCAAACCGTACATTGCCTTTCACAAGCGAAATACCTGCGGACCTAATCGCGTCAGCAGGCAACTTTACGCCCGACAACCGGCAGACCACGCAAGACATTTATAAGCGCGACAACGTAAACATTATGGGCAGCTGGCTCTTGAATAAGGGGGGACAGCACAATATCAAGTTTGGCTGGACCTTCAATAAGATGAGCAATTCACCCGTTGCAGGCGCTTGGGCGGATGGCTATATCTTTGTCTACTGGAATCAAGGACGTAATGCACTGACCACGCCGGAGCGTGGTGCCCGCGGACCCTATGGCTACTACATCAACCGGTCATTTGCTACTCAGGGTGACGTCAGCGGCCGCAATCAGGGCCTCTTCTTCAACGACAGTTGGAGAGTTAACAAGAAGTTGACTTTGAACCTTGGGATCCGAACCGAGGATGAGTTCATTCCGAGCTACCGCACCGATAGCGGAATCGCCAGTAAAGCCATTTCATTTGGGTGGGGCAAGAAGTTTGCTCCGCGCGTAGGATTTGCCTATGACCCGAGCGGCGAAGGCAAGATGAAATTCTTCGGCAGCTATAGCGTTTACTACGATTTGTTCAAGTACGAGTTGCCCCGCGGCAGCTTTGGCGGCGACAAATGGAAAGACTACTACTACACGCTCACGACGACGAATATTCGCGACATTAAGGTTGCCCCCGGATCGGTCGGAAACGCAGGTACCTTCCCTGGCCGATTGATTGAAGTGGTGGACAACCGCATTCCTTCGAACGATCCGACCAATAACTTGATCGATCCGAACCTGAAGCCGATGAAAAATCACGCTTTCGATTTCGGTTTTGAGAAAACGTTTGCCGGAAACTATTTGTTCCGCTCACGCTACTCGCACAAAGCACTCTTGCGGGCTATTGAAGACGTCGGAATCTTAACTCCTCAGGGTGAGCAGTATTACATCGCCAACCCTGGGTTTGGTTATACGATCGACCCGAAGAGATTCCCCGCAGGCTACCCGGCCAATGTAACGCCAAAGGCCAAGCGTCAATATGATGCCGTGGAACTCTCGGTAAGCCGGCGCTTCGCGCAAGTCTATTTGAACGCAAGCTATACGATTAGCCGCCTCTACGGGAATTATTCCGGACTGGCGAGTTCGGACGAAAATGGCCGAACCAGCCCTAACGTGAACCGCTATTTTGACGAGCCCTGGATGGTTTACGACAAGGCCGGCAAATTAGTGGAAGGCCGGCTGGCCACGGATCGCCCACACACTTTCAAGGTCTTCACCAGCTATGACAAGAAGTGGATGGGTGGGACTACTCACCTTGCGCCTGTCATCAACTTGTTCAGCGGCACGCCGTTGACAACGGAACTCGGTCTCTCGGGCGTGCCGGTTTATCCAAACGGACGCGGCGATCTGGGAAGGACACCCGTCTTCTTCCAGGGCGACTTCTTGCTTAGCCACGATGTCAAGTTGAAGAGCAGCGAATCGAAGTACTTCCGATTCGAACTCAACGTAGTCAATCTGCTCAACAATGCGGTCGTGACCAACAAGAACACATCACTAAACCATCCGAACGACGGCGACATTCAGTTCGACAACACTGCGGATATCTTCAAGGGCTACAGCAACTTTGCCGCCTTGCAGAAAGCGCAGGAGATTCGTACGAATCCGCAGTTTGGGAGAGCCAGTGCATTCCAGGGTCCTCGGACTCTTCGCCTCGGCTTCCACTTCTTCTTCTAAAAAGAAGTCGAATCCAAAATCAGACGGCGCAGCTCTCCAGGGCTGCGCCGTCTGTTTTTTGTTAGCCTAATAGATTGGCTGCCAGCGAAGCGATCGTGCTTCGAACCTTCCCCCTAAAGGAAGCCGACCTCATCGTCAGCTTCTTCACACGCGACCACGGGAAATTGCGAGGTGTGGCCAATCGGGCGAGGAAACCCAAAGGTGGCTTTGGGAGTTCTCTCGAACGGTTGAGCCAGGTGCAAATTCACTATACTTCGCGAGAAAACCGGGAACTGGTTCGAATTGATCACTGCGACCTTCAACATTCGCAGTTTGAGTTGAGCCGTGTGTATTCGACTGGCGTAGCCCTGGACGTAATGGCCGAAATAAGTGAACATTTATTACCCCTGGCGGAAGTCAATGAAAAGTACTTCCGGCTGATGGGCCGTGTTCTCGAATTCATGCGCCTGCGCGGAGAATCCGGGGTCTGGCAAGCCGTCACTTACTTCGAAGTTTGGGCAGTCCGCCTCAGCGGATTCCTGCCCGAAGTCCAGATCAGCGCAGAATCAGCAGGTATTCTCTCGGAGATCCTCAAGACAGGCGTCGAAAAGATGCCCGAGCGCGAATGGACACAACAAACAGCGCGAGACCTGCGAAGAGCTATGGTCCGGCTGATCGAAGCACACATTGAGCGGAGGCTGCTAGCGGCCCCGATGCTGGAGGATTTGGCATGAAGACCTATCAGGAAATGATTTTCCGCCTAAAGCAGTATTGGGCAGATCGAGGCTGCATCATCACAGAGCCTTACGATGTAGAAGTCGGCGCCGGCACCATGTGCCCCGAAACCTTCCTGCGCGTCCTCGGCCCCGATGAATACCGCGTCGCCTACGTACAACCCAGCCGCCGCCCAGCCGACGGCCGTTACGGCGAAAACCCCAACCGTCTCTACAAACACTCCCAGCTTCAGGTCATCCTCAAGCCCACCCCCGAAGACGTCATCGAACAGTACCTCGGCTCGCTCGTTGCCATCGGCATCGACCTCAAAAAGCACGACATCAAATTCGAAGAAGACAATTGGGAATCCCCTACCCTGGGCGCCTGGGGCATCGGCTGGCAGGTGATGCTCGACGGCATGGAAGTCACGCAGTTCACTTACTTCCAGCAATGCGGCGGCGTAGATCTCGATCTAGTCCCCGCCGAAATCACCTACGGCCTCGAACGCCTCTGCGCCTTCCTCCAGGACAAAGAAAGCGTCTACGACATCCAGTGGACCGACGCCTTCCAGTACGGCCAGGTCCGCCTCAAAGAAGAACAGCAGTTCAGCGTCTACAACTTTGAAATGGCCGACGTCCCAACCCTCTGGAAGCTCTTCGAACTCCACGAAGGCGAATGCCAACGCCTGATCGACCTCTACCGAAGCCTCGAAACCGGCAAAGAACGTTTCCCTGTCCTCCCCACCTACGACCAGGTTTTGAAGTGCTCGAACCTCTTCAACCTCCTCGATGCCCGCGGCGCAATCAGCGTCACCGAACGCGTCGGCGTAATCGGCCGCGTCCGCAAGCTCGCCGTCGGAGTTGCAGGCCTCTGGGTAGACCAACAGTTCACACCGCGTGAGGTGGCAGCATAATGGCAACCAAAGACTTGCTCCTCGAAATCGGCGTCGAAGAAATTCCCGATTGGATGATCGTAGATGGCCTCGCTCATCTGTCTGCAAAACTAACCGAACTGGTCGCCCAACTCGGCGGCAAAGTGACGCTGGCCGACGCAACCCCGCGCCGCCTCGTAGTGCAGCTATCAGGCCTCGCCGAACGTGAAGCCGACCGTGAAGAACTCATCAGCGGCCCGCCAAAGCAAGCGAACACCCAGGCCGTCGAAGGCTTCGCCAGGAAAAACGGAGTCACATCCGCCGACCTTGAATTGATAGAGACCGCCAAAGGCACGTACTACAGCTTCCGCAAACAGGTCGCCGGCAAGACAGCCATAGAAATCCTCGCCAGCGGCCTCCCAGGCCTCATCCTCGGCATCCCCTGGCCCAAGACCATGCTTTGGCCCGGCAAAGGCGGCGCACGCTTCATCCGCCCCATCCGCTGGCTCCTCTGCCTTTTGGGTGAGGAGGTCGTCCCCTTCACAATCAACGGAATCGCCTCCGGCAACCAGACCGCCGGCCACCGCCAGCTCGGGGGCCACCGCATCCCGGTCACCATCTCGAGCTTCGAGGACACTCTCCGCAAGAACTTCGTAATCCTGCGTGCCGCAGAGCGCCGCGCAAAGATAGTCGACAACCTGCCCCCAGGTGTAAAACCCGACGCTGCCCTCCTCGAAACCCTCACCTACATAACGGAATATCCAACCCCGATCGTTGGCGAATTCGCCGAAGACTACCTCAACCTGCCCGAAGAGGTCCTCGTAACGGTGATGCGCTTCCACCAGAAGTACTTCAGCGTCAACGACGCCTCAGGCAAGCTGGCAGCCAAATTTGTCGCGGTCATGAACACCGCCAGCGACGAGGAAGGCCTCGTCAAGCACGGCAACGAGCGCGTGCTGCGAGCCCGCTTCAACGACGCCCGCTTCTTCTACAACGTCGATCAGCAAAAGCCCCTCTCGACCCGCGTCGAAGACCTCAAAGTAGTCACCTTCCAGAAGGAACTCGGCAGCTACCACGCCAAGACCGAACGCGTAATGCAACTCGTCACCGAACTCGGCGGCGACGCAAGCGCCCTCCGTGCCGCACAGCTAGCCAAAGCCGACCTCACCTGCGAAATGGTGAAAGAATTCACCGAGCTACAAGGCATCGTCGGCGGCCTCTACGCCAAGGCTCAGGGCGAACCAGAAGCAGTAGCCACGGCCATCTACGACCAATACAAGCCGGTCAGCATGGAAGACTCGATTCCACGCACCCGAGC
>ENA-ORBV01011768-ORBV01011768.1-microbial-mat-metagenome-genome-assembly--contig:-NODE-11768-length-13656-cov-7.451359_pt1 | contig 13656 bp, 16 predicted proteins | sample MGYA00237777_ERZ505514 | MGnify/ENA primary metagenome ERZ505514 (study PRJEB26160, sample SAMN06269048) | microbial mat metagenome | isolation source: Oligotrophic lake microbial mat | place...
ATCTGACGTTGAAACGATAAAATTTCTCCAAGGGAAAGGTGCCACCCGATCCACCCGGGACTGGTAGTCTGATAGGGGCTACGAAATGCTTCCACTCTCATGTTGCGCTCTCCATCGATGCTGATCGCCTGATATCTGCGCCCTCTCGATTGCTTGCATATGCTGATTCACCTTGAGTATCGATGGATCTCTTGATATGGCTCACATTATGCTGCAGCGAGTGCAACGTCGAGCTGTACTCGCGAATGGACTGCACTACTGCAAGACAGGCCAGCAGTAATGCGACCAGCAGAACATGAGTCAGCTCGAACTTGATGGCCTCAAACTTCGTCCCCAGAGCATGACGCAACAGTTCTGCCACAGATGTGGCTAGCGGTTTCGCGAAGGCAAAGTAGTGCGGCAGAGGTAAAGTTCCATTGGCAATATCTGCCATGACGCTCAGAATCCCTCTCACTTGCAACAGCGACAGTGCTGCAAAACTGTTGACAGTAGCGAACGAACGATGACCAAATAGTAAGCGAGTCTGAGATCATTGAGTTCAACCCTGACGGTGCAGTGCACCTACATGATATAGATGGGACCCTTGATAACGCTACGCACTAGGAAGTCACCGAATCCAAAGCCGACCATGATCAAACGTTATTTGCCAATCAGCTATGTGTATCAGAAGAATTGAACAGAGGGTAAATCGATGGTCAGGCTGGTCGACGCCACGAAGCAAGTGCAGCTTAACTGCGTTAATGTAAAGGCACCAAAGTATATTTAGCGATTAACGATCCAGCGGTAACGCAGCGAATATGTGCATATGTGACAGGTGCCCACTGACACCTTCATGATGTACACTCCACAACATGGGCGACACGTGAATCAGCGGTTAGCTCAAGCGCCCACGCAGCAGACGGAAGGATGGACAGATAAACAGAGCTTGAGCACCAGTTATGGTTGTGGCTCATCGGGAATGCCGTCATCTGGACCAAACACCGATGGGTATGTCTCGCCAGCTGTATCGGCAGCGTTGCGCCATGCTGATGCCACCGAGTATCGAGAGAACCGGCTGATCGTCTTGCCTGCAACAAGTATCCACTAGTGATTGAGCGCGTGGTCTGAAAGCACTCAAGTGCAGCAATAGCGACAGACCTGAGCTGAACAAGAACTTGCCGTTGACATCGACGCCGACCCAAGCGAGATATATCTACAATAAGCACGGCATCAGATGCATAGACTGCAGCGGCGATGCAAAGTAGTTTGCCGGCGATGTCACACCTTGAGGTCACAGTCTTGACCGTTGGTGAAGCATTCTGCCTGATCGATACCGCATTGGCCCTTATAGCACGACAGGCGGTCACACGTGAAGCATCCCGTGTCCCAATTGATCCGCTCAATCAAGCCATTGTTCACTTCCACGATGGCAGTGGCGAACGGAAGGCGAAGTTGCGCACTCTCGGTTTCCCAGGTCCATTCCAACACGGGGGAGATGGCATTGCCAATCTGAATTTGCACCGTAGTGGAATTGATGTTCCTGGCTGTTGTGTTCCAGTAAGTCTGATTGCCAGCTACACAACGAGGACCGACAGCACACCACCGCGGAATAAGCCACGGTTCAGTGAGGATAAACAGAGCAACCACAGCTTACACTGCTGCAGATGCAGAAGGGAATACTCGTCCACGCGAGTGTAAAATGCAGTCTTGTTCCTGCTGTTGATAGACACGCAGGTGGGAATAGTCAGCCGCTGCCCTATTCTCACGACTTGGTTTCGGAAGAAGCCATCCGAGCCAGTCCTGCGGAACTTGCAAGGGTTTGTGTCTGTACGTGACACACACACACACACACACACACACACACACACACACACACACACACACGCGTGAACAATATGACACTACAGACAAAAAAGTCACAGTCTACGGTACCCTTTCTGCACCATCAGCAGAAGCGACCACAAGAACGCAACGTATGCCACTTACCCACACATGTTGAGTTGCCCGGTCTTGAGCTGATCTCACCTTCCGCGGCAAACTGCGTGATGTAATCCGTCAGACAGGCTCCGCACGTATGAGGTACCCCCAGCGAGGGCGTGCACGGATTCCGATTGTAGTCGTCCGTGCAGTTCGTGAAGGCCAACGAGCAGTTCGCTACGCAAGGCAACAACTCACGCGTGAGCACCTCGAGTACTTCAGCGACTGAAGCGCACTAATCATCATCTTACCCCAGCAAGTGGTGTTACTTGGTCCGGTGATATTGGGATCAAAATAATCGAAAATACATTCACCACATTGATTCGGAAACTCCAAGGTCTCATTGCAAGGATGCCGGAACAGGGTGGTGCAGTTGGGCGCGTTAGCACAAGATGCTGTGAAAACACACGGATCGTACAACAGTGGTCAGATTCATAAGCAGGGGCGTGACTAAATATCAATCGGAGATTGCGAGCAAAGGGCACACATACCATTGCATCGTTCATTGCTGAAATTGGCGCCGACCCATGTCGGTAAACAGCCACTGCACGTGTGAGGAAAGCTGGATGTGTTACTGCAAGGGCCGCGACGTAGCTCCGTGCAGTTAGGCGCGAGATTACACTCGGCTGGTGCACACAAAGGAGGTCACAATCGCCATCAAAACGCAAGCGGAAGCCGTGCACTGTATGGGCGCCAAATCTCGACAGCGAACAAGCAAGACAATCACGTGTACCAAAACAGGACGTGTTCCCCGTGGCGGGCCCCGTGAAGTTGGTTAGACAGGCGCCGCATAAGAAGTTAGTGTTAGCATCATCACACGGGCTTCGATGTAGCGCTTCACACGTGGCGTTCGAATACGCGGAGCAATCTGAAGCAAAAAAGAAAAAACAACGTTGAGCGACTCACCCGAACAGCCAGCCGCATGAGAAATAAAGCATGCACCGCGCTAAGTCGAGAGCACGATTGTCTCCGCAGCAGCAAACGCTTACTCTGGGCTGACGCGGGACTGATGAAAAAGAATAAGAAAATGAGGCAAAGTAAAGGAAGCGTGCACACGTTCCGCTCCATCATGCCCATCTGTACTTGACAGAAGACAAATACTTTGCGGTACGGTACAAATTGCCAAGCGCAATCGGGAGCCTCGGTGATTCGAACTGAACACGCGAAAAATAGCGAACCCCAAATATTTCTTGATTTTTGACTAATGTTACACTGAAATCGGTTAAGCTATTTATGTCGAAATAGCGAGGTTATGCTGACACAGGACGAGTTATGCCAAAAATGCGATCGGTTTGCTCAGTACAGCGGACGTCGCTATGTTAGCATAGGATTGTTTCGCTCCGGACCGAAATAGCGCAGCGACATATCTCGTTGTGTCGCGAGAATGGTTTCGCAAGGGAAGCGAACAGTCGAGGATTTGATGTTTGCAGTACGCCATTTCTTTGGATGGCGGCAGTACTCGGTAAGCGTCGGTTGGTAGCGGTGTTGGCAGCGACGGTGTCGGTTCCTGTCATGTATCTGTTTGCAAGCGGTGATGCGCGTGTGGCTAAACGTCCGTGTCGACGGATTACGGATCCCACTTTGGGGGCTCGTTACGTCGCTGGAGCGCTGTGTGCGCCGCATCCTAGCACGTGTCGCACTCGTTTTGGGATGAGCGCGGAGGCTTTCCGACGTCTGGTGGACCTACTCAGTCCTTACATGCAAGGAGTGCGCGCATCGCGCGTGTCGGTGTTAGAGGAAGTGGGTATCTTCTTGGACTGGGTGACGACATGTCGTTCCCTCATGAAGCAAGCCGATGCCTTTCAGCATTCACCTGACACGATCTTCAGATCGCGGCAGCGAGTCACCTCAGCGATAGATGCGGGTTTATACCCACTGGTCGTCAAGCAGCCGACTGCTGTTCCCCGTATTAAGGACGGCAACGCCAAGTACGAGCCTTTCACCGGAGCCGTGGGATACATTGATGGTACTCATATTCCCGTGTGGGCTCCCCGAGCGGAGAAGGAGCGTTGGCGTAGTTACAAACACGGGGTCTCTCAGAATGTGCTCGTGATAGTCGACGAAGCAATGTTGTTTACCTTCGTTGCACCCGGGGCCGAGGGCGCCGGTCATGACTCAACCATATACGGCATGGTCAAACATAGACTTCGTCTACCGGAGCGTGGCTTCCTTGTAGGTACGGCTGTGCATGGGCAATGATCTCGTTATCTATTCGCAGACAGGCCGCTCCCTAACTGATACTGTGCGCTGCTGTTGCAGGTGATGCTGGTTATGCCTTGTCGGAAACGCTGTTGACGCCGTATCGAGGAGGTGCGTGGTTGTGGCACTGATTGCTTGATTGAGCTGCCGTTCCTGATGCTGGTGCTATCTGCGCTGACTCTACATGCGCGCAGTGCGGTATCATCTGAGCGAATGGCATCGTTCGGTAGACAAGCGCCCGCGGAATCCGAAAGAGCTGTACAATCTGCGCCATTGTCAGATCAGGTGCGTGGTGCACAGCGTCTTGGGGTGTTCGATACTTGAGATGTCTGATGATCTGGCGCGGCTGGGATTTTTTGTTCATTTTATTTTCAGAGTGGTGGTGGAGCGGACGATAGGTGTGTGGAAGAAACGGTTCCCCATTCTTCGGCTGGGTATTCCGCTACAAAGTGTCTCGGATCAGAAGAAACTTATCAGAGCCCTGGCTGCGTTGCATAATTTTATAAGGCTCTCCGACCCGGAGGCGGACTTGCCGCTTCTCGACCCAGTATCTGCAGATATCGTCGATGCGATGAGAATTTTGTCGGCTGATGTTTCGGACATCGAGGTAGACGTTCAGATGCCTGGCGGAGGCTCGGTGCATCGTGATCGGATCGCAGGTGCACTGTGGCTGCAGTACCAGCAGGTCATTCGTCGCCGCCGCGGAGCTACGGTCGACGGTGAACGTGAGATCGAGCAAAGCATTCGTGGCCGTTGATGTTGCACGTTTTGAAGCACTTGTGCCATCATTTATTCACGCGAGCATTCAGCTCTTCAATTACAAATGGCGCTCGATCTTCTTCGGGCAGTATGCAGAAAATATCGCAAAATCGCGAGTCTTTGATCAGCATTATACCTTTGATATAGGCGCCGCGTTCAAGCAGATGCTTGTCATACAGCTCCCGCATCAGCTTGATGGGTTTCTGCACAGCCGCCTGACCGGAGTTCTCATCTCCTGGGGAATACCGAAAAGATCGATTACAACCGAGCCGCAGAAAGAGCAAATCGCCTGAAAGATGCGCATACCAACCAAGCGCGCAATGGACGTTGCTATCGCTTGCATAGAAGTGGCGGCTGCGGCTGCCCGAGCATCCTCATTCCGTGATGACGGCTTTCGACGCGCGCGTTTGGCTTTGGGGACCGGTGCATCACGGTCAAGCGTCAGATCCACATGTTCTTCAATATTGGCACCGGTAGCTTCGTTTTCGTCCGTCGCGGCAGGAGATCGACTGCGCTTACAAGCGGAGGCGGCCCGTTCCTGACGTCTGTTAAAGCGTTCTTCACGAGTGTATGGACTGAGCCCGGGCTCGTCAGGATCTGTGCCTTGAGGAGACTGCTCATCGTCGGCGTCTGTGGTACACAAATAATACCACGCAATGAGGCCTTGGAATCTGCCACAGCTGCACATCATCCAATTGCGAAAGGCACCTGGCTCGGCGGAGTCGGCATTACGATGCGATTCAGAGCGGGAATGGGGTAATAGAAATCTGTCGAGCCGTTGCTGATTCGGAGGGATTTCATGCGGGTCTTCATCCGCATCACCATCTGAATGTTGAAGATATTCGCCCGTAAACAGGTTGTCACCTGCCAGCATGTGGAATTCCTACTAGCAAAAAGGAAACGCCGCGTAGTCAGTACAGAACGCAATACTCCAACACACCCGAACGAAATCTCAGACGGTCTTACCGTGAACCATCGGAACTTCTGCCCTTCCCCCTCAAGCCACTGGCGAGTTTCCGGATGCGCCCGCATGATCTCTTCTTTCACGCCTCGCTTCAGCTCAGAGAGATCATCGCTGTTGATGCCTGAATTTTCGATCACCAGCTTGTAGCTTTTATAGTCCGCGAGCAGCTGCACAACGGTACGGTAAAGTGCCAAGCTGTTAAGTTTGTCACGATGATCGTGCCTGCCGCTACACGGCAATGCAGCCAGCGTACCTTGCTATACTTCGTTTTGAGGTATCGAATAAGCGTAGCGCGCCGTTCTCTGCTTTGTTGCTCAAAATCAGTGCCGTAAAACGTCACCGCGATCTGTGTCCATCCAGCTACGGGCCGATCACATGCATCAACCCGTCAGTCACAGAGAGCATATACAAGTGAGCTCACAAACGCCAGCAAGAAACCTACGCGATTTAGCGGCACCCTTCGCATTCAGTCCGCCTGACTGACGCAACTCCATGATCACATGTACGAGACGCCTTTCCGTCTCTTCATCCCATGAGAAATTTTTCGCCCGCTTTCGCGCGGGAGCAGTTGTGACCGACTGCGGTGTATCCGACTTTCGTTTGGACGATGATGCAGCCTCTGCAAGAGACTACGGAGGAAACACCATTGTGCATCAGCAGTGATCGTGCTTGGACACCATCGCAAAGCAAGAAACTCGCGATACACACCATACACCTAGACCAACCTTCGAACCGCTGCTGGGTGAGTTCGATAACCGTAACTGCGTGTGAGCGTTACTGCTGACCGTCGGCCTACTGGCGGGCATGATAAGCACTGACTCATCAGAATACTGTGTAGACGTGCTGCTTGCAGCATGTGTAGCACGTGTAGGGACAGATGTCGTGCGCTTGTGAGCACTGCTGGTCGAAACATTCATTTCACGCTTGGACGATCCCGGTTGAGACCCTGCTCCGCGAGATCTCAAACCAGATGCGGACCGATTCGATGCTTTCGAAGGCCGTTTTGCAGTAGTGGTGGGGGTATGCACTGCAGCGGTCGGTGTTTGCGACATTTTCGCACCATCAGCACCACGACAACTTCGTCGAGAAGTCGACAAACAGCGGCGAGCATGCTGCAAGGATGTGTTGAGCGCAGTGGCGCTCGACAATCGGTTAGACACATGGCATAACTGGAACGGAACATAGCGCTACGCTCACATTAGCTGGAAATGTGACTATTTCGACATAATCGCTAGTTATGCCTATCGCTAACCGATTTCAGTGTAAGCGTTGAGCGGCAAGCCTCGCTGCTGCCTAATCAAGGTCGCCACTATTAGTCCATCTTGGTTGAATCAAACTTGGCGTTGCAAAGCAATGCAACAGCTCGGGATGGAGCGGTATGTGCAATATCAACCACCGGATAATGCAACGCAAGCAAGCAGCGCAAGTGCTTGTGGGTCCAGAACTCGCGTTGAGGTCCGCTTGATCGGGAATCGTCGGCTACCTGTGCTCGTGGAATGCCCGCCTGTTCAGCTCGCTAACCAAAATGCACATGTTCCATCTGAAGATAAGACGCAGAAGCCACTATCGTTTTCGGCTCTCGTGTCGCATAATGCAGTGCGTGTGGATGCATCGTCAGCGTCGCAGGCGACCGCATTAACGCGCAAAGTGCCGCGGAAATCCAAGAAAAGGAAGCCTGCTGAACTGGATGCACTGCAACCAAGTGCAGCACCCATCGACGATGACGCTTTGACTCGCATCACGAATGGCATGCAAGATCATATCATCGAGAATGTGTCTGCCCCTCTGAGCGACGCATCCTCGGCAACATCTCGTGATTTGGCTCGTAGCAGACCCAAGCGCAAAATTCAGCCCAAGCTGACGTTTTCTTCAGTGGTGTCCCAGAGCTCGTTGTCTAGCGCCAGTTCTACTGGGCCATCCTCTGTTGTCTCGACACGGGCTGATCAGCCGAATCTGAGCGATGAGGTCACGCAACCCTCCACACTTGACGTATCTGTGACCAGCAGTCGGTGTGTGCCTGGAGTGCGGCGACCTGTCAGGCACATGGTCGCAACCACGATGAGCTCTCAACGAAACGGAGGCTTGGATGCAATGAAGCGTCGCAATATCCTTCTGAGAGCTTATTCCTCCCTTGCAAAGGTGATGATGGATCCTATGCGAGTGGCAACTCATCGAACGGGCTGATGTTGCTGATGATTTTGCAGTTACCAATCGACGTGAGAGTTAGCAACACCACGAGCGCATCATCAACCAGCCGACACGAGTACGCCATGATAATCTACCTTTTATGTAGCCTCAACGTGCTTGATCGTATTCTCTTCGTTTCGTAGATGCGACATCCGCTGCGTGGAGTTTGATTCCATGGGAGCATTGTTCGCCGTGGGCAGATGGACTTCAGGCTCCACCGCGCAGCACCAGCCCGCATCAGTGCCTAGCGGTGGAGACATTACCTCCGTGATCGATCTATTTGATGCAGATTCGATGCTGGTGTCGCATCAGTGCAGTCTGCGTGAAAACAAACGACGGCTTCACGGCGTACCGAAAGCTCAGCGAGCTCACGTGCCGTTCCGGTACACTATCGCGTCACCGGTCTGCTCGCTCAAATTCACCAAGTAAGTCCGTGAACCTCGTCAGGTTGCTCACAGAAATGCAATCACCAGCTCCGGCTAATGGTTGCGTGTGGTTCAATTGCAGTCGACTGCAATGCTTTCGATGGCCTCTCTGGAACAGCAATCATATTGCCTCAGCATTCGACAACGTGAACATCATACACATGTAAGCGTTTGCTGTCGTGTGGAACTAACGAAATTTGTTCAGGTAATCGAAGGGACTAAACTTGCATTCTCATGCCAGATGCGACGCCGAGCGGGCTTGCTCTGCTGGCACGGACAAGTCCATCGTCCATACTCTCTCTGCGCTAGGGAACTCGGTTATTCGACCTGGATTCGACGATTTATGTGTCGCAGCAGGTCAGTGCTCTCACGTGCGACAGTGTGTTTAGTGGGTCAGAAATGATGGTCTTAGCTGCATACACGGTTATGTTAGGTGAACGCCACTTGGCGTTAGCTGCTATGCGAGATGGCAGTGTGCTCATGTGGGATGTTAGGAGGAAAGCCGTCCCCATCAAGCAGGTGGCTGCTCTGCAATCGTGCACCCGTCGCGGGGTTGTGCGGATCCTGGTAACGATGCCTTGCGTCTTGCGTCTGCGTACACATCGCGACACTCACGTTTGGCGTGTGCCCGAATGGGGATTGAAACCGAAGACTTCTACAGCACTGCCCGAACAGGCTGTTGTCGTTCGAGAAGGTGGACTGTTAGAATGCTTTGACACGCGGAACCTATCTCAGCGGCTGTCATCGCACGATTTATGGCCTCAGACCGCACAGTCGAATGGGTATTCGTCTCGCAGTCGTTCTTATTCTCGGGTTTTGAGTTGGCGCTGAGACTTGGCATTGCCGTACGTGCGCTTGGTTTGCAGATCGGATTCCTCTTTCCGGATTTCCAGCTCTGCAGACGTTACTGGCGCGTCGATCGATCCTCACACTCCACACGTGCTTGCATTCCAATTGAGCACTCCGACGTGCACGTTAGGCTGCTACGATCTCCTACGTCATGAGTTGATATCCACCGCCGCTGCTCAGGGTACGTTCTCTCTACGTTGCACGCCCCATGCTTGTTGCTCATGTGTTACTACATGGTGATGTAGTGGATGACCCATTCTTCATGCAGCGACTGGTGGCAGACCGTACACCGTCCTTCCTTCCTCGAACTGGATTGGTGGCATTTGCCGGATTTGGACCCAATGCGTACATTGCAGGCACGTGCTGTCGTCTATTGTATTCGCACGCGTGTGGTTGGATGATAGGTGTGCACGATGTTTGGGCCTTCAGATCCTCTCCTTGCTGCTACACGGGGCAGTGTTCGGCCGCCAGGCGTCGCGTCAGATCACGATCCAGCACCCTGCCGTGCACCGTTTGCTGCGGACTGTTTCAAAGCAGTAGACTGTGGTGCTTCCATATCGCGCATCATCCCACACCCACACGCACCGTATGCTCTGTTCACCACTCTCGCGGATGAAATCGGAGTGCTAGGACCACGACACGAGAGTAAAGACAGCATGCTCCTGGATGCTGACTTTGGTGAGCTGGGCAAGGAAGCTACCTTGACTGACGCTCGACTTGACTTTCGTCATGTGACTCATCTCAGCAGCTCTACAGCCTCATCCCGCCCCCAGATGGCATCAACAGCACTCTCCGTTCAGGATGTACCCGATCATACTGCGCGTCCACCTCTGGTCGGTGTGACCTCGGCATCGGTCCTGTACGCTGCCTCGATGATCACGGCATCGAGAGCCACGCCTTCATTCAGCTCTATCTCAGCTCTTGGTGGCTCTGCTGAGCCTGCTGCATCTGCGATGGGCATAAGTGGAGCGCCCAGTCGAGCTCGAGCTGGGTCAGGTGCAGGTGTGCTGCAGTCATCAGCCTGGGCGAACGCGTCGGTTGCCGCTGCGGCTGCAAGAATGGCGGCTCAAGTACTCGCTCCAAGCAGACCAGGCATCATACCGATCGCGCCCAAGTTCAGCAAACGCGATTCTTGATTGCAGTTTAGCTTTGAAGCTAGCTTCAAAATACATCAGATCGTTGTTGAACTTTTTAGCATCTGCAAATCCGACGCTTCGCATCCGCCGAGTTTGATAAAAGACGGTGTCGTGATCGTTGCTGTTGCCACAGCCCTGTCTGCGTTACCGCGTTCGTTTGGCGGCATCGCCATTCACACCTGGTAATTCGTGGACCATGCGACGCTCGGGTAGGCTGGCTTGCCTACTCCTCGTTGTCGTCGCAGCGGCTTGCGTGACGACAGTCGAGGCTGCAGATGCCTCTCACAACAAGCATCGACTGCACCGCGGGCATCATGGCAAGCGTCATCACAACAGGCAGGGCAGTGATTCCTGTCCTGCCTTGCAAACGCTGAAGCTGAAGCCGACGCTGACGGAGGGAGTAGGCGGCTACGCTGACGAGAAGGTTTCCAAATCCTGTGACCCCAAAACCATCACGCCGCCACGACCTGTGCTCGAGGACTCGAAATTCGACTACATGCTTGGGCATGGCACCAACGCTTACGCATTGACAGGGGTGAGTGATGAGTTTGGTCATCATGAACGCGTTTGGTGTGCTCACAAGTGTCTAACCGTGTGACAAATCGGTCATTTGGCACCGTGGTCACAGCTGGTGAAAACCGCACCGAATGATCAGGCTTTCGTGATGCGCGGTGGTGACTATAACCGCATGGAACTGTTGCTGCAAGCGCCATTCGGGGAGTCTCTGGGCACGACCGGCATGAATCGTATCTATGTCAGCACTGTACCCGTGACATCGCCTAAGTTGTGGGAAACCGTTTACACTAGGTTAGTAAGATTTTGAGTGCTACTACGTTCAGATCAACTGCTTTGGTATGCTGACTGACGTTCTTCAATCACGACGTCCACGTTCGGATGGTGTGCTCTGCGCGACAGATATGCTGCCATGGCGACTGGTGACCGCTCCACCGTCTCGCCGGCACGCTTTGAGAAGTTGCTCACCACTGTGCAGCAGCAGATCGGCATGCTGGCTCCGGCCATGCAACAGCAGTGGGGTCATGCTATGATGGTGCAGGTGCTGCCCAAGCTGATCGCCTGGAGCACTGCCTTATCCCCGATCGAGAACGCAACCGTCAACGCTCTGGGTGCCATTCCTGTCGTGTTAGTCGGTATGTGTATTCTTGCTCTTCTGAGCGCAATCCCAATCTCATGTCATCCTGCACCACTCTTCGTCACCCACGCATTCTGATCATCATCTGGTTGATCTGTGCTTCCATCATCACCGCAGGTCGCGAGTGTGGTCCCCGTGGTCGAGTCAAGTCTGACCTCGCTGAGGTCATCATTCCGGGACTGGTGGTAGACTTCATCGTGGTGGGCAAGGCTGCCAAGCAAGGTGGCTGTACCGAAGCGCAGAACAAGCAGACCGTGATCGACTTCTTGAAGGCCAACCTGCCCGCTGACCAATGGGACGCGGCGCGCAACAGCCCCGTCTACAAGATGGCGGTGCAATGGAAGGTGGCGCTGCCGCTGCACCCCGAGTACCGCACGCTGCCGATGGTCTGGTATGTACCGCCGCTGTCGCCGATCAGCGCGGCGTCCAACGCCGGGCAGATGGGCGTCAATGGCGAGATCCCGGACGTCAACCAACTGCGCATCCCCGTCAACTACCTGGCCAACCTGCTGACCGCCGGAGACACTGTGCCGGTGGTGCGCGCGCTCGAACGCATGCTTGCCATGCGTGCCTACCAGCGCGACAAACACGTCGAGCAGCGCATCAACCACACGGTGCTGAAGCAGGTGGGCATCAGCCAGGCCGAAGTGGAAGACATGTACCACGTGATGGCGATCGCCAACTACGAAGACCGCTTCGTGATCCCGACTACACACCGGGAGTACGCCGAGAACACCTTCAACGTACGCGGCGGTTGCGGCTTCACCTTCGGCAACGGCTGCTCCGAGGGCATCAGCGAAACCAGCGTATTTGGCAGCGAACGGAAACGCACCATCCCGATCAAGGCGGAGGTATGACGATGTTGGCATTCAACGACCCGCGAGCGATGGGCAGAAGCCTGCGCGTGCTGGCGGCCCTGCTCAGCTATCCCGATGCGCTGCACCGCAGCGTGTTTGCCGAACTGACCGCCGTGTTGCGCGAAGAAGGTGCGGTATCGGCGCCGCGCCAGCAGGAGCTCGAAATCCTGATCGACCGCATCCAGCGCACAGAAGCGCTGCAAGCCGAGGCCGACTACGTCGAACTGTTTGATCGCGGACGGTCCACGTCGCTGCACCTGTTCGAGCATGTGCACGGCGATTCGCGCGAGCGCGGCCCGGCGCTGATCGACCTTGGCCAGACCTACGAAAAGGCAGGCCTGATCCTGGTCGAAGGCGAGTTGCCGGACTACCTTCCCGCCGTGCTGGAGTTCGTCTCGACACAGCCACCGCGCGAAGCCCGCGCCTTCCTCGGCGAGATGAGCCACATCTTCAACGCCATCTTCGGCGCGTTGCAGCAGCAGGGGAGTGCCTATGCCAGCGTGCTGGGCGCGTTGCTCGAACTGGCGGGGGAGAAGGCGCAAGCCGTCACCCCACCGACCGAGCCGCCGCTGGACGAAAGCTGGGCCGAACCGGTGGTCTTCGACGGCTGTTCGTCCAAGGGCCAGGCCCGGCCAGGCCAATCGCAACCTGTGCACATCGTGCGCAACGCCGCACAAGGAGTCGCGCCATGAATGGGGTCTACGGTTTTCTGTTCCAGGTCTACCCGTATGTGTGCTTCACGGTTTTCCTTCTGGGCAGCCTGTTCCGTTTCGACCGCGACCAGTACACCTGGAAGAGCGACTCGTCGCAGTTGCTGCGCGCCGGCCTGCTGCGCTGGGGTAGCAACCTGTTTCATTTCGGAATCCTGTTCCTGTTCTTCGGCCACCTCGTCGGCTTGTTCACGCCGCATGCGGTGTACGGCGTCTTCATGAGTGCCGCCAGCAAGCAGATGCTGGCCGTGGTGGCGGGCGGCATCGCCGGCCTGTTCTGCTTCGTCGGCTTGTCGATGCTGCTGTACCGCCGCGTGTTCGACCCGCGCATCCGCCTGACCAGCCACGCCACCGACATTGCCGTCCTGGTGGTGCTGTGGGTGCAGTTGGTGGTGGGCCTGATCACCTTGCCGTTTTCGTGGCAGCACGCCGATGGCAGCGTGATGCTGATCCTGGCGGACTGG
>ENA-ORBV01011770-ORBV01011770.1-microbial-mat-metagenome-genome-assembly--contig:-NODE-11770-length-13655-cov-7.924363_pt1 | contig 13655 bp, 7 predicted proteins | sample MGYA00237777_ERZ505514 | MGnify/ENA primary metagenome ERZ505514 (study PRJEB26160, sample SAMN06269048) | microbial mat metagenome | isolation source: Oligotrophic lake microbial mat | place...
TTTCAAGCAGAAGACGGCATACGAGATTCGCCTTAGTCTCGTGGGCTCGGAGATGTGTATAAGAGACAGATATTCATATAGTTCAGTTTGGTGCAGGTGGTGGAAGTGCTGCCGGTTATATCGGAACTGAATTTATTATGGATGCATCTGGTTATATAGCCGGAGGAACTCCACCGTTTACAGGACAATTTCTGCCTGATGTTGCATTTTCCAATTTCACTGGAAGTCCGAATGGAAATTGGATTTTAAAAGTAGGTGATACTTATGCAGGTGATGATGGAAATTTATTGGGATGGACTTTAAAATTTGGTTATGCTGATACCATCATGACTTTCTCGTGGACGCCTACAACCGGTTTAACTTCTACAACAACATTAAATACAATTGCATCACCGTTAGTAAATACAACCTATACATTAACGGCAACAAATACTATTGGTTGTCCACAAACAACAACCGTTGAATTGGTTGTTCCAGAAATGGACATCACTCCTTCACCTGCTACTGTTTGTTACGGAAGTTCGGCAACTTTAACAGCAACAGGAGGAATCACTTATACTTGGACACCATCAACGTATTTGTTTGCAACTACTGGTGCATCCGTTGGAACAAACGCTTCAACTAATATTGAGTATTTTGTTACCGATACCGTTGCAGGTTGTATAATTATGGATTCTGTTTATGTTACGGCTAATCCACAATTATTTGTAACTGCTCCATTGTCACAAACAATTTGTTATGCTGACACGGCTGTTTTATCTGCAAGTGCTTCAGGCGGAACAGCAGGTTACACTTTCAATTGGAATGATGGTAGTTCAAATATACCAGGACAAACAATAAATGTTTCACTTACATCAGGAACATCTTATACACTAAGTGTAACAGATGCCAATGGATGTTTTGGTTCAGACTATACTTCTGTAGCCGTTATTCCAAGCACAGATCTACACGGACATGTAACGTATTCGGGAGGAAATGTTACCAACGGAAATGTAGTTGTTTACCGATTCATTCCTACTTATACTTATTTTGATACTGTTCAAATAACCTCTTTAAATGCAAGTGGTAATTATACATTCACAGCATTGAACAGTGGTGATTATTTGATTAAAGTTTTTGCGAATACTTTGGCTTATCCATTGTTAAATCCAACTTATTATGGAAATGAGTGGGCTTGGGATTCGGCAACTGTTTTTGTTCACGGTTGCAGCATGATTGATACAGCAGACATTGTGATGCTTGAAGAAATTGGAACTGGCACAGGACCAGGAATGTTAACAGGAACAATTGTAGAAGGAGTAGGATTTGGCTCCGCACTTATGGCACAAAACGGATTTATGAGATTACCAGGAGAACCAATTCCGGGAATTGATGTGAAGCTTGGTAAAAATCCCGGTGGTGCAATGGTTGCAAGTGGAACAACCGGTCCAACTGGAGTGTATACTTTTACAGGAGTTGATTTAAATGGCACAACTGATTTCTATACAGTGTATGTTGATATTCCAGGTTTAGAAAGAGATTCTTCTTACAATGTTACTTTGACTTCAACCAATAATCAGATTTATTATTTAGATTATTACGTGGATTCAACAACCATTTTTATTGTTCCTAATGCAGGAGTGGGAATCAGTAATCCTGATGTTGCAGAAGAAAATAAATTTGGTGTTTATCCAAATCCTTCAAATGGAAATTCTTCTATTGAATATACATTAGAAAATGCAACTTCCGTATCACTTAGTATTTACAATGTGCTTGGAGAAAACATTTCTCAACTGGTAAATACAAATCAGAAAGCCGGAGTTTATAAATATTCGACAAACGATTTAAATTTAGTTTCCGGAATTTATTTTATCACTCTGATTACGGATGGAAAAGCTAGCACTCAACGATTAATTATTACTGAATAAAAAAAACAATATGCACTACTCAAATAAAAAAGTTAACTTAAAAATTATTTTTAGTTTATCATTTGTCCTTTTTTTTACGACTGTTAAATTAATTGCACAGCCACTTTCTGCAGATGGAGGACTTAGTCAGACTATTTGTAATGGAAACACTACAACAATTGGAGGATCACCAACTGCGAATTACGGTTCTCCCGGGTATACTTATTCTTGGGCTCCTGCAGCAGGTTTAAGCTCAACAACTGTATCGAATCCTACTGCTTCTCCAACCTCAACAACAACATATACAATTCAGGTTACGGATGCGGCACTTACTGTTGCTACATCAACTCTTACAATTACTGTTAATCCATTACCAACTGTTGACGCATTGTTAAATCCATCTTCTTGTAACGGTGCAACACTAGCAGCCACAAATTTTACGAGTACACCTCCAGGTGCAACATTTAACTGGACAAACTCAAATCCTTCCATTGGTATTTCGGGTAGCGGAGTTGGAGATATTCCTCCATATACTGCTACTAATTCTGGTTCTACTTCTATTGTAGGAACAATTAATATAACAGCCACATTGGCTGGCTGTACTGGCCCACCAACAGTATATACAATTGCTGTAAGACCAACTCCTATTGTAACATCAGCGCCAATGGCACAAACACGATGTTCTGGCGTTAATTGTAATTTTGCGCTAACGAGCTCTGTTATTGGCACCAGTTTTTCATGGACAACAAGTGGTCTTGGAGTTACAGGAAACACAGCTAGTAGTGGCGCAGTGATATCTCAAAGTGTAAGCGCAACGGGGGCTACTCCTGGCACAGCAAACTATATTGTTACACCAATTGCAGCAGGATGTGTAGGAAGTGTAATCACTCCTGTGCTTACGGTTAATCCAATTCCTGTTGCAACTGCCAGCACTTCACCACTAGCTAGATGTTCGGGCGATACCGTTTCTTTTTCTGTATCTAGTAATGTTAGTGGAACAACTTTTTCATGGAGTTCTTTCTCAACAAATGCTTCAGGTGCAGATCCATCAGGAACAGGAACATCTGTTTTTGATACCGTAACAGCAACAACATCTTCTGCAGGAAGTATTGCTTATTTTTTTACACCCCTTGCTGCTGGCTGCACAGGCACTGTTGTATTTCCTTTTGTAAACGTAAACCCTTATCCTGATGCGAATTTTTCTTACAGCAGTTCAGGCTGTCAATTTTCACCAAATGCTTTACCTAGCTTTTTGCCTGGAGCAAGTGCCGGAACATTTACTTCAACTGCTGGAATGGTTATTAATCCATCAACAGGAGAAATTGATTTAACAACAAGCACTCCTGGTTCTTATCTTGTTACAAACACAATTGGCGCATCAGGAGGTTGTCCATCTGTAAATGTTAATCAAGGATTTACAATAACACCTTTCCCTGACGTTGCTGCATTTCCTGTAACTTACCCTGCCACTTGTTCAGGTGGCTTGTTTTCCATTACGTTTAGTTCTTCGGTTAGTGGAACAACATTTCCATGGACAAGCTCGGAAACGGCAACTTCAGGATCAGCACTTTCTGGCACAGGAAATATTTCAGAAATTTTATCTGCTTCGATAGTTTCAGGAACAACAACCTACACAATTACTCCAACAAAGGGAGCATGTCCAGGAACTCCATTAACCTATCCAGTAAACGTGACTGCTATGCCAATTCCTAATTTATTTTTCCCTGCGGGACCCTTTTGTGAATTCGGACCTAATATATTCCCAAGTTTTCCTGGAGCAGCAGTTCCTGGAATTCTTTCTGTAGCTCCATCCGGTTTAATTTTTGTTGATACATTAACTGGTGAAATTGATATGACCACAAGTGCTCCAGGAACATATGACATCACCAATACAATTGCAGCAGCTAGTGGTTGTCCCACAACAAGTTTCACCTTTCCTACTTTCATAATCAGTCCATTTTATAATGCAACAATTGCAAATGCTACTCCCGTATGTAATCTAACTGCTCCTTTTGATTTTTTTGCTGGATCAACTGGCGGCACTTGGTCTGGAACGGGAATAACCGATAACCTCTTGGGAACATTTAATCCTTTAATAGCTGGCATTGGAACACATACCATCACCTATACTCCACCCGGATCATGTAGTCCGCTAGACACAACTGTTATAATAGTTACAGGTGGCGATATAGATGGAAACGTAACATACAGCGGAGGAGCTTTAAATAGTGGATTAAACACGGCTGTACTTTTTGATTATTCTTCTACTATGTCTTCTTTTGACACGGTTCAAGTTTCTTCTATTGATGGTTTAGGCTACTATCATTTTACTTCCATATTGGGAGGCACTTATTTAATTAAAGCTTTTGCAGATACACTTATTTACCCTTTGGTTGTGCCATCTTATTATGCAAATGAATATTTATGGGACTCCGCTACAATTTATGTTCAAGGATGTATGACTGATACAGCAGATATATTAATGTATGAAGGAATAGTAACTGCAGGACCGGGAATGTTGAGCGGAACATTAATTGAAGGTGTCGGATTTGTTAGATTACCTGGAGAACCAATCCCCGGAATTGATGTGAAGCTTGGAAAAAATCCAGGTGGCGCAATGATTACAAATACTCAAACAGGACCAACTGGTGCTTATTCCTTCGCAAACATTTCTATTAATTCACCTGGAGAATTTTATACTGTATATGTTGATATTCCTGGATTACAAAGAGATTCGGTTTACAACATTATTGTAACTGCTACTGATTTTTTGTTTCCTAATTTAGATTATGAAGCAGATAGTAATTCGGTTTATCCTACTTTTCCCCTGGCTGCCTCAATTGTTAGTGCAGAGACAGACATTAACAACTTGAATGTTTTTCCCAATCCAACCAATAACATAAGCACTGTTAATTATACATTAGCTGCAAGAAGTAGCGTAGAATTGAATGTATACGATGTGCTTGGTAAAAAATTGCAAACATTGGTGAATACAAATCAGCCGGCAGGAAAGCAGCAAGCTACTCTAGCGAAGTTAGATGCCGGAGTATATTTTATTAAACTGAATATAAATAATAATCAAAATCAGACAATTCGCCTGGTGGTAACAGATTAATTCAAAAACAAAACAATCTAAAGCCACTTCGATTGTCGGGGTGGCTTTTTTTATTTTAGTACATTTGCACACCTATTTTAGGAAATATAAAAGTTATGGAAAGAACAAAAGTGAAAGCGCTGTTGGGTTCAACAGCATACGGAACAGAAGTAACGGTTAAAGGTTGGGTGCGAACATTTCGTAACAATCAATTTATAGCTATTAACGATGGTTCAACAATAAATAATATTCAAGCAGTAGTTGATTTTACATCAATGGATGAAGCCTTGTTGAAAAGACTAACAACAGGAGCCGCTGTAAGCGTCACCGGAGAACTCATTGAGTCAATGGGGAAAGGACAAAAAGTTGAAATAAAAGTGAAACAGTTGGAAATATTAGGTGATAGTGATGCCGAAAAATTTCCCTTGCAACCCAAAAAACACAGCCTTGAATTTTTGCGTGAAATTGCACATTTACGTTTCAGAACAAATACTTTTAACGCTGTTTTTAAAGTTCGCCATGCACTGGCATTTGCAATTCATCAATTTTTTAATGACCGTGGATTTGTTTACATGCACACTCCAATTATTACCGCATCGGATGCGGAAGGTGCGGGAGAAATGTTTCGTGTAACTACTTTGGATTTTGATAATCCTCCTCGTACCGAAGATGGAAAAGTGGATTTCAAACAAGATTTTTTTGGAAAGTCTACCAACTTAACTGTTTCCGGACAGCTAGAAGGAGAACTTGCTGCTATGGCTTTTGGCGATATTTATACTTTCGGACCAACATTTCGTGCTGAAAATTCAAATACAACTCGCCACCTTGCAGAATTTTGGATGATAGAACCCGAAATGGCATTTTATGATTTGAAAGATAACATGCAACTGGCAGAAGATTTATTAAAATATGTGATTAAACACGCTTTAACTACTTGTGCTGATGAAATAGAATTTTTGAAAACCCGTTTGGACGAAGAAGAAAAACAAAAGCCACAAGACGAACGTTCCGAATTGGATTTGGTTTCAAAATTAAATTTTTGTTTAGACAATAGTTTTGAACGCCTCACCTATACAGAAGCAATCGAAATTTTGAGAAATTCGACTCCCAATAAAAAGAAAAAATTCAAGTACCTTATTGAAAACTGGGGAGCCGATTTACAAAGCGAGCACGAACGCTTTTTAGTAGAAAAGCATTTTAAAAAACCTGTTATTCTTACCGATTATCCGAAAGACATTAAATCGTTTTATATGCGTCAGAACGAAGATGGAAAAACGGTTGCTGCAATGGATATTCTTTTCCCGGGCATTGGCGAAATCATTGGAGGCTCTCAACGTGAAGAACGTTTAGATTACTTGGAAAAACGAATGAGCGAAATGCATATTCCAACCGATGAATTGTATTGGTACCTAGACACAAGAAGATTTGGAACTGCTCCACATGCAGGATTTGGATTGGGTTTTGAGCGATTGGTATTGTTTGTTACTGGAATGACCAACATTCGCGATGTAATTGCCTTTCCACGAGCACCTAAAACTGCTGAATTTTAAAGATTTCTGAATTCATTGAAAGAATCAAAAAAGCTCCTGCAAAAATGTTGGGGCTTTTATTTTTTCCTATCTTTATTCACAGTATTAAAAAGTCTTGAGAAACTATTTTAAAATATTTCTATCTCTTTCCATTTTGCTTTCGGCAAGCTATAATGCTATTTCACAAACTTACGATTTTCAGAATTTTAATGTAGAAGATGGATTGGCTCAGTCGCAAGTATTATCCATGTGTCAAGATAGAAACGGAAACATTTGGTTTGGAACAAACAATGGTGGAGTTAGTAAATACGATGGAAATAAATTTATTACCTATACAGAAAACGATAGTCTAGTTAACAATGTTGTTTTTTCGATTGCCGAAGTAAAAAATGGGAACATTATATTCGGAACCAATGGCGGACTTAGTGTATTGAAAGGAAAGAAATGGACAAACTTCACCGAAAAAAATGGGCTCATTCACAATAGAGTTTACAAAGTTTTAGAAGATTATAATGGAGTTATCTGGATTGGAACAGGAAAAGGAGTTTGTCAATTAATAAACAATAAAATAGTTCCCTTTGATGCCGATACACTACTAAATCAGGCGCGTGTTTTTAGTATGTATGCCGATAAGGCAAATAATATTTATTTCGGAACCATTTTAAATGGCGTAATAAAGTATACCTCTTCTACAAAAAAATTCAGTTATTATTCTACTTTCCTCGGCTTGCAAGACAATTTTGTTCGCTCTATTAACGAAGATTTACAAGGCAACATCTATATTGGCACAAACTCAGGAATTAATAAAATCACTCCCGAGGGTGCACTATCTCAAGTAAAAATTGCAGGACAAGAAAATGTTGCTTTCACTTCTATTATTCCTGACAATAAAAACAATTTATGGATGGCCAGTAGCGAAGGAATTTATAAATACAATGGATTTACTTATCGAAAATACACAAACAAAAACGGACTTGCAAGCAACATTCTTATGTGTGGTTTACAAGACAGAGAAGATAATTTTTGGTTTGGCACAGATGGATTTGGTGTTTCGAAATTTACAGGAGAAGCTTTTGTTTCTTATAGTTCGAAAGATAGTTTGCCTGGCGATTACATCAAATGTATTTTTCAAGATTCTAAAAAAAATGTTTGGATGGGAGTGAAAGATTTTGGTGTTGTCTGCTTAGCTAAAGGGAAAATTATTAATTACAGGCTGAATGTTAAAGATGTAAACAACTCACTTGCCGATAACGATGTACAAACGATCATCGAAGATAAAAAAGGAAATATTTATTTTGGAACAAAAGCAGGATTAAGCGTTTTTGACGGAACCCGATTTCGCAACTATTCTAAAAAAGATGGCTTACCCGAAAACAATATTTTATCTACTTACATTGACAAAGAAAACACAATTTGGATAGGAACTGCTGATGGACTTTGCAGTTATAAAAACAATAAATTTGAAATCATACGATTTCCATCTAATGTGTTAAGCCCAGGAAAGGTTGTCCCTATTTATAATATTTTTGTGGACCGCAACCAAACATTCTGGTTGGCTTCTGAAAATGGTGTTATAAAATATTCGGGCAACACCTTTCAAAAATTTAATAAAACAAACGGATTTACTAACAAGCGGGTTATCTCTATTCTGCAAGATAAGTGGGGCTATTTATGGTTTGGGAGTGATGAAGGTATATTTAGTTACGATTATACCAACTTCAAAAATATAAATATTAAAGATGGTTTAGCTGCTAATAAAGTTTATTTAATGCTCTTGAATAAAGATTATTTATGGGTAGGCACTAACAATGGTATCGATAAAATTAATTTGCAAGTCCTAAGAACAAGCAAAAAAATAGAGATAAAACACTATGGAAAAGAAGAGGGATTGAAAGGTGTTGAATGTAATTTCAACTCACAAATGCAAGATGATCAGGGTAATCTTTGGTTTGGAACGATCAAAGGTGCAACTATATATAATCCAAACTTTGAAAAAATAAATCGTCAAGAAGCGCTCACACGCATAACTGGAATACGTTTGTTTTTTCAAAATGCAGACGCGGAATTAATTAATTATTCTGAAGGAATTGATAGCGTAAGTAATTTACCAAAAACACTTGTATTGCCTTACGATAAAAATCACATCACCTTCGATTTTATTGGTGTTTGTATCACTAGTCCTAACAAAGTAAAATATCAATTCAAATTGGAAGGCGCTGATGCAGATTGGTTTCCTCCTACTTCAAAAACAGAAGCTACTTACTCCTCATTACCTGCAGGCGATTACACCTTTCATTTAAAAGCAATGAATAACGATGGATTGTGGAATCAAAAAGATGTAACCTATAAATTTACTATTCTTCCTCCTTGGTATCAAACATGGTGGTTTTATACCATAGCTGCTTTGGTTGCTTTTGGTTTAATTTATTTATTCATTGTTGTAAGAACTAGAAATTTACAAAAAGCAAAAATTGAACTGGAACAAGAAGTTCAATTACGTACATTCCAGTTACGTCAAGAAAAAGAAAAAGTAGAAATAGTTAACAAAGAAGTAACCGAACAGAAAGCAATTATTGAAGCCAAGAATCACGACATTACCGATAGTATCAAGTATGCGAAAAATATTCAGGAAGCATTGTTGCCTCCTTTACAAAATTTGCACAAGGAATTAAAAGATGCATTCGTATTGTATTTACCGAAAGACATTGTGAGTGGAGATTTTTATTGGTTTGCTAAACGTAACAACAAACGATTTATCGCATCGGTAGACTGTACCGGACATGGTGTTCCCGGAGCTTTCATGAGTATTATTGGAAATACATTGCTGAATGAGATTGTGACAGAAAAAAATATTACTTCTCCTGCCGAAATTTTAAATGAATTGCACATGGGTGTGAAAACTTCTTTGAAACAAAGTGGCAATTCGGAAAACGAAAGACGAGATGGAATGGACATAGCATTGTGTTCTTTAAACGAAGAAGGAAATGTGCTAGAATATGCTGGAGCAAATCGTCCACTCTGGATTTTTAAGAAAAATGAGTCTGGTGAAGAAACATTTCAAATGATAAAAGCAAACAAATTTCCGATTGGTGGATTGGAAATGGAAAATGAAGTAAAACGTACATTTACAAATCATTCATTCCCAGTTGAAAAAGGCGATATCATTTATATTTTTTCAGATGGATATGCCGACCAATTTGGTGGAACAAAAGGAAAAAAATTCATGGTCGGGAATATGCAAAAGCTTGTTGCCGATATCCACACAAAACCAATAAAAGAACAAGAACAATTACTGCATCAAAACTTCCTCGACTGGAAAGGTGAATTAGAACAAGTTGATGACGTACTAGTAATTGGGTTTAGGATTTAGTAGTTCCATAATTGGGGTCTTTAATATTACAATTGACATAACAAGCTCGAAATGAACACCATTTCGAGCTTATTTTTTGGCTAAATTTTTGTTACTTTTGTATAAATACAGAAACGAGCAGAACGATTATGTTAAGGCAGATACAGTCGCAAAAATTACTTCAGAAATTATCCCCGCAACAAATTCAATTAATGAAATTGTTGCAGTTACCTACTATCGCATTAGAACAACGTATCAAAGAAGAAATGGAAATCAATCCTGCACTAGAAGAAGGTGTGGATACAGATGATGAACCCAAAGACGAATTTGATAACGATGAAGAGTTTGATGATACCGCCAAAGACGATGACAATCAAAGAGAAGATTTTGCACTCAGCGACTACATGGATGACGATGAAGGCGCTTCCTACAAAACAAAAGTAAACAACACAAGCCCAGACGAAGAACGTAAAGAAATTCCTTTTTCTGTAGGAGTTACTTTTCAAGATATGTTGGAAAGCCAACTAGGGATGAAAGATCTGGACGACCGCGAATATCAAATTGCCTTAAACCTCATCGGAAATTTGGATGATGATGGCTATTTGCGTAGAGAATTATCTTCCATTGTAGATGACATCGCATTTTCACAAAACATTACAACCACCGAAGTAGAACTCAACGAATTACTAAAAATAATTCAGGATTTTGAGCCTGGCGGTATTGGCGCTCGCGACTTACAAGAATGTTTATTGATTCAATTAAGAAAAATTGAAGTTCAAACCATGATTGTGGAGTTGGCTACTGAAGTGGTAGAAAAACAAATGGATGAATTTTCGAAAAAGCATTACGATAAGATTTCGAAAAAACTGGAGATTGACGATGAAACATTAAAAGAAGTTATTCAGGAAATTTTAAAATTAAATCCTCGTCCGGGTAACTCCATGGCTGACGGACAAAAAAGTCACCAACAAGTGATTGCCGATTTCATAATGATAAATGAAGAAGGGCAATTAATTTTAAGTTTAAATTCCCGCAACTCACCTGATTTAAAGGTAAGCAAAGAATATTCTCAAATGTTGGAAGAGTATTCTAAATCAAAAGATAAAAGCAGTAAAGAAGCGTCCATGTTTGTAAAACAAAAACTGGAAGGCGCAAAATGGTTCATTGATGCCATTCAGCAACGTAGCTATACATTGCTGTATACCATGAATGCGATAATGGAATATCAAAAAGAATATTTTTTGACTGGTGATGAAACCGCTTTAAAACCAATGATCTTGAAAGACATTGCAGAAAGAGTAAACCTAGATATTTCAACCATTTCTCGTGTAGCAAACAGCAAATATGTTCAAACATCTTTCGGAACATTTTTATTAAAATCTTTTTTTAGTGAGTCGCTTTCTACGGATAGCGGTGAAGAAGTTTCAACTCGAGAAGTGAAAAAGATTTTGGAAGATTGCATCGCAGCAGAAAATAAAAAGAAACCATTGACAGATGACAAACTCACCAAAATATTAAAAGAAAAAGGGTATAATATTGCCAGAAGAACGATCGCTAAATATCGTGAACAGCTTGATATTCCAGTTGCACGATTAAGAAAAGAATTGTAACCAGTAGACAGTTTTCAGTAGACAATAAACAATAATTAAACCGCCACTTCGAGCTAGTCACTTCAAGCTAGTCACTTCGAGCGGAGTCGAGAAGCGAGAAGCGAGAAGCGAGAAGCGAGAAGCAAAGGAAACTAATTTATATGGAGACAAAAGTCGCAAAAATCATTTCCTATCTTTTTCATCCATTGTTAATGCCAACCTATGGCTTTGCATTTATTTTTTTCACGGAGAATTACATCTCCATGTTTCTTCCTCTACTTTTAAAATCTATTATTCTTGGAGTTACTTTCTTATTCACGTTTATGCTCCCAACTATCAACGCACTGATATTATTAAAAATGAATCGTATTCAAAGTTTGGAAATGGAAACCAATCAAGAGCGAATTATTCCATATAGCAGTACTGCATTATACTTTTTTGCATTGTTTTATCTATTTTACGATGCCGAGTTTCCAAGCATATTTAAAATTGTAATTCTAGGAGCAGGAATTTCTATTCTATTAACGTTCTTCATTAATTTCAGATGGAAAATCAGTGCACACACGGTTGGGATTGGAGGAATTGCGGGAGCAGCACTTGGAATAATGTACCGCGTACAAATTGACATGACCATTGCTTTTATTGCCATTCTTCTTTTATCAGGGATTGTTGCTTACGCTAGATTAAAACTAAATGCACACACACCCGCGCAGGTTTATACAGGATTTGTATTAGGCTTTTTTATTGAGTTGGGGTTGATGTTCTTTTATTGATCAAAATCGCCTCAAATTGGAACGCAGATCTTTATGATTGTTATGATTTAAATGGATTTTCTATTTCTTCCATGTTTTATGATTTATTGACTTCGTCAATTGGATTTGATTATCACTACCCAAAATGTTTTTCCCAAAAAGACTAATTAAAAGATAAATGTTCCATACGGAGTCGCGGGTGAGCTAAGGCCGGGCGCGATGCCCTGTTGGGGTGAACGGCATTTTGCGAGAAAATCTTAGCAAAAGCTTTAGTTCTTTTGCTTTAGATTTTCCGAAAAATGGTGAGAGGCGGGAAGCAATCGCCCGGTCTTGATTCTTTTGGTTCTTTTCTGATCAAGCAGAAAAGAATAAAGGAAAGTTGAAAGCAGAATGGTTTAGGTGAGTTATTGGAAATTTAAGGACTACCAATCTCTTGAGAGAATCTTGGTTAATAAAGCAACATTCCAACTCCAAAAGAAAAAGGAATCATTCCTGGTTCGCCTCTACCCTTTTTGAATATTTCGGATAAAGCATAAAAACCTTGCAGATTAAATTTGTTGTAGCCAACTCTAAACGTTACGCCATAACGTATCGGGTCAATATTTTTTATTCTATAAACTTTGATTTTCCCATCCTCATCTGCATACTTTGTATGCACGTTGTAAGCATAACCTATTTTTCCTCCAACTGTCATTTTAAAGCTTTTTTGGCCACGTGTTCTAAGCCTTAATTCAATAGGAACTTCTACGTAATTCATAGAAAACTTATTGGTACTGTACTTTACAGTTAAGGGAACAAATGCTGTGTATTTCCCATCAATCGAATAGGTGATTTGCCCGTTTGTATGTACATCATGCGTACTGAATCCTGCGCCAATTGCAAGACTAAACGGACCATATCCAAAAGGATAATCCCACATTAAATAAGCATTTCCGCCCAATGAATATGGTTTTTGAGTAATTCCATCCGGCCAGTTTCTGTAGGAATCAAAACTAAAATCTACAACAATATGATCTAAGGGGTCAGCAATTTTTTTCGCTGGTTTTTCTCCTATTGAATCTTTTGTTTGTGCTAATGCAGAACTACCTATAAACAAGAAGAAAATAAAAAAACGAGAGAAATAATTTATGATTTTAGTACGCAATTGCATCAGCTTGTTATTTATACAAAAATAATCATTTTAAAATTGATTATGAAAAACAAAGGCTATCCATCAAAATGAGTGGATAGCCTTCGTGGGAGGAATTGGAAAATTATCGAGCATTTGCAAGGATTTTGAAGCAAATAAGCGGTTTTATATCAAAATTTGTAATACAAAACCACAAATCTGAAAATCAGTTTGCTATTAACTCGCTTTTGTTGTTGATAATAAAGCAAAAATCCATCCACTTAAGCCCATCAATATAGAGAACCAAAACTGTCTCTTATACACATCTCCGAGCCCACGAGACTAAGG